>Ga0265295_1009460_pt1 | contig 10414 bp, 9 predicted proteins | sample Munlansysbiofilm_FD_192503 | JGI IMG/M metagenome (GOLD analysis project Ga0265295, IMG submission 192503) | Leachate microbial communities from a municipal landfill in Southern Ontario, Canada - Methane capture system biofilm | ecosystem: Engineered > Solid waste > Landfill > Unclassified ... | reverse complement strand
CCGCGTCCCCAAAAAAGAGAAGCGATCCGCTCCCAGAACATCCGTTCACGGCAGCACGCTGTATCCCTTTAAAGAGATGAAAAAGCTGGAGGCCGCAATGGATTGCCGGAAGGGTGGCAACTGCCATTACCTCGACCGGCCGGTGGCGTTGATACCGAATAAACCCGGTGCCTTGAAGGATGCGCAGATATTCATGAACGGACCGCCGGCGCGTTGCCCGGTGTCACCAGCTGCGTGTGTAACGGCCCGGCGGGATTATTCCCTTCATAGCCAGTGCCCTCATAAATACGGCACGGCCCATCTTCAAAAGGCATTGAGCGGCAAATCTGGCATTCTGGCTCTGAAATATTTCCCGAATCTTCTGGAGCATCGGGATATTATCAACCTGGCAGCGGACGGCCTCATCAGCGCGGTCTATTTTTTTGAAGCCTCCAGAGAGCATGGACAGTTTCTCTCGGAGCAGGATCACAGCCACTTACGGGAGTACCAGGCCTTCGGATTGGACACCTATTGGATCTGTGGAGTGAATCATCAATTGATGGAACACACCATGCGCGACGGTATGGGGTATTTCGTCGTTCCGGAACGCCTGGCTGATTTTCACAAATCCATGCTGTTCGCTTTTTACGGCTCGAATATGATCCTGTCCGAAAACGGCTACGCCCGGTTGGGCCGGCTCATGGACACGCTGGTGGAATTTTGGGGAAAACGAATTGGCATCGTCACGGGAGGCGGCAGCGGCGTCATGGAACAGGCCAATACCCTAGCGCGTGAGCGCGGGATTCTCTCCGGCGCCAACTACCTGGAAATCACAGACCAATCCATGACAACGGATGTGGATTTTTGTCAGGTGTTTCAATCCACCTGCCGCCACAGCCGACAAAAATGGTTTGAAATCGCTTCATTTCCCATCTTCAATGTCGGCGGACTGGGCTCACTGGAAGAACTCGGCATCACCCTGTGTAATATGAAGCTGTCCATTTCAGAGCAGGTGCCTGTCATACTTTTTGACACCGAAAGCGGCGGCTTGTTCTGGACCGGCATGGAAACGCAGATTCGGGAAATGATCCACAAGGGCCGGGCACCGGAATGGGTCGGCGAGAATATCGTGATCACCGATGATCCGGCCAGAGTCATCGGTGCTTATCGAAACCGATTGAATTTGTTTTAAAGGAGGGTTGAAAAATTCGATGCGTGCCAAGGCCTCGGCAATTGCCCAAGGCGTTCGCTATTTAGACCTTTTCAGTTGTGGCTTTCTCTATGCAGCATAACGTTTATAGCAGTCAAGCCGGTATGACCCCGTTCGATGTCGAAAGCAACTCGGTCCCCTTCTTTTAATGGCCTGAACCCTTTTGAACGACTAGGAATCACCTCTGAGAGCTGGACGAACACATTGGCCCGTCCATGCTCTTCTTCAATGAAACCATAGCCTTGGCTGCTATTAAACCATTTTACCGTTCCTGTCGGCATCACCGCCTCCTTTAGATAGCTATGCCATTATATCGAAGAATACTATAAACTAAAAAAAAGGATACCGTAATTGGTAAAAGTACGCGTTTTGACGTGGGTATAAATACCTATACGGAAAAACGACGCACCTATGTTATGGGTTGATATGGATATCGATCAAGTGGGTGGTTGCCGCAATGGGCGGCACCCATTGAAGGCCGCCGCCCATTGCCGGGCTCGTTAGTTGACCTCTTCATATTCCGCGTCCACCACATTTTCATCCTCATTCATTGACGAGTGGGATGCGCTGGCGTGAGGTTCGGCGCCCCGGTTCGTTCCGGCCGATTCACGCTGATACAATGCCGTTGACATTGCGTGCGCAGCGTGCTGCAGGGCGTCGGTTCGGCGCGTAATCTCATTTGTATCTTCGTCTTTTGCCGCGGATTTAAGCGCTTGTATCGCGGCTTCGACCTCACCGAGGGTTGCCGAATCAATCTCGGCCCGATGCGTTTGAAGCGTTTTTTCCGTCGAATAGATCAAGGCATCCGCCTGGTTGCGGGCATCGATCAGGGCTCTTTTTTGTCTATCCTCCGCGGAATGAATTTGCGCTTCTTGTACCAGTCGATCGATATCGGCCTTTGTCAGCCCGGAAGTGGCGGTAATCTTGATGGATTGCGCTTTTCCCGTGGCCATGTCCCTGGCCGATACGTTCACGATACCATCCGCATCGATGTCAAAGGTCACTTCAATCTGGGGGGTGCCTCGTGGCGCCGGCGCGATGCCGACCAACTCAAAGCGACCCAGCGTTTTGTTGTCCCGCGCCATTTCCCGCTCCCCTTGAAGCACATGAATGGAAACTGCCGGCTGATTATCCTCGGCGGTCGAAAACATTTCGCTCTTCTTGGTCGGAATGGTGGTATTTTTCTCGATGAGCCGGGTCATCACGCCCCCCAGGGTTTCAATACCCAGCGATAACGGGGTAACATCGAGCAACAGCACATCCTGAACGTCTCCTTTGAGAACCCCTCCCTGAATGGCAGCTCCCATGGCCACCACTTCGTCCGGATTGACGCCCTTTTGGGGCTCTTTCCCGAAAATCCGCCGGACCCGCTCCTGAACCGCCGGCATGCGAGTCATACCACCCACAAGAATGACCTCGCTGATTTGCGCCGGGGTCAATTTTGCATCTGCGAGCGCCTGGCGGCACGGTCCTTCCAGCTTATCGAGAAGATCTGCCACCAGGGATTCCAGCTTCGCCCGGCTCAGCTTGATGTTCAGATGTTTCGGTCCATTGGCGTCCGCCGTAATAAAGGGCAGATTGATCTCGGTCTGAGCTGTGGTGGAAAGCTCCATTTTGGCTTTTTCAGCGGCTTCCTTTAATCGCTGCAAGGCCATTTTGTCGTTTCGAAGATCAAACCCCTGATCCTTTTTAAACTCGTCGGCCAGATAATCCACCAGAAGCAAATCAAAATCTTCCCCGCCCAAGTGCGTGTCACCATTGGTGCTTTTTACCTCAAAGACCCCATCCCCGATATCGAGAATGGAGATATCAAAGGTGCCGCCGCCCAAGTCAAACACCGCAATCTTCCCTTCCTTATTCTTATCCAGACCATAGGCAAGAGCTGCCGCCGTGGGCTCATTTATGATGCGCTGAACATTTAACCCTGCAATTTTACCGGCATCCTTTGTCGCCTGTCGCTGGCTGTCATTAAAATAAGCCGGCACCGTGATAACGGCGTCCGTGACGCTGTGGCCCAGGTAGGCTTCAGCCGTATGCTTGATGTCGGCCAGAATCATGGATGAAACTTCGGCCGGGCTATGCTGCTTGCCGTTTAATTCAATCACGGCATCCCCGTTTGTTCCCTTTCTAATTTTGTAGGGCAGCACCTTGATATCCTTTTGCACCTCGGCTGAATCGTATTTGCGCCCGATCAGACGCTTTACGCCGGAAATCGTATTTTCCGGGTTAGTAACCGCCTGGCGTTTAGCGATCTGCCCCACGAGCCGTTCGCCCGATTTGGATACCGCGACAATGGACGGGGTGGTACGGCCCCCTTCCGGGTTGGAAATAACCATCGGGTCACCCCCTTCGATGATCGCAACGCATGAATTGGTCGTGCCAAGATCTATTCCGATCACTTTGTTCATTTTATACCTCCATTGGCTACATTATTATTTATAGTTAATCATTATTAGTAATGTTAAGGTAGCCAGTATTTTTCGAATGTCAACACATAGTAACGGACGTGGCAAAAATTTTTTAATATGCTTTATTAGGAGCTGGCAGGGCATCAGTTGAAAGCGTATCGGTCATCAATGAGGCGGGTGACACAACTACCGGATAGATCCAAAAAAGAACAAGAAAGCCGAGCCCGTTGATATAATGCTCCGGACCCGGCTTGTCTCGTCATTACTGAGCAGTAACTGCAATTTTTCGGGGTGCGGCCTTTTCAACCTTCGGCAGGGTCAGGCTCAACACGCCATCATTTAACTGGGCGTCGATTTTGTCCTGGTTGATAATTTCTGAAAGGGTAAACTGCCTGTAATAGGTACCGGTGTTATATTCCACCAGAACCGCCTTTTCTTCCGCACCGCCGAGCGGGGGGCTGTCCCCGGTAATGGTCAGCACATTGTCCCGAAGGTCGATGTTCAGCGTTTCGGGCGTGACACCCGGCATATCCGCCACCAGTTTCAGTGCGTGGTCGGTTTCATAAATATCCACATCTGGCGTAAACACAAGCCCGGGCTTGGTCTGCTCCGCAACAGATGCCAGTTCTTGTTTTTCCTTTGCCTGAAGCTCTTTGGTATCGGTAGTCATGGCCCTTTCCTCCTTAATTGATTGTGATCTGTCGTGGTTTCGAAGCGGCCGCCTTTGGTAATTTCACCGTGAGGATACCGTTTTTCAAGGAAGCCTCGACCTTTGCCGCATCAATTTCTCCTGGCAGACTGATGGCCCGCGCGAACCGGCCGGCTTCACGCTCCCGGCGATGGTATTTGGCGCCTTCTTCGGGAGCCGGAATTTTGCGCTCTCCGGTAATGGAAAGATTTCTTCCGGTGGCTTCAATATTCAGTTCGCTGGATGCAATGCCCGGCAACTCCGCCCGAATGATATAATAGTCTTTGTCTTCGGTGAGGTTCATGGCCGGAAACACACTGCCTGAATAGCCGGAAAGCGATCTGTCCGGAATCCCTTCAAATAGTCTATCCATTTGTCTTCTCATTCGATTTAATTCGTCAAAGGCGCTTCTGAAATTCCAGCTCGGAAGCCCGAAAGCAGTTCTGTATATCATTTTTCCATCCTCCTGTGTTTGGGTTACCTGATATGTTTTCAGTCGCGTTGAAGGTTTCATTGCGACATCGCCCTTGGTTAATCGAAAAATAGAAATAAAAAAAAGAAAGTCAATAACGTTTGAAAATTTTTCTTGCATTATTATTATAGTAATATAATTTATAAGTAATTATATGGATTTTCGTGTGAGGAGCGGCCTATGGGACCCGATAACGAACTTAATGTTGAAGGGGAGCTTTCGTTCTCCGAGGCTACCGGCAGCGATCTACGGGGCCGGCAATCGATCCGGGCCACGTTCAAGTTGTCGGCCGGATGCATCGACGCCATCAGTATCGTGGCAAAACACCTGGGAATTAAGCAAAAATCACTGTTTGACCATTTGGCGGAAGACACCCGAAGTCTCTCATCCATTGCCCGGGAGGCGCGCGAGGCCCGGCTTCCCCCCTTAAATCGCGTTCAAAAAACCTTTGTGATCAGCCGCCGGTCGCTTAATTCCCTCGAAACAGTATCAAAGCATTATAATGCACCGCGGGACGCGCTGGTGGAATACTCGGTAAAACGCCTGTTGCCGGTCATTCTGGCCGAACGAAAGAAGCATGAAGCCCGAAAACAAGTGCTGGATGAACTGAACCGCCATTTTCAAGCGGGACTGGCGCTTCGGAACCGGATCGAAACGAAGTTGGGTGAGGAAGATCCGACCTTGTCATGGATGACGCAAGCAATGCAGGCGTACCAAAACGCTATCGCTCAGATCAGCGATTTTGTCGAAAAGGGTAAAATCATCGAGGAATTCGATCCCGAATCCTTAGGGCTGTTGTTTAAGCAAGGGGAGGCAGAATAAGGTTGCCGTCTGTATCCCATCGCAGGAAAAAATCTTTCGACAACCGAATGGTTGAGAGCGATTCCAGCTCCGGTCGCAATGCGCTGCTAGCCCAGAAGTCAAATACCTGACGCGTATTCTGGATGATAACGGCGCGAACCGCTTCCGGCGGAATCGGGCCCAGGGTTGAAAAGCAAGCTTGTATGGCCTTTTCGTCCGTGGGCAGGCGAACCGGAATAAACGCTTTTCGTATTGAATTGCTGGTTAATGCATTCAGAACGGTTTTTTCGTAATCAAGGTGCGCAAAGACCTTTTCGGTGATAAAGTCCGCATGGCCCAACCCGATGGCGTTTCCATCGGTATTTACCGTCAGGTTCAATATGGCAATGCGCATTGCGTTAAAGTCCTGTGAAAAATCGCTTTCCTTTAGATCAAGACTTCTGCCGGTCACATTCGGGTCCATGCCGGCGCCGCTGATATCTTTTCCAATGTGCTCGACAATCAACGCGTCCACCTCGCGAATGGGCAGCCTGGGAAAATGGTTCTTGGCAATGGCGAGAAGGGCCTTTTCACGACCCCACATGTTCAATGCCGGCACCGCCTCGATAATAAGCGGTTGATCATACGCATTTTCCACCACGCCAATGCCAAACCGGACATTGCTGTTTATCACAATGGCTTCCCCCATGGCGCAAAGCAGCTCATAAAACCCGTATTTCAGCGCATAGTGGTGCCAGGTGATGGCGCCCTGATGCTTGCCCAAACCGACGCAAAGCATCTTAACCAAGCCGCTTTCCATTGGGGCCTTGAATTTCGTGTGGGGCTTGATGCGGTTGATGCACAACGTGTGATCCATTTCCGCCGCTTCTTTTGAAAAATACACCGGAACATCGTTCATGACGGTGCCGATTTGCACCGTTTCCATGCTTGAGATCACCGGTGCGCCGATAGCAGCAGGCGTAACGCCCAGGGTTTCGAGCACTTTTTGCTGGCCTTCGGCAGTGGCGCCCCCGTGGCTTCCCATGGCCGGAATGATGAAGGGCCTGGCCCCGATCGCTTTTAGCTGATCACACATACTTTTGACCATGTCGGAGAGCCGGTAAATGCCCCGGCTTCCCACGGCCAACGCTACCCGGTCACCGGCCTTAATGCCGCTGTGGGGTATTACAGCACGCATTTGTGCTTCCATGGCGGCGGGAATGTCGTTGATCTGGTCTTTCGGGCGCTGTACGCGGACATGAAAAAAAGAGGGGAAACGATATGGTTTTTCAATAAAATCAGGATATCGCATCGTATTGCGCCAACTTGTTTTTTGATAGAAGCCTGCCGACCATCAACGCAACGAATTTATCCGGTTCACCGAACTGCGGATTGAACCGAAGCTTGACCTGCAAGCGTATTTTTACTAAAAAAATAAGAAGGATTTACCCGCTGCCGCCTTTTCATAACAGCATGCCGAATCGGATGCAAGCACCCAGACCGCTCAATGGGGCCTGGGTCACGGGGGCGTGTGCGATCACGGGTTGCCGCCAACGCATAAGGACAATTCACATGGGGAAAGAAAAACTTAAACGGCATGTCATTGAACGGGACTGGTGCAAGGGGTGCGGAATTTGCGTGGCTTTTTGCCCCAAGCAGGTATTGGCTCTGGATGAAAATGAAAAGGTGACAGCGCAGCGTCCCGAGGCATGCATCTGCTGCCGGTTATGCGAATTAAGATGTCCGGATCTTGCCATTGAAATAGAAACGGAGCCGTCTGATCATGAACGATAATCTAAAATTCATTCAGGGCAACGAGGCTTGCGTGGAAGGCGCCCTATATGCCGGCTTGGAGTTTTTTGCCGGTTACCCCATTACCCCTTCCACCGAAATCGCCGAGCACCTGTCCTACCGGTTGCCCGCTCGGGGCGGCATATTTATTCAGATGGAAGATGAGATCGCTTCCATGTGCGCCATTATCGGCGCTTCGCTGGCGGGTCGGAAAGTGATGACCGCCACCAGCAGCCCCGGCTTTTCATTGATGCAGGAAGCCATCGGATATGCGATCATGACAGAAATTCCCAGCGTCATCGTGAATGTTCAGCGCGGGGGGCCTTCCACGGGAAACCCCACCCATGTTGCCCAGGGCGATGTGAACCAGGCCCGATGGGGAACGCACGGGGATCATGCCTTAGTGGCACTGACCGCCTCCACGCATCAGGATGTGTTTCTCATGACGGTGGAAGCCTTTAATATCGCGGAGACCTATCGCACGCCGGTTATTCTGTTACTGGACGAGGTGATCGGGCATATGCGGGAAACCCTTCGCGTTCCGGACCCGGGCGATATTCCCCTGGTGGAACGGTTGCGGACCTCTGTTAAGGAAGGCGTCGATTACCATCCGTATCTGCCCAGGGAGGACGGCCGGCTGCCAATGAGTGATTTCGGCGGGGTTCACCGGTATAATGTGACGGGACTCTTTCACGATATGTGGGGCTTTCCTTCCAGCAATCCAAAGGTCGTTCATGGGCTGGTGCGCCATCTGGTCGATAAAATCAATCAAAACACCTATCAGCTTGCCCGGTACAAAGAATTTGACTTGGCGGATGCCCGAACCATCATAATCTCCTATGGCTCTGCAGCTCGATCCGCATTGCATGTTGTTAAAAAGGCCCGTATCAAGGGCGATCGCATCGGACTTCTGGAATTGCAAACCCTGTGGCCATTTCCCGCACACATTGTTCAGGAACGATGCGCCCAAGCGCGCTTCATTTTGGTGGTGGAAATGAATATGGGCCAGATCACCGAGTCCGTTCGTGCAGCCGTGGATTGTCCCGAGCGTGTTTTTCTGGCCAACCGGGTGGATGGGGAGCTGATAACGCCTAGCAATATTGTAGATTTTCTGCATATCATACAGGGGCGGGGGGTATAAGCATGGCGATCAAAAATTATATTCGAGAGCGGTTTTTCCCGCATATCTGGTGCCCGGGTTGCGGCCATGGAACCGTATTGAACGCCATGCTGCATGCCTTTGATAAACTTGGCATGAGCCGGAACGAAGTGGTCATGGTTTCGGGAATCGGCTGCTCATCGCGCATTTCGGGATATGTCGATGTTCATACGCTTCATACCCTGCACGGCCGGGCACTGGCCTTTGCCACCGGCGTGAAAATGAGTTTGCCGAAACTGAATGTCATTGTGCCCATGGGCGACGGCGATGCACTGGCCATCGGCGGAAACCATTTTATTCATGCAGCCCGCCGCAATATCGACATCACGGCCATTATCATGAATAACCGCACTTACGGCATGACCGGCGGCCAGTACTCCCCTTTGACCGGTTATGGAAACAAGGCCACAACGGCTCCCTTCGGGGTCATTGACCAGGGCTTTGATATTGCTAAACTCAGCGAGGCGGCCGGCGCAACCTTTGTTGCCCGTACCACCACCTACCATGTGCAGCAACTGACCGAAATGATTCAGCAGGCGATTTTGCACAAAGGCTTTTCCGTGGTTGAAGTGATGAGTCAGTGCCCCACGCATTTCGGCCGAAAGAACAAGCAGGGGAGTGCCGTGGAGATGATGGAACTGTATAAGGAACAAACCACGCCGATCGGCTCTCGGGCGAAACAGGAAAACCCGGCCCTGATTGAACGGGGCATTTTTGTGCAAAAGGAGTTGCCGGAATATTGCAGCGAATATCAGAAAATCGTAGACCATGCGAGTAAAGGAAGTACGGCATGACCCAAACCCGAATCGTTTTTTCAGGCTCTGGTGGCCAAGGCGTTATCACCGCAGCGCTAATACTGGCGGAAGCCGCAGTATTATTTGAAAATTTAAACGCCGTTCAGTCGCAGGATTATAGTTCGGAGGTCAGGGGAGGCGCCACGCGCAGCGATGTTATCATCTCAAATACGGACATTTATTTCCCCAAGGTGATTCAGCCCAATGTTCTGGTGTGTCTGACGCAAGGCGCCTACATTAAATTCAGATCCCTGATTCGGCCAGGGGGTCTTTTGCTGACGGACAGCCGGTTTGTCACTGTTGAAAAAAAGGTGGACGCCCGCCAAATGCAACTTCCCCTGTGGGAAACCGTTATGAAGACGATCGGAAATCCGATCGTCCTGAATATCTGCATGTTGGGCGCGGTAGTGGGCCTGACGAAATTGGTTCGTCCCGCATCCGTTGAAAAAGTTCTTGAGAAACGGCTGGCGGCGGGAGTCATCGACATGAACAAAAAGGCCTTGTCGTTAGGGGTCGCATTGGGAGAGAAATAGAGGCAAGTAGTAGGGCTTGCGCAACAGCATACCCCGTAAAATGCACCCAATCACATTCATTCGGGTACCTGTGGAGGAAGGTCTCCTGCGGTGCCCTTTTTTTTATCCCGCCTAAAGAAAGAAAATGACAAAAGGGTCTTGATGATCGTTTTGGCCAATTTCCCACGGCAGGGAGGCCGCACCAGGGTGTTTTTGGAAGAACGGCAGGCTGTTTAAGCGGCAGCGAGTTCCTGCCGGTCTGGAAAAAATACCCTGGCGCGGCCGAAACCATGATCATGGCCAACAAAACCGTATGAGGGATAGAATGGCTTATCACGAATTAAGATCGCTGATTTCCGGGGAAGTTCACACCGAGCGCTTCGGCGGTATATGTTGTTCACGGACGGCAGTATTTTCCGGAAAATGCCCGCTGCTGTCGTGTATCCCAACGCCACGGAAGATGTGGTAATCACCGTTCGGTTTGCCGCTGAAAACGGGCTTTCCATATAAAGATTAACCGAACCCGCAGTAACCGGAAGCCGACAGCCGGTAGTGCCGGTTTCAAAAGGACCTAAAGGCTCACCCGGAAGTTTCGGCGCGCCAGAAACCCCGACAGCACCA
>Ga0265295_1009459_pt1 | contig 10414 bp, 7 predicted proteins | sample Munlansysbiofilm_FD_192503 | JGI IMG/M metagenome (GOLD analysis project Ga0265295, IMG submission 192503) | Leachate microbial communities from a municipal landfill in Southern Ontario, Canada - Methane capture system biofilm | ecosystem: Engineered > Solid waste > Landfill > Unclassified ... | reverse complement strand
GCTAAAAATGCTGGAAGGAACCATTGTAAACGTTCCACCTCAAGGAGGAAGAAAACATCCTGAGCAAAAAATGATCCAAGTGAATACACAAAACATTTTATTTATATGTGGTGGTGCTTTTGATGGTATTGAACAAAAGATTGCTTCCAGATTAAAAACAAATGTTATCGGCTTTAAATCAAAATCAAAAAATATAGACAAGGCAAACATCCTTAAATACATTTCCCCTCAAGACATCCGAAGTTTTGGACTCATTCCCGAACTTGTAGGTCGTCTTCCAATTGTAACACATCTCAATCCACTAGACAAAGAGACTTTAATAAGGATTCTGACTGAGCCAAAAAACTCCCTCATCAAACAGTATCAAAAATTATTTGAACTTGATGATACCCAACTTGAGTTTGACTCAAAAGCACTTGAATGTATAGTGGATAAAGCAATTGAATTTAAAGTTGGAGCCAGAGGCCTCCGTTCAATACTCGAGGCAGTGATGAAAGAAGCAATGTATAAAACTCCATCTCTTAAAAATTCACCAAACATTAAGATTACTGAAAAATATGTCCTAGGGCAACTTGCAAAAAAATCAGAACTTGACCTTTCTCAATTGAAATAAAAAAAGGCTACATATATTCTGCAACCTTTTAATTATCAACCTATTCCATACTGCTTATTCCTTAATAAAATTCTTAATAACGATTCGTTTATCGTTAGATATTTTAATAAAATAAAATCCGTGTGGAAAACCACCTGTGGAAAATTGCATTTCTTTTACAGGAACATTGACCCTTTCCGCGAATATTAATATTCCTGCAGAAGAATAAACTTCTACAATCCCTAAAATTTCGTCCTCACACCTTACTGTCATTACCTCGGCAACAGGATTGGGAAACAATATATAATCTTTGTCAAATTCATTAATTGATGCTTCTGAACAATCAAACTGAGACGAATAGATGGCTGATTCTAAAATAATACTTTCAAAAACCTGGCGCTTTAGTCCATCGCCATTGAGCATCCATTGAAGATAAGGTATCAGTGCATGAAAAATTGCTTCGTGTTGCTCCTCACGGCTAATGGTGGGCTTAGGGCTAGTAAAGAATTCAGCTGTTGTGCATGCAAGATTATCATTAGCAAAATAGCAATGCCCTCCGCCCCTAATAGCAATATAACCTTTACAACCTGAAGGAAGTCCATGATACATGAGCCCTTGATGCTCAGCAGGTGGTGCGACACCATCATTTTCGCCCATAAATACAATGGCTGGAACACTGATATTTGCAGCAGCAGCAATTGCTGATACAGAAGTTTCGGCAGCAGCAAAAGTCACTAAAGTAGTCAAATTCGTATTGTTTTCTGCAGCGAGAAAAGCAGCCCCACCACCCATTGAATGTCCCATGATTGCAGACCTATCAGTCAACTTCTGATATAGAAAAAATCCGGCATTTTCTTGAGTTTTGCTTTTAATTTCATTATTCAAAAATTGCAAATCAATTCCAAATGTCAGATGATTGGGAAGCAAGCCACTTTCTGTTGTGGGGAAACACATAACAAATCCATGAGGTACCAGAGAATCAACAAAATTCATATAAGCTTCATAACTCATTGAAAAACCGTGACCAAATACTATGAGTGGAAACTGCCCTGATGCAACAGCAACATTATTACCAGCAATCGTTGAAGGATAATAAAAATGACAAAGAATATCCCTGCTGCGTGAAGGATCGTTTAAAGTGATCTCCTTGTGCCCAATCTGAAAAGACTGTGCGGATAAAACAATCGGAAAGAGTATCAAAAGCAACCCAATTCGTAATTTTAATTTTTTCTCCATAACGATCAAATTAAATTTTGTCTAAAATTAAAAAAAATTCAGATGTATAAATTATAATTTTGTCCTAAAATAAAAAAAAGCGGTTAAAACTAACCGCTTTTTTAATATCAAACATGCGACTTATTTTGCCACTCTTTCGAGCCATTTTACCATGGAGAGCATTACAAGCATCGATATTGAACAAACAACAACGAACACTGTCCATGTTGTAGATATTGATATGCTTTCATACATTATTGCACCCATGAAAAGCGAGAAGTTTCCAACCGCTGTTGCACCAAGCCAAGCGCCTTGCATTAAGCCTTGCAAGTGAGCTGGAGCTACTTTAGATACAAACGAAAGACCTAAAGGAGAAATAAATAGTTCAGCAACTGTTAATATAAAATATGTTCCAAAAAGCAGCCATGGAGTAACACGCGCTGCATCAGGCATTCCACCCATTGCAGTAACTTCTGAAAGTTTAGGTAAACCGATTGAACCAACAGCCATAAGCACGAAAGCTAATGCAGCAATACCCATACCGATTCCAATTTTCTTGGGTGTGGAAGGCTCTTTTCCTCTTTTATTTAAAAATCCAAAAAACCACATTATAACAGGAGTAAGGAATACAACTATAAATGGATTTATTGATTGGAATATTTCAGCAGAAAAACTGATGTTTCCAATTTTTAGTAAAGTGTAGTCTTTTGCAAACATGGTCAGTGTTAATCCATTTTGATGGAAAGAGAACCAGAAGAAGATAACAACTCCGAAAACTGCAAATAAAGCAAGAACTCTTTGTTTAACTTCTTTTGCACCTTGTTGAATTTCTTCTTTAGAATATGCAGGACCATCTTCTTTAGACACTTTAGCTGCTGGGTTTGGTAATATTCTTTTGTAGGCAAGAAACACTATCAAAGAAATAATCATAGCTACAATAGCAACAGAAAAAGCATAATGAAATCCAGTATTGAATGCGTCAAGATATTTAGTTGCAAATACAGATAAATCAGTAGTTAGACTTCCACCAGAAACTCTAGTAGCAAGATCAGTAAATCTTCCGTCAATGACTTCTTGAGACATGATACCGTCATTAAACTGATGACAAAGTGCTGGTAAATCCTGATGATACATAAAACCCTGAGACTTTACAAACCAGTTGCGTACAAAAGTTGCAGCAAAAGGAGCAAACATACCCCCAATATTAATAAACATATAAAATATCTGAAAACCAGAATCTCTTTTATCTCTATATTGTGGATTATCATAAAGTTGACCAACTAAAGCTTGAAGATTTCCTTTAAATAGCCCATTACCAAATGCAATTACGAGCAATGCTCCTAAAGCAATATGTTTGGTTGTAATTAATGACGGCATGGTTAAAAACATATAACCTCCTATCATAATTATTAATCCGGCAATAATAGTCCCTTTGTAATTCCTTAATCTGTCAGCAATTAAACCACCAACGAGAGCTAGAATGTAAATAGCTCCATAAAAAATGGAATAAAATCCTCCGGCTTCCTCGCCACTTAAATTGAATTTTGACATTAAAAATAATGTCAAAATTGCCATCATAGTATAAAAACCGAAGCGTTCTCCCATATTTGCAAGAGCTGCCGGTATTAAACCTTTTGGTTGATTTTTAAACATACTTATAGTGTTTTTTAGTTAATATTCTCAAAAGAAGTTGCAAACCTACATGTTTTTTTTCATTTTTCATTTAAAAACAGATCATACCAATACAATTTATTTTGATTCTTTTGAAAAAATAAAAAAATCGTAAGTTTGCACAACAATATTTAACTCACAAGCTAATCATGAAATTATCTGATAAACTGTTCAAAGGAAAAACCCTTGCAATTCTTTCGGGAGGAGGTGATACGCCAGCAATCAACTCAAGTATTGAATCAATTCGTAACCGTGCATCCATTCTTGGCTTTAAAGTGTATGGAATCCGTCATGGATGGAAAGGCCTACTGGGAGATGGCGACATAATTGACCTAACCAACCAGCCTTACGATGGAGTTTACGGAGGCACTGCATTAAAATCAAGCCGTACAAACCCCTTCCCTTCAGAAAAGAATCCCGAAAATAGAGTTCCTCAGATATTGCAAAACTTGAAACGATATAAAATTGATGTGTTGGTTACAATTGGAGGAGATGATACCAACGGTGCGGCTAGCAAACTTTATGAAACTGAAGGTATTCCAGTAATAGGGTTCCCCAAGACCATCGATAATGACTTGAGAACAAAAACAATGCATGAATATCAGGGTAAGAATATTGAAGCTGTTATTTGCCCAGGATTTCCATCAGCCGCATTAGGAATCATTGAATTTACACAAAGAATAAAAACAACTGCTGAATCACATTCTAGAATAATGGTCCTTGAAATTATGGGACGAGACGCAGGTTGGCTCACAGGCACCGCTGCTTTCGGCGGTTGTGAACTGGCACTTGTTCCAGAAATTGAAATGACAGCTGAAAAGCGAGACTTTTTTATGGAAACAGTGAAAGAGCGCTATATGCAAAACCCAAAGAAATACTTGATGATTGCAGTGGCCGAAGGTGTGAAATGGCATAACGAGAAAACTGGAAAACCAGAATATGTATATGCAAGCACCGAAGTTGATGAATATGGACATCCCCGATTCGGAGGAATCAGCGGGGTAATTGCTTCAGATATTGCACAAAAACTAAAAGTAGAAGCACGAAGTCAAATCACTGGATATTATCCCAGAGCAGGATATTGCAGGCAATATGACCGCAAGCTTACCTCTACTCTTGCCGACAAAGTAATCGACCTACTTATTCGTGAAGACTACGGCAAAATGCCTGTCATCAGTAACATTGTTTCATTTCCCGAACTTGAAGAATTTAACACTTCTACCATTCACATGGGAAATATTGGCAATAAACCTCTACCCGCAGAATACTACGACCTGAACAGATTTGATTTTTCAGAGGCTTACAATGATTTCCTGTCTAAAATTGTAGGGGAAAGACAATTCACTGAGTTTGATTATCACTTTCCTATAGTTGTTCCCGAGTAACCTAGTTATTAATCTTTGCTGATAATAACTCTGCTAATTCATCACCCTCAAAAAATCTATTTCTTATTTCTATCTGTGGGACGAAACATGTTTCTGATTTACCCCACCACTTGAAGCGGTTTCTTGCAATGATATTATAAACAGCATCTCTTAGAAAACGCGGTATCACATACAAAACAGCAGCAATTTTATGCATCCCACCAAGTAAAATCATAATTCTGATAAACGCAGTGGATTTTGAATAAACGATATCATTTTCAACAAGCAATATTGTCTGTGTTGCTTTGAATTTTAATTTATTAACATCATTAACAGCTGAAAGACCTGCAAACATAAATTTTTCTTTTCGATCATGCTTTAATACATATTTAAATGATCGTGAACAAAGCACACAAAAGTCGTCAAAAATTATTGTCGGATTTTCTTTGATCCTATACATATTTATATAAGCTTATTACAAAATTAGTAAATACTACACAAAGAGCTTTTATTTTTTGTTTTCCAAAAAATTGTTGAAAAATATTTGTAGCACACCAATAAAGCAACAATAAATTATTGTAGTTTTGAACTATTGAGCGACGCATTATCAATTCACTCATTATCAAGAAGTTTATTATGGCGGAAATCGACAAACAGAGAAAATATTCCCAATCCCAAAAATCTGTAAAGGTTTTTTATGAAGATCATGGCAGAATTCCTCCTCAAGCGCTGGAGTTTGAAGAGTCAGTTTTAGGAGCACTTCTTATTGAAAAGGAAGCCCTAAATGAAGTAATGGAAGTTCTAAAACCCGAATCTTTTTACAAAGAATCACATCAGTATATTTTCGAAGCCGTTCAGCAACTTTTCGCAAAATTAGAACCCGTTGATACACTTACTGTTGTAGAACAGCTCCGATCCAACGGGCACATCGAAGACGCAGGTGGCCCAGCATACATCGCCCAACTAACTAGAAAAATCCTATCATCAGCCAATGTTGGGTTCCACGCACGCATTATTCTCCAAAAATTCATTCAACGAGAACTAATTAAGATATCTTCAAATATCATCAGAAAAGCTTACGAAGACACAACGGATGTGTTCGATCTTTTAAACTCCGCCGAAGAGAAACTTTTTGCAGTGAGCGAAGACCATTTGAGGCATAACATGACCACACTTCCCAAGCTGCTTCAACAAGCCCGTGAAAATATTGAAATCGCAAGTAAACTCGAGAACAATCTCAACGGTGTGCCTAGCGGATTCACTGATCTTGACAGAATGACTTCTGGCTGGCAGAAATCTGACCTTGTTATTATTGCTGCTCGTCCCGCAATGGGAAAAACAGCTTTTGTCCTTTCATTAGCCAGAAACACAGCCATATTAAGCAAAATGCCTGTTGCTATTTTCTCACTTGAAATGAGTTCAGTTCAAATTGCCACCCGTCTACTTGCAGCCGAAAGCCAGGTTTCATCAGATAAAATAAGAAAAGGATTGTTGAATGATGACGAAAAGACAAGAATAAACAATGCATTAAACGATCTCTCTGAAGCACCCATATACATAGATGACACACCTGCGCTTTCAGTATTTGAGTTGCGGACAAAGTGTCGCCGTCTTAAACAAAAGAACGACATTCAACTGATTGTCATTGACTATCTACAACTAATGTCATCTTCTTCAGACAATGCTGGAACAAGAGAGCAAGAAATCAGTAGTATTTCTAGGGCAATCAAGTCACTGGCCAAAGAGCTCAACATCCCCATCCTCTGCTTATCACAGTTGAGTCGTAATGTTGAAAAACGTGTTGGCACCTTCAATAAACCACAGCTTTCCGATCTTCGTGAATCAGGGTCAATCGAACAAGATGCCGATATTGTAATTTTCCTTTATCGCGCCGAATATTACAGAATTGAACCCGACGACGGCATCAAGGGCTCGACAGAAATCATGATTTCAAAACACAGAAACGGTCCTATTGGCTCGGTACATCTTAAATTTGTGGAAGATTTTGCACAATTCAAGGATATAGAAAACTTTGAATCCTTTAAGAATTTCTCAGAGCTTCACAACAATGATGATTTTGATTCAGTGGATCCTTCTAGTTTTACAACTCGCCCTTCTAAACTAAACGACGCGCCCTTCTAAACTGGACAACATCAGTTGAAACACCTCAATTTTCAAAATTCACTGATATTCATTTAAAAAACAGCATAATTTTTGTAAATTTGCGTTACTGACTTACAGTGCCATCATTATGAGAATATATTTAACGATACTTTCCTTCCTTTTCATTTTTCAATCATACGCAGCTCAGATACTTATCCCCATGGATGATAGTCAGACTAATCATCTTAAAGCTTATGGCATAACATATTGGGTGCTCACCTATGACATAGAAGCTGACTGGTTGCTCAATTACAGAGGGGGAAGTTTTATGTTTACTTTTGTTCCTGCTTTTGAAAAAGAATGCAAACTCAGAGGAGTTGGTTATGAACTAATTTCCGACAGCGAGGCAATGCTTATCAGAGAGACAATTTCTGATCCAAACACCAATCAGGACGCAGTTAAACTCACCAAAGCACCAAGAATAGCAGTCTATGCTCCAAAAGCATCCAAACCATGGGATGACGCTGTGATGCTGGCACTTACATATGCAGAAATTCCATATGACATTATTTATGACGAAGACGTTCTTAAAGGTGTACTTCCAACCTACGACTGGCTTCATCTTCACCACGAAGATTTCACAGGTCAATATGGAAAATTCTGGGCTGCATACCGCAATGCACCATGGTATCAGGAAGAAGTAAAGGAAGCAGAACAAACTGCCAAAGCTTTAGGATTTAACAAAGTTTCGCAACTAAAACTTGCTGTAGCAAAAAAAATCAGAGATTTTGTGGCTGGGGGCGGATATATGTTTGCCATGTGTTCGGCTACCGACAGTTTTGACATTGCACTCGCGGCCGAAGGTGTTGATATTTGCGAGTACATGTTTGATGGTGATCCTATTGAACCTGGAGCACAAAAAAAACTGGATTACTCTAAAACTCTTGCTTTCACCAATTTCACGCTAATAATGAATCCTGCTGAATATGAGATTTCTTCCATTGATGCAACCCAAGGCAGAAGAGTCAACCCAAAGGATGACTTCTTTGTTTTATTTGAGTTTTCTGCAAAATGGGACCCTATCCCAACCATGCTAACTCAAAATCATGAAAAGATTATTAAAGGATTTATGGGTCAAACAACTGCATTCCGTAAAGACTATATAAAATCATCCGCTATTATTCTGGGTGAAAACAAATCATTAAATGAAGTTAGATATATCCATTCCGAATACGGAAAAGGATTTTGGACTTTTTACGGAGGGCATGATCCGGAAGATTATCAGCATTTTGTCTATGACCCTCCAACTGAACTAGATATGCATCCCAATTCCCCTGGCTACAGGCTCATACTGAACAATGTTCTATTCCCTGCTGCAAAAAAACAGAAACAAAAGACTTAAAATGTTAAATTTATTGCAGCTACATAGGGTCAATATTCCAATGAGATTAAAATTCGTCTAGCAAAATACTCCTCTTACAGGCGAAAAAAAACCCTCTATATGTTATACTCGTTTTTTAGAGTTTTTGGCTAAAATATTTCTTAAATTTATAGGAAATTCCAAAGTCATGAGGGCATACTTTTAACAACATTACTCTAAACAACAAAAAAATTGTTTCATTTACAATCAGTAAAACAACTGATTACAAGGATAATATGGAATTTACTTCACCTCTCCTTCACAAACAAACCCACAGATTACCAGACTATTACATTCTCATTCTCACACAACCTACACAAAAAGGGTTAACAATTTCCGATCTTTCAAACAATGTGAGCATGTCTTACTACAATGACTGTTTTGACACTAAAGTATTCACAAAATATTTGAGCCATGAAAAAAATCTATTCCCTTCCAAGTCGTCACGCCACCCAAACAGCCTTATGCTGTTTCTTGCGTGAGTTAAAATTAAGGAATGCTATTGTATTGCTGATGGGAATAGCAATGTTTTTTTCCCATCAAACAGTTGCGCAATCTGAACTGTCCGATCCAATGGTGCCAATTTCCACTGTTGACCTATCAGCAAGTCCTCCTCAAACGTGGACACCGATAGTTGATTCATTAGGAAATCTTGTTATAAATTCACGAGCCGATTTGATGATTTTTATTCATCCAGGCAGTGTATCAATATGTGAAGGAACCCCGGTAACAATTATAGCAATTGGCGCCACCTCATATATTTGGAGTACAGGTGAAACCACTACTTCAATTATTGTAAATCCCTCCACTACTACAACATATTCAGTTACAGGCTCTGACAACATGGGAAACACCGGAAGTTCACAAATGACTGTGCAAATATTCCCTGCTCCTCCTATAGATGCAGGTCCTGGTGGCGAAATTTGTCCAGGAGGATCATTTCAACTCAACGGCAGTGGTGCTAACTTATACGAATGGACACCAACAGTATCCCTTAGTGATCCCACTATTGCCAATCCAGTTGCAACTCCATCAGTAACAACGACCTACTATCTAACTGGGTTTCTTGTTGGAGGGAATATTATGTACAACGGAGACTTTAATGCCGGCAACTCTGGAATAAATACCGATTATCATTACAGTAACAATCTGGTTCCTGAGGGTAATTATAATGTATCACCAAACCCCAATTTCCATCATTCAAATTTCACTCCCTGCGGGGATCATACAACAGGTAGCGGAAACATGATGATTGTTAATGGATCTCCAATAGCAAATCAGCGTGTATGGTGTCAAACAGTTACTGTTTCTCCCAATGTGACATATATATTCTCAACATGGCTAGCCAGTGTTCACCCTTCTAACCCCGCAGTACTTCAGTTTTCAATCAATGGGTCTTTGCTTGGCTCACCATTTACAGCAACCAATACTGTGTGCGACTGGCAACAATTTTATGAACTTTGGAATTCTGGTGTCAATACAAGTGCTGAAATCTGTATTGTCAATCAAAATATAATTCATAACGGAAATGACTTTGCAATTGACGACATCTATTTTGCACCTCTTTGTCCCGCCATTGACAGTGTTACAGTTGTCGTCAACCCAAATCCTATTATTACAATCGATCCATCTGCTCCTGAAATTTGTCAAGGAGAGAGTGTTAATCTAACAGCTACAGCTGATGTACCGGGAACAACATATCTATGGAGTAACGGACAAACATCAAATCCAATAACTGTCAGCCCCAACACAACAACAACATACACTGTTACAGGAACAACTCCTGGCGGATGTACTGGAACTGCACTAGTTACAGTAATAGTTAATCCAAGCCCTACAGTATCAATTACAAGCTCTGCCATGGAAATCTGCGATCAGGCTTCTGCCACTCTTACAGGATCATCAAATATGTCAGGCACCTCATGGCTCTGGAGCACAGGACAAACTATCAATCCTATCACTGTTGCACCAAGCACAACTACAACATACACTCTTACAGGAACTTCTCCTGAAGGATGTACAGGTGTTGCGCAAATACAAATAGTAGTT
>Ga0265295_1009458_pt1 | contig 10414 bp, 11 predicted proteins | sample Munlansysbiofilm_FD_192503 | JGI IMG/M metagenome (GOLD analysis project Ga0265295, IMG submission 192503) | Leachate microbial communities from a municipal landfill in Southern Ontario, Canada - Methane capture system biofilm | ecosystem: Engineered > Solid waste > Landfill > Unclassified ... | reverse complement strand
GAGAATAACGGCTATCCCAAATCCTATGCCCGCCGCGTGTTCAACAACCTGGCCATAGTGCAGGGCGCCCGTCAGGCCAACAAATTCATCAACTCCTGTTCCCTGTGCGGTCAGTGCGAGACCGTGTGCCCCAATGATTTTTCCATGGCCGACATGTGCCTTGACGCCCGGCGGCAGATGGTGCGGGAAAAGCGCATGCCGCCCTCGGCCCACTGGTTCGCCCTGGAGGAGATGCGCGCCGCTGGAAGCGAGCAGGCCGCCCTGGCCCGTCACGCACCGGGCGCGGAAGCGAGCGCGGCCCTCTTTTTCCCAGGTTGCCAGCTTGCCGGAATACGGCCCGCGCAGACGCTGCGCCTCTACGACCGCTTGCTTGAATTGGAACCGCAAACCGGGATCTGGCTTGATTGCTGCGCGGCCCCGGCTCATTGGTCCGGACGGACGGAGGAGTTTGCGGAGCTTGCGAAGAAGCTGGAAACGGTCTGGATCGACATGGGTCGCCCCAAGGTCGTCACGGCCTGCTCGACCTGTCTGAAGATGTTCCGCGAGCATCTGCCGCAGCTGGGCGCTGTTTCAGTCTGGACCATACTGGCCGGTCATTCCGTATCTGCGGCCGCTGCGCATCCGGCGCTGGCCCTGTCGGACCCGTGTACGTCGCGGCATGACGAAAGGACCAGAAAGGATGTGCGCACGTTGCTCGAAAACATGGGACAGCCCCTCGCCGCTCTGCCCATGTCCGGTGAGCTGACCGAATGCTGCGGGTTCGGCGGCCTCATGGATAACGCCAATCCGGCCTTGGCCCGCAAGGTCGCGGCGGCCCGCGTGGCCCAGTCCGACGCGGATTTTTTGACCTACTGCGCCATGTGCCGGGATCAGCTGGCCAAGACCGGCAAGCCTGTGCTGCACATCCTGGACCTTTTGTTCCCGGAGCTGGCGCATCCGGCCAGCGAACCGCCGGCGAGCATCTCGCTTCGCAGGGCCAACCGGCGCATGCTCAAGACGGCTGTGCTGGAGCGTTACGGCCAGGCCGGTGTCCCTCGGCAGCCATGGGAGGATGTGCATCTTCATATATCTACGTCCGTGGCCGCAGTGCTTGAGGAACGCCGTATTCTGGAGGACGATCTGCGTCAGGTCATTTTCCGGTCCAAAGTGAACGGGCGCTGCTTCGCCCATGGTGATGACGGCCGCAGGATCGCATCGGCCGAACTGGGCGAGGTTACGTTCTGGATGGAATACCGGGAGGAGCAGGGCGTATTCACGGTGCTGAAAGCCTGGAGTCATCGCATGCGCATCGCGGGAGGACGGATATGAGCCTCGTATTTTTGCCCGAAGACATGAACTGGCGCTGCGAACCGTGCGGCGTGCCCCTTGAACCCGGCAAGGTCGAACTCGCGTATCTTGGCCAGGTCTTTCATGTGGAGCTTCCGGTCTGCCCGAAATGCGGGGCCGCGTTCGTCTATGAAGAGTTGGCCCTGGGGCGGATCTTCGAAGTGGAGCAGTTGCTTGAGGACAAGTGAGCTTTATGCGTCCGCACCGGTCAGGGCTACCCTGGGACGGGCTCTGCGCCCTGGCGGCGAGAAGCTGACCCGGCGCATGCTGGAGCTGGCGGGGCCGCTGCGGAGCGCACTGGCCCTCGACGCCGGATGTGGATGCGGGGCGAGCTTGGTCCTGCTTGAGGAGTATGGAGCGCGGGCCGTGGGGCTGGATCTGAACGCCGGTTTTCTGCGTGAATCCAGTGGCAGGAAGCTGAAGGTCGCGCGGGCCGATCTGGCGGAATTGCCTTTGCCTGATGGGTGCGCAGATTTGATTTTGTGTGAATGCGTGTGGAATCTGACCGACAAGGAACGGGTGCTGGCGGAGTTCTTGCGGGTCTTGAGGCCAGGAGGCGTGCTTGCTCTGGCCGATATCTACGCCCGTGGGTACAGGGCTGGGGAGTGGCCCGTGCGCTGCTGCTTTGCGCAGGCCACGGACCTGCAGACGGTGATGGAACAGGTGGCCGGGGCCGGATTCGAGATTGACGTGGTGGAGGAGCATACGGAACTTTTGAAGAAGACCGCTGCTGATTTCGTGTTCAGGCACGGATCGTTGCATGGCTTCTGGCAGGCCGTGACCGGTGACCCGGATTTGGCCGTTGCCGCTTGCGAGGCGTCCAAGGCGGCGCGGCCGGGACTGTTTTTGATGATGGCCTATTCTGGCGGGAAGTGAAGAAAGGCGGGTTGGTTGCCCGGGAGACGGCGTGTCGGGTGGCCTTGGCCGTATCGCGCCGAAACTCCTTCGCGGGCCTCGTAGAGCCGAACCATTGCGTGCGGCTCGAAAATTTCGGCCAACGCGTCAGGCAATGGTTCGGCAAACGATGCCTCACTCAGTCAGACAGTCGGCGCGACACGGCCAAGACCACCCGACACGCCTCGGTGCTTGGCTCTGGGGACTTGCGCTGCGGGGATTTTGTTCGTGAGACGGCCGGAGCGGGGCGGTCCGTTCATGACGCGTCGAAACTCCTTCGCGGGCCTCGTACTGGTTCTCCGTCGCGTGCAGGTCGGTCGGTTTTCGTCAGGACGAAAAGCGACGGATAACCAAACGATGCCTGACTCAGTCAGACAGTCGGCGCGACACAAACGGACCACCCCGCCCCGGCCTTGCCTCGCTGATGGACTCGTGTATCGTCAATCGGGCTTGAATTTGCGCATGGCTAAATCGGAACCGGACAGAAATCCCGCAGACCTCTGTGTCATTCCCGCGAAGGCGGGAATCCATGTCTTTCGAGTCTTGAGAAACTGGATCCCCGTCTGCACGGGGATGACATCGAGGCAGGGCGCTGACGGTGGTGGGAAACCGTTTTGACGCGATGCGCTTTTGACGGAAGCGGACTGTCCGGCTTGTTCGAAAGTCATTCCCGCGAAGGCGGGAATCCATGTCTTTCGAGTCTTGAGAACCTGGATCCCCGTCTGCACGGGGATGACATCGAGCCAGGGCGCTGACGGTGGTGGGAAACCGTTTTGACGCGATGCGCTTTTGACGGAAGCGGACTGTCCGGCTTGTTCGAAAGTCATTCCCGCGAAGGCGGGAATCCATGCCTTTCGAGTCTTGAGAATCATGGATCCCCGTCTGCACGGGGATGACATCCAGGCAGGGGCCTGACATCGAGGTAGGGTCCTGACGGGGCGGCTGTTTTCGTGAGGGGGATTACCCCCAACTTTGCTGCCATCTTACGTAACAGTACACAAATATTGAACATCACGAGGCCGACATGAACGAATACGATCTCGACATCCTGCGCCTGCACAGCCAGGGTTTCTGTTGCTCCCAGATTGTGCTGCAGCTGGCTCTGGAGATGCAGGGCGTGGAAAATCCGGGCCTTATCCGGGCCATGTCCGGGCTGTGCGTGGGCTTCTCGTCTCCGGGGGGCGCTTGCGGGGCCCTGACCGGGGCGGCGTGCCTCATTGCCTATTATGCGGGCAAGGGCGCGGCTGATGAAGAAGCGCACGACAGACTTTCCCTCATGCTGACCGAGCTGGCCGATTGGTTCCAGGAGTACGCCACAGGGCGGTTTGGCGGCATCAACTGTTCAAACATCGTTCCTGGCGGCAAGCCGGATGCGTCCATCTGCGGCGGACTGGTTTCGGAATGTTTCGGTCGGGCCATGACCATTCTGGTGGAAAACGGGTTCGACCCGGCGAGCGATATCTATGAATAAGGTCCTGGGTTCGGTTGAAAGCGTCTGCCCGGAATGTTTGAACCGGGTGACAGGGGAGCTGCTGCGGGACGGGGACGTCGTGCGGATGGTCAAACGGTGTCCGGAACATGGCGAATTTTCGACCGTGGTCTGGCGCGGAAATCCGGACTTTTCCAGCTGGGTGCGGCCCAAGATTCCGTTTGGTGGCGGCGTGCGCGAGGAAATCGGCAATGGTTGCCCTTTTGACTGCGGGTTGTGCGCGCGCCATGCCCAGCGGACCTGCACGGCCCTGGTCGAGATCACCTCGCGCTGCAATCTGCGTTGCCCCGTATGCTTCGCGGATAGTGGCGGAGCGGGGTCGGATCCGAGCCTGGATGTTTTGCAGCGCATGTTTGAGCAGACGTTGACCCGCACCGGAGGCTGCAACCTGCAACTGTCCGGTGGAGAACCGACAGTACGCGATGATCTGGAAGATATCGTGCGTCTGGCCAGAGGGGCCGGTTTCGGTTTTGTCCAGCTCAACACCAACGGGTTGCGTCTGGCGGATGACCCCGGTTTGGCCGGAAAATTGGCCGAGGCCGGTTTGTCGTCTGTTTTTTTGCAGTTCGACGGCGTGCGTGATGAGACCTTTCGTGCCATGCGCGGGAGGGACCTGCTTGAGGTCAAAAAGAAAGCCATCGCGCATGCGTCCACGGCGGGGCTTGGCATCGTGCTTGTGCCGACCGTGGCGCGTGGCGTAAACGTCGATCAGCTTTGGGATGTTGTCCGGTTTGGGCTGGAGCACCAGCCCCATGTGCGCGGGGTCCATTTTCAGCCCATGAGTTACTTCGGGCGCTATCCCGAGGATTTCATCCCGGATCACGTCACGTTGCCGGAGCTCATGACCGGCCTTGAAGTTCAGAGCGGCGGAGTGGTCAAGGCCACGGATTTCCTGCCTCCGGGCTGCGAACATGCCCTGTGTTCTTTCTCGGGCAAGTTCATGACCCGTGAGGACGGCAGTTTCGTGCGTTTGGGCAGCGCTTCGTGCGACTGCACGCCCAAACCCGCCGAAGCCGGGGCGCTCAAATCCATCGGCGTCACGGCCCGTCAGTGGTCCGCGCCTTCCGGAGCGGCCTCCCCCAATCCCCCCTGCACGGGTCAAGGGGCCAAGCCTCGTGCAGGGCGCGGGGCAGCGCCCCGCATTTCTTCCACCCCCACCTCCACCCCCGACAATGACCTCGACCGCTTCCTGTCCCGGGCCAGGACGCACACGTTCACCATCTCGGCCATGGCCTTTCAGGACGCCTGGACCCTCAACCTGGAGCGGTTGCAGGGTTGCTGCATCCATGTGGCCCAGCCCGACGGGCGGCTCATTCCCTTTTGCGCCTTCAACCTGACGGCCAGGGATGGCCGCGCCCTGTATCGGGGGCGAACGTGAACTGTTCGTCCGTGGATGCCCTGACCGCCCGGCGGCTGGGTTTGTCTTTGCCGTTGGACCGCTCGAGCCTGGAGGCGGCGCAGCTGGCGAGCCTGCGTCGGACCGTGGCGCACGCCTGCGCCAAAAGCCCATGGTACCGAGAGCGGCTGGGCGGATTTGATCCCGCCTCCCTGCGCACTTCTGCGGATCTGTCCCGGTTGCCCCTGCTGACCAGCGCGGAACTTGCAACCCATGGCGCGGGTCTGGTTTGCGTTTCCCAGAGTAAGGTGGCCCGCATCACCACCTTGCAGACCTCCGGTAGCACAGGCGCTCCCAAACGGCTGTTTTTCACGCGCGACGATCTGAACTCGACAGTCGATTTTTTTCAGCATGGCATGTTTTCGCTTATTTCATCGGCAGACAAGGTGCTTATCCTGCTGCCCTGTTCTTTGCCGGACAGCACGGGCGATTTGCTCATCCGCGCCCTGGCCCTGGGCACCGTGCACAGCGAGGGCGTCTGGCCGCCGACGGACTGGGAGGCTTTGGCCAGGCGCATTTACGACGAGAATTTCACCAGCATCGTCGGCCTGCCTCAGCATCTTCTGGCGCTGGCCTATGTGCTGCCGCACGGTCTGGTGCGAACTATGCTCCTTTGCTCGGATTACGCTCCGCAATCATTGCGGTCCCGCATCGAAGCCGTCTGCGGCTGCGAAACATTCCTGCACTACGGCGACCACCGAGACGGGGCTGGGCGGCGGCGTGGAATGTACGGCGCACGATGGCTGCCACATGCGTGAGTCCGACCTGCTGATTGAGATCGTTGATCCGCGCACAGGCGATCCCGTGCCCGAAGGGGAAGTGGGAGAGGTGGTCGTCACCACTCTGGGTCGGCAGGCTATGCCGCTGTTGCGTTACCGCACAGGAGACCTGGCCAGCCTGGACACTTCGCCCTGCCTCTGCGGCGGGGTCACGGCCAGATTGCGCGACATCCGTGGACGGCGCAGGGCCTGCCCGCTGGCAGGAGGATTTTCCGTGGCCAGCCAGGATCTTGATGACGTCCTCTTCACGCTGGACGGCCTCTTGGACTATCGCGCCACCTTGAACCGCTTGGCCGGACGAGACGCGATCAGTGTTGAATTCCTGGCCAGACCGGGGCATGAGTTTCTGGAGCGGGAGATTCATCAGGTCTTGAAGACGGTTCCATCCCTGAAATTGGCCATGCAAGCCGAGACCTTTGAGACAGGACCGGTACAGAAGGTGGAGTCATTCTCCCCGTCGCACACCCTCAAACGCACCATCTTCGATAAACGCGGGAGTTACCTATGAATGATATATTTCAGTCTGTTATTGAAGTTTTGCAGCAAGGACAGGAAGCTGTTTTTTGCGGCATCGTCGACAGTTCAGGTTCGGCCCCGCGTACTTCCGGCGCGCGAATGCTGGTGTTGCCTGATGGCTCCATTCGTGGCTCAGTTGGCGGAGGTCCCGTCGAGGGCGCGTGTCAGGCCAAGGCCAAAAAGTTGCTGCATGGCAATGAGACCCATTTCCTTTTGTCCTTTGACCTGACCTCGGTCAAAGCCGCCGATGCCGGCATGGTCTGCGGCGGAGCAGTCAAGGTGCTTCTGCAGCGAGTCACGGTGAAGCATCTGACATTCTTTGAAGAAATCGAGCGCTTGCAGCGTGAAAGAGAGAGGCCGGTGCTTTTAACCGTCATGCAGTCGGAGCAGGTCCCTGCGCTGGCCGTCTGGACGGCGCGAGATGGATTGGCGGGAGTCAACTTACCCGAAACCCTCACTACGGAGCTGGCGCGCAAGGCCGTCAAGACGCGCCAGTCATTCAGCCTGGAAGAGGACGGCTTGCGTGTCTTTGCGGAACCCATCATCGCGCCGACGGTGCTGCATCTGGTCGGCGCGGGACATGTTGCGCTGGCCGCGGCCAAGGTCGCGGCTTTTAGCGGCTTCGAGGTGGTGGTCATGGACGACCGCTCTGAATTTGCGGATGCCGTGCGTTATCCCGAGGCGCGCGAGGTTCGGGTGCTGGAAAATTTTGAAGCGTGTCTGAATGATCTTGGGAGCGATGATTACGTGGTCATCGTCACGCGTGGGCACATGCACGACCGCGATGTCCTGGCCCAGGCCCTGAGAACTAGGGCAGGTTACATCGGCATGATCGGCAGTCGCAGCAAGCGCGACGCGGTGTACCGTTCCCTGCTGGAATCGGGCTATACAGAGCAGGATCTTGCCCGGGTGCACTGCCCCATCGGTCTGCCCATCGGAGCCGATACCCCTGAAGAGATCGCGGTCAGCATTGTTGGCGAGATGATCGGTGTGCGAGCGGGATTGCCCGCATGACACTGGCCGGGCCTCGCTTCGCGGCGGTCATTCTGTCCGCCGGACTGTCTTCGCGCATGGGGAATTTCAAGCCGCTCATGGATCTGGCGGGGCAAACGGTTCTGGCCCGTTGCGTAAGAACGTTCCGGGATGCGGGAATCGCCGAAATCGTGGTCGTGACCGGTCATCGCGCTTCTGAAGTTCAAGTAGAAGTTGAGAGATTGGGTGTTTCGACCATTCATAATACCGCTTTCGAGCAGGGCATGTTTTCTTCCATGCGTGCGGCAGTGTCCTCATTGGCGGGTCTGGACGCCTTTTTTCTTTTGCCCGTGGACATCCCGCTGGTGCGTTCCGCGACCGTTGATTCTTTGGTTCAGGCGTATGACGGGCGCATCGCCTATCCCTGTTTCAGCGGCGAGCGCGGACATCCTCCGCTCATTCCCACCCGGCTCATCCCTGCAATTTTGGGTCACGATGGAAAAGGGGGGATGAAAAGTCTTCTGGAGGCGTATCCGTTTCTGGATGTGCCTGTCTGGGACCAGGGGGTTCTGCTCGACGCGGACACTCCGGACGACTTCGCGGCCCTGGTCTGTCGCGCTACAAGGCTTTCCGTCGGCACGAGGGCCGAAGCCGCTCTTCTGGCCGCCTTGATCATGCCGGAGTGCGGCGTGTCCCATGGGCGGGCCGCAGCCTCGGTTGCCGTGCGGCTGGGTGAGGCGCTGAACCGGCAAGGCGGCGCTCTTGATCTGGATTTGATTCACAACGCGGCTCTGCTGCACGATCTGGCCAAGGGGCAGCCCAATCACGAGGCGCGCGGTGGCGAGCTTTTGACCGGATTGGGCTTGCATGGTCTGGCCGGGATAGTGGCCAGCCATCGCGACGTCCCGCCGCCAGTCTCCGGCGTGTTCTCGGAAAAGGAAGTGGTCTGCCTGGCGGATAAGTTGGTGCGCGGTTCACGGCGAATTTCCGTGCAGGGGCGTTTCGAGGAAAAGCTGGCCCTCTACAGTCTAGACGCGCATGCCTGCCGGGCCATTCGCGGGCGCATGCAAAACGCTCTGGCCTTGCGGGACTTGGTGGAGCGGTGCTGTGGCCGGGACATTGAGGAGATTTTGGACGGAGTGCTGCTTTGAGCGAGATTTACCTCATCCGCCACGGTGAAATCACGCAGTCCTCGCCGCGTCGTTTCGTCGGTCAGAGCGATCTGCCGCTGACGGATCGCGGACGCGAGCAGATGCGGCAGGTAGCCGGGTATCTTGTCGACAGAGGGGTGCGGCGCGTGCTGTGCAGCCCGCTTTCGCGCTGCGTGGAGAGCGCGGGCATTCTCGGCTCGGCGCTTGGGCTTGAGCCTGAAGTCGCGCCAAATTTGCGCGAGATAGGCCTTGGAGCCTGGGAAGGCTTGACGGTGGAGGAGGTGCGACAGCGTTTTCCCGGCGATTATGAGGTCAGGGGCCGCGATCTGGCCGGGTTCCGGCCTGCGGGCGGCGAAAGTTTCGCGGACCTTCAGCGTCGCGCCTGGGCCGCCTTTGAGGCTGTGGCAGATTCCAATACCACGCAGGCCATCGTCGCCCACGGCGGGGTCAATCGGGTGCTGCTGTGCCGCGTTCTGGGCATGCCTCTGGAAAACCTGTTCCGGCTGGGACAGGACTATGCCTGCGTGAACATTCTGCACGTCAATGGGGGTGGATGCCTCGTAGGCGCGGTCAATATGCCGTCGTCGTGATTCGGGAGAAAACCGTCTTTCTTTTGAATTGTCGGACGGATACTGACAGCTGAAGGGCTGGGGTCCCCCTTGAACCGCGACAGTCGCCGATAACTCCTCCTCTGCGACAGCGATGGCAGGATTTGTGCGGTCTTGAAACCACGCCTGGATGTGGTTTTTTTGTTGGCTCATGCCGTACGCTGTGCGATGCTTGAGGAAACCGCGGCGGCCGGATGCGCCCCGAGTGGAAATACCATCTTTTATTCGAGAGAAAGATGATGTCGAAAATCGCCTTGATCGCCCTGGCCGGAGCCTTCGGAACCGTGTGCCGGTACTGGCTCTCGGGCCTGGCCTATGACATTCTGGGCAAGGATTTCCCCTGGGGAACATGGGCCGTGAACATACTGGGATGCTTTCTGTTCGGTCTGGTCTGGATTTTGGCCGAAGAGCGCGGCTTTCTGTCGGCGCAGGCGCGGGTTTTGATCCTGACCGGGTTCATGGGCGCGTTCACCACCTTTTCCACATTCATCTTCGAGAGCGGCGCCTTGGCCGGCGATGCGCAATGGCTGAAATTCGCGCTCAATGTCGGCGGTCAGAATCTGGTTGGCCTGGCGGCGCTCTATCTGGGCTCCAATCTCGGCAGGATCATCTAGGAGGGGCTATGCATTCGTTCGTAAGCGTGAAATTCATGAAGATTTTTTTGGGAGAGGCCGCCAGGTACAAAGGGCGGCCCCTGCACGAGGCCATCGTCGATGAGGCCCGCCAGCGCGGTCTGGCCGGGGCCACGGTCAGCCGGGGATTCATGGGCTTCGGAGCGAACAGTCTTGTGCGCACCTCGAAAATTCTGCGCCTGTCCGAGGACTTGCCGATCATGGTGGAAATCGTGGACACTCCCGAGCGCATCGATTCCTTTGCGCCGGTGGTCGATGCTATGCTCGAGGACGGCAGCATCGTGATCTCCGAGGCACGGGCCATCTTTCATCTTCCGTTGCGCATCCGGGACGTGATGACCGCCGATGTAGTTACGGTGACTCCCGAGACCCCGCTGGCGCAGGTCGTGGAATTGTTGCTGCGCAGAGAAATAAAGGCCGTGCCGGTCATGGACGGCAAAAGGATCGCGGGCATCATCACGGGCGGAGACCTTTTGTCCAGGGGAGGCATGCCGCTCAGTCTCGACATGCAGTGCGCCCTGCCCTCGGCCATGCGTGATGAACATGTGCGCTGTCTCGACTTTCAGGATCTGCGCACCGCCGATGTCATGACCCGGCCCGTGCAGACGCTCAATATCAAGACCAAAGTGTCCGACGCGCTGCAATTCATGG
>Ga0265295_1009456_pt1 | contig 10416 bp, 13 predicted proteins | sample Munlansysbiofilm_FD_192503 | JGI IMG/M metagenome (GOLD analysis project Ga0265295, IMG submission 192503) | Leachate microbial communities from a municipal landfill in Southern Ontario, Canada - Methane capture system biofilm | ecosystem: Engineered > Solid waste > Landfill > Unclassified ... | reverse complement strand
GTCTCAGGACATTGCGGCTCCTGTGGCTCCGGATGCTATCGGGATGGCCGCCTGGCAGAATCAGGACATTGCGGCCCCTGTGGCTCCGGATGCTCTTGGGATGGCCGCCTGGCAGAATCAGGACATTGCGGCCCCTGTGGCTCCGGATGCTCTTGGGATGGCCGCCTGGCAGAATCAGGACATTGCGGCTCCTGTGGCTCCGGATGCTATCGGGATGGCCGCCTGGCAGAATCAGGACATTGCGGCTCCTGTGGCTCCGGATGCTATCGGGATGGCCGCCTGGCAGAATCAGGATATTGCGGCTCCTCTGGCTCCGGATGCTATCGGGATGGCCGCCTGGCAGAATCAGGACATTGCGGCCCCTGTGGCTCCGGATGCTCTTGGGATGGCCGCCTGGCAGAATCAGGACATTGCGGCTCCTGTGGCTCCGGATGCTCTTGGGATGGCCGCCTGGCAGAATCAGGATATTGCGGCGCCGGGTGTTCCCGATGCGGCTCCCGTCCCCGCCGCACCTGCCGTGGGGCGTTCCCCCTCCCCTTCCGGGAAATCCACGGGAGAGAGGACGGGGGGCCAGGAGCGCAAAACCGTCATACAGCAGCTGACGGTAAACCTGCCCAATGTGAGTGACGGAGACGGATTCATCAAGGCCTTGCAGGCCTTTGTGGAGGCCCACCATGGGTGACGGTGTTCTGACATTTGACCATGGCCGCATTGAACTGGGTGGCGTGGAGGTGGACGCCATCCTTAAAACCCTGTCCATCCGGGGGGCTGTGCGCTTCGATGAGGCGGAACAGGACGGTGTCTCGGGCACCGTGAAGACGCCCATGGGCTGGGAGGATGCGGATATCACCATGACCATGGAGCTTTTAACCGACGAAGTGGCGGATTGCTACACCCGGCTGGCGAGGCTGTCGGAGCTGTTCCAGGGCTACGATAACGGCGGCAATCCCAGGGTGTATGAGATCGTGAATGCCCATGTTCTTGCGCGGGGAATCCGGCAGGTGGTGTTCTCGGGCCTCGAATCGTCAGAGTCAGACATGGATGATGTGATGCTCGTTGTGATGAGCTTTGTCGAGCACAATCCGCCCATTGTGCGTGTCGAGGCCCAGGCGGCCAGTGTGCCTGTGGTGGATGGAGACGACGCAGCTGTGGCTGACGCTGCGCTTCTGGACGACAGTCTGACCATTGATCTGTCCTGAGTCTGTCGAAGGGTGAAGCTCACAGTTCGACTGTTCGACAGGCTCACCGTGAACGGTGGGGAGGAGGAAAATGATCACGGGCATCCGCACAGATATCATTATCGGGAGCATCCGCCTGCATCGGTGTCCCGAGCTGTGGATTGAGTCTGTTCGGCATCGGCCTGTGAGCCGCGCAGGGATCGTCGTGCCGGATGCGGATCGCTCCCTGTTCCGGTCCGTGCAGCCCGGCGACAGCGTGACCGTGCGGATGGGGTACAGGAATCAGCAGGAATCCGTCTGGTCTGGCCGTGTGACCCACCTGGCTCCGGGCAACACGGGGGATCAGATTGCCATCCATGCGGTGGGGCTGGAGCAGGCCCTGGTACAGACCCGCATTGTGCAGTCCTGGTGCGATGAGAGTCCGGAGGCCATTGTCTCCTGGGCCGTATCCCGTGCAGGTTTTACTCCGGGCCGGATCGACGGGCCGGGGGTGGTGTTGCCCCATGTGGTATCCGCCGGTGCGTCGGTGTGGGAGCTGGTGCGGCGCATGGAAGAGACTCTGCACCGGGGCCATGGGATATGCATGGATCGCTGGGCATTGTGGGCAGACGACAAGGGCTGCGCCCATTGGGGCGACTTTGATGCACAAGCCGTGGTGCCTGTGATTGAAACCGGGGCCGGGCTGATCCGGCACACGCCTTCCGGAGGCAGGTGCAGGCTGAACGCCCTGGAAACCTTCCTGATTCCGCATCTGCGACACTCCATGCAGTTTGTGTTGTCCGATCATGCACGGGGGGTATCTGGTAAATTCCGTGCGCTCTCGGTGCGGCACGAACTCCGGCCGGACCGGGTACGCACACGCATACAATGGGGGCAGGAGCATGAAAAGTACTGATTTAAGGGCACTGCTCAAGCGGGTGTTTGAAATAGCCGGGCCGGATCTGAGGGCCTACTACCGGGTGACGCGCAAGGCCAGGGTGGTGGCCACTTACGCCAGCGACGGGAGCTATTGGGCGGATGTTCAGCCCCTGCGCAATGATGAAACTGCGGATGACAACGAGCCTGTGATCCGGAAGGTGGAAATCCCTGTCATCTGGGCAGGGCCGGAAAGGGGCGTGGTCTGCCCTCCCGTGGAAGGTGCTCTCTGCGATCTGTCCTATTATGACGGGGATCCCAATTATCCCCGCATCAGCAATTTCCGCTGGCTGAATCACGGCGCTCCTGTCTGTGGCGTCGGGGGATTTATCATACAATTGGAGCCAGGCGTGAGTATCGCCATTGATCCCGAACGGCATATCATCACCCTCACCGATCAGGACGCCAGGGTGACGGCGGGCGGAAAATGGACGATTCAGGCCGGGGTGGAGGCGACTGTGGATGCCCCGGTCATCCGGCTGAATAAGGGGACAGGCGTGGTGACAGGGGAATGCATCTGCCACTTTACGGGCAAGCCCCACGGGGATGTTTCGGCCACCGTGATGGCGGGTAAGTGAAGGGGGTATCATGCTGGATGCGAATGCACTGACAGGTTTGATTGTGGCGGCCCTGCGCAGCGAGGGCTTTGAGACGGCTGGTCACCACGCCATGGTAGAACGTATGGCCAGGGCCATTGCTCAGGCGTTTGTGGATCACATGCAGAGCAGCGCTGAGGTGAATGTGGACAGGGGCTCCAGTTCCGGAACCTATAGGGTGACCTGATGAATGAGAACTCTATAAATGGGATCTTTGGCAGTGATATTGCCCTGGATGTATCGGGGGAAGCCCGCGTGTCCGCCAATGGCGAGCTGGTACTGGTCTCCGGTCCGGACACAGGGGTGCAGGACATTCATCTGCTGCTGAAAACCCCTGTGGGCGGTCTGTTTTATCAGCGGGCCTTTGGAAGCCGGGTGCATGAGTGGGTACGGGAGGAAAACACGGCTCACAACAGGATGGCCTTTACCGCTGAGGTCATCGGCCGTGTGCAGGCGGACCCAAGGGTGCGGCTTGGCAGTGTGGCCTGCCGGATTACGAGGTGGGACGAAACGGGCCTGAGCGCAGCCGTCTCGTGGCATTTTGTGGATCAGGATCATCCCTATAATCTGGTTCTGGAGCTGGGCGAAGGCCCGGAAGGAGTGGTGGCGGATGTCCATCCCTTTGAGTAGGACGCTGGATGAGATCCGGCAGGAATTGTTCGCGCATATCGCGTCCGTGCAGCAGGCGGGATGGCTGCCGCAGGCCCTGAATCTGAACAGGGGGGTGGTGCGCGGGTTGATTGAGATATGGGCCTTTGGCCTTTATCAGCTGTATCAGTTTTTAGCACTGGTTCTGCGCCAGGCATTTCCGGACACGGCGACGGGGAAGTGGCTGGATCTGCACGCAAAGGCCGTGGGACTGTCCCGCCTGCCCGCCTCCCAGGCCGTGGGAAAGGTGTATTTCATCCGGGCTGCCTCCACCGGCAACGTGGTGATCCCGACAGGTCGTGTGGTGCGCACGCAGCCGGATGGAAATGGCCAGGTGTACAGATTCGTCACCACCGAAAGTCGGGTGCTTCAGGAGGGGCAGACGGAGGTGGCCGTGCCTGTGATCTGCGAAACCTATGGCAGCGGAGGCAATATCACGCCGGGGGGCATTTCTGTCCTGGCAACGACGGTGCCGGGTATTGGGGCTGTGGAAAACCGGCCGGGATGGCTCGTGAGCGAGGGTGCGGATGCGGAGGGCGATGACGCCTTGCAGCTCCGTTATCAGCTCCGGTGGGAGTCCGCCGGGGGGTCGACGCAGGCGGCATACGCGGCTTGGGCGCGGGCTGTGCCCGGAGTGGTTGCGGTGCGGGTTCTGGATCGCCACCCCCGTGGTCAGGGCACCGTGGATCTGGTGGTGCGCGGATCGGCAGGTATCCCGACGCCCGCCCTGCTGGAGCAGGTACGTCTGGCCGTGGATGCGGAAAGGCCCATCAATGACGACGTGCTGGTGAAGGGGCCTGTGCCTGTACCTGTGGCCATCCGGGCCGAGCTGGAGCTGGTGCATGGCACGCCCGGCACGGTGGCGGATGTGGCCAGCAGGCGTGTGGCAGCCATGTTCCGTGATCCATCGGACGTTCCGGGGGTAGCCCCCTTGGGGATCGGCGAGGATCTGACCCTGGATCGGTTGCGGTATGAGCTGATGAGTGCAGGCGGTATCCGGCGCATTGACCTTGCATCCCCATGCGCGGATGTGCTGGTGCAGGCAGATGGCCTGGCTGTGCTGGAGGGTGTGTGGTTGACGACGCGATGGTCCGGGGAGGCAGAATGAGCCGGTTCTGGGAGTATTTTCGCGACCGGCTGCGGTATCCCCTCATCCAGGGCGAGGGTGCGCTGCCGGTACTGGTAAGGGGTGGCGCAGGTGCCCTGGATGATGCCCGGAATGCTGTGGTGTGGCTCCGGGATCAGTTTAGCCCTGACCGCTGTGATGAACAGTTTTTAGACAGGCATGCTGCGTCCAGGGGCATTCGCCGCTGGCCAGAGGAGACGGACGCCTTTTATAGATCCCGCGTGTGCTATGCCTATGCCTTCCAGGCCCTGGGCGGCAAGGCCCACGGGATGCGTGAAATCCTGAGGCTGGCAGGGTGCGAGGCCGAGATCTGGGAGCCTGCGGACGTGCAGCGTGTCCTGGAAGCGGCTGGTGCGCTGCGGCTGGACGGTGGGTGGCGGTTGGACGGAGGAAGGGCCCTGCGCAGTGTGTCCACGGTGGCAGGTCTTGTATGGCTGGGATGGGCGGAATTTGGTGTGCGGATCAATCTGGCATCGCGGGCATCCGGCGATCAGGATGCCCTGCTGGTACGCCTGATTTATGCCTATAAACCGGCACGATCCATGCCGAAAATCCTGTATTTCCTGTCTATGGATCTCCTTTTGGGCATGAATGCGCTGTACAGCGGGTCTGTGGTGTCGGACTCGTCTCTGCCCTACCCCAGACGGACACCCCGACTGGATGGTGGGTGGCGACTGGGCCGCGATGCAAAGCCCGTCCGGGTGGGGGATCAGGCCCTCGATGGTAGTTGGCGGGTGGGCGGCTGGTGGCCTGGGCAGGCATCGGGCGTTGGCCTGGAACAGCTGGACGTATTGGCGGCGGCCAGCGTGCGCAGTGACTCAGCAACGGCATCCCATTGCCGCCATATCCGCATTGGGGAAGCGTATGCGCGCCTGGATGGCCGCTGGCGGGTGGGCGGCAACGGGATGCTGCTGCTGACGGCGGGGCAGATGGTTAAGGCCGTTTCCATGGATGTCCGACCAGAGCCGGTAAGCCGTGCCAGGTGCCATATGGAAATCCACTACCCCGTCTCTCCGGTGCGGCTGGAGGGCTATCCCCGGCTGGATGGGCGGCGGCGTCTGGATGGGAGGTGGCGCACAGGTGGCATCAGAGGCGCACGGCTGGATGGCAGCTGGCGCATCTGGCGCTCTGGCATGGAGGCCTCGGCAAGGTCTGAGGTATGCATCCGGAGTGATTGCGGCAGGCCTCATGCCCTGGCCAGCGCCTGGGGGCGGGTGGGGGAGTCCTGGGCCTTGCGGCTGGACGGGGCGTGGCGTATCGGGGCGCGGCACCGGCTGGATGGAAGCTGGAAACTGGAGGGAGGATATTATCTGATGGCAGAGCGACTGGGCCGCAGGTTCCGCAGGCTGGACGGCGGATGGCAGCTCGGGTTTGACAGGCGGCTTTCCGGCGGATGGAGGCTGGGGGGGGTGGGGCTGGCCGCAGAGGGGTATGTGTTGCATCAATAATAAGGAGGCATGGGCATGGCACAGGCGGTGATGGCGGAGGTGTATCGGAAAAAACTGGCAAAGCAGGCGCTGAACGGACAGGCGGCACCCAGGGCGGCGTTTATGGCATTCGGGGATGGGGGTCTGGACGGGGATCGCAAGGCCCGGCCCTTTGATGCCGCCCGGAATGGATTGTACCACGAACTGATCCGAAAACCCTTGATCCAGGTGCAGCAGGAGGATCCCTTTTCCGTAACGTGTACGGGCCGCCTGGAAAAGGCAGATCTGGTGGGTTTTGTTATTTCTGAGGCGGCCGTGCTGGACGCATCCGGCGACCCCATGGGGTTTAAGACCTTTGGGGGCAAAGACAAGGAAGGCGATGAGCTTATCGATGTGGTCATTAAAATCAAATATTAGGGGGAGGTATGACGTTACCGCATAATGCAATTGCAATCCCGGAACAGATCAACGGGCAGGCACCGGATGCCGTGCCGTCACTGTGGAATAATGAGTACGCCAAGTGCCTTGCGAACGATCAGGCCCTGAATACGCGCCTGGTGGCCCGTGAGCAGGAGCTGTCTGCGGCCAGATCCGGGCATTCGAGCCTTGCTGCCAGACTGTCCGCAATGGGTGCTGATATTGCGACGCTCAGCCCCGAAGCGCAGGCCGCCCTCTGGGCTGCGGTGGAAAATGCCGTGGCGGATACGGGTTTGCTGGCACGGGAAATGGTGCGCTCACGGACGGTGCGGCACCAGGAGGGGGAATTCACGATATACAACAGGGGTATAAGGCGGGGATGCGGTATCACCAAGTCCCTGACGGCATCGCGCAACCTGAACATTGCGGCTGGCGTGGTGTTTATGCTGGGCCAGGAAATGGGGGTGGATGCCGCTGAAAACGCGGCCAGTGTCCCTGGCAACTCCGGTGCTGCGGCCGCCACCGCGGATGCCTACCTGTACCTGACCGGCGGACGCATGCGGCTGGCCGTCACGGGCCTGGGGGAGTCTGCGCCGGAAAGCGCGCTCCTGCTGGCCCGGCTGAATATCCCGGCTGGGAATACCGGCGCCAGCGACCCGAACCTGAGCGGCGTGACCATCACGACAGTGGCACGGGTGGAGCCGGACTGGCCGTCTGTGCAGACGAACCCGGCATTCCGCCAACAGGCGCTGGGGCGGGTCATGGGTCGGAGCGGTTATGCGCTGGCGTTCGACGTGATCTCCTATGCCGGAGGTGAGCCGCCGCTGGTGGTCAGTCGGGATCAGGATCGGGCGACCAATACGTTCCGCGCCTACCTGATCGGCTCATCCGATGCTGTCCGGGTGCGGTATCTTGCTCATTTGATGAATCAATAAGGAGGGAACATGAGAATCCAAACCGTGGGTGCCGGGCCGCATCCTGATTTTTCCAAGGTCGGTTGCGTGGTGACCATCGCAGGTGTGAGCATCGACTGCGCAGAACGGCAAACGGACAGCGCCGAAATCATTGATTTGCGGGATGTCGATGGCTCTGGCCGTGTGGTGGAAGGGGGGAGCGGGTATCAGGTTGCGAGTATCCACATTCCTCCCAGGGTCTATGGGGATGCGGCCTGTGATGGCGAGGATGGGGCGGAGCATCGGCCTGTGGATCTGGACCCAGGCACTGTGCTGGTTACGTTATGGACATATAACCAATAAGGAGGGGGCCATGTTGATTTTTAGTCGGGACACACTGCGCACACAGGTCGAAGCTGCGTCCGGGGGGCATATCACCGTCCGGTATGATGACAAGGGTTACCCCAGCTACATGCGGGTGATTCCCAAGTTTCGCTATGAGGATCTGGGCCTGGATGGTGCGCTGGGAACAGGAGTCTGTACAGCATTTTTGCGTAACGGCCAGGAGTTGAGCGAGTTTTTGTATGGGGTATTTCCGGCAACCGTGTTTGATGGGCGGGCCGTATCCCTGCCGGGCAGAGAACCGCAAGCCAGCATTACCTATGACGCAGCAAAGGCTGCGTGTACGGCAAAGGGACCGGGGTGGCATCTGGCAACGGTTCATGAATGGGCCGCAGTGGCCCTCTGGTGTAAGGTGAACGGGTTCGAGCCGCGGGGAAACACAAACTACGGCCGTGCGCACGATGCCACGCATGAGGTTGCTGTGCGGCCTGACGGGCGATCTCCGGGTGATGCCGCGGGCGCGGGACGTACGGCAACCGGCGGCGGGCCTGCGAGCTGGCGGCACGACGGAGGACTGTCCGGCATTGCGGATATGGTCGGTAACGTCTGGGAGTGGCAGGACCTGATGCGTCTGGAGGATGGGCGCATTTTTGTGACGCCCGACAATGCCTATGAAACCGCTGAATCAGGATGGCAGGCACAGAATCACTGGTTTTCGGACGCAGGGGCAGTGCAGCTGAAAAACAGCGCAGGGATTGTGTCGGCTACGTCTCGGTCTGTGGCGTGGAAGGACGCAGCCAAGGCAGCGGGCTATACGGAAAGTCAGCTGTTGCAGCGGCTGCTGATCAGCCCCCATGCGGATACCGCCCTGAATGGCACTCTGTATGTGGTGACCGAAGGACAGCGGTTTCCGTTTCGTGGGGGCTGTTTCAACAACGGGTCGAGTGCTGGCCTGGGCGCGCTGTATCTGTGCAACCCTCGTTCGTCTTCGAACACGAACATCGGTTTTCGTCCGGCTTTTGCGTCGTGATTTCTGCAACCTGTATCCTGATGGGGCGCGCGATAGCGCGCCCCCGGAAAATTGAATGCAAGACCTTATAATTATCCAAAAGATAGAGGAAATGATTCTGTACGGCTATTCGGCCGTGCAGCATTTTCCCAAGAGCGAACGGCATGTTCTGAGTCAGGAATTGCGGTTGACGATGTGGAATTTATTGAGGCTGACGGTTGTGCTGGCCAAGAGATACCACAAAAAGACAACCTTGCAGGAGGTGGATGCGGAGCTTGAGCTGCTCCGGCGGGAAATTCGGCTGGCCAAAAACCTGGGCATCCTGCCATTCAAGCGGTATGAAGTGTGGTCCCGTCACCTGGATGAAATAGGCAGAATCATCGGCAGTTGGATCAAGAAAACCGCCTGATGTTCAAGGGGTTAAGTGCTATGCGGTTTCCGTATCGTGGGGGCAGTTTCAACAACGGGTCGAATGCTGGCCTGGGCGCGCTGAATCTGAACAACCCTCGTTCGAATTCGAACACGAACATCGGTTTTCGTCCGGCTCTTGAGGGTATCCAGAAGCGGCATGGTCATGGCTGTGTCGTCAGTGTTTCTTCAAAAGGGCGCTTAATCCCCGGCGTGTAGCCGAAAAATAAACAGGGACAGGGAGCCTGGTAGGCTTTGCGCCGAAGGCCTTCCTGTCCCGCTTTTTATATGGAGGGCAATATGGAGTCCATGGAGCGGAGGCAGAGCAGGATTGACGCATTCTATCATGCGAAGGGTCCGTGTTGTGCGGGTTGTGACTGGTGGCGGTGGCACAGCGCGCTTTTGGGCGAATGCACAAGATCTGCCCCGGTGTCTGCTGATGAAACCATCGGTATGCTGGGCATAAAAGGGTTTTCCGGACCCCTCGAAGCGGGCCACGTTTTAACGCCAAGGGAGCATTTCTGTGGGGAGTTCAGGGATACCTATCTCTGGACGGATGAGGAAATCGGAAAGCTCAGAAATATGTTCCCCGAAATGTTTAGAAAGGAATCTTCTTGAAAACATATAGGAATCTGTTTGAGGAGGTATATCAGTTCGACCGGCTGCATGAGGCTTACCTGCGGGCACGCGTAGGTAAGCGGCAGCGACCCGATGTCCTGTTGTTTGAGCGGAACCTGGAAGGAGAATTGATACAGCTGCAAAATGAATTGATATGGGGTCAATACAGGACGGGGGAATACCGAACGTTTTATGTGTTGGAGCCTAAGCGGAGACTGGTCGCCGCTCTGCCCTTCCGGGATCGGGTTGTGCAGCATGCACTGATATCTGTTTTGAATCCTATCTGGGAAAAACGGTTTATACACCATAGCTACGCATGCAGGCCTGGCCGGGGTATGCATAAAGGTGCCGACCAGGCGCAGGCGTGGCTGCGCGAAGTGCAGAGGCAGCATGCCCTGGTGTATTGCCTCAAAGCCGACATACGAAAATATTTTCCCAGTATAAACCATGAAATAATGATCGGCTTGCTTGAGCGCAGGATTGCGTGCCCCCGGACAATAAATCTGTGTCGGGACATTATGGCTTCATGGCAGCCTGGTCTTCCCATTGGCAACCTCACAAGCCAGCTGTGGGCCAATATTTATCTCCATGAACTGGACATATTCGTGAAGCAGAATCTTGGCATTAAACGATATGTTCGCTATATGGATGACTTTGTTATCATGCATCACGATAAGGCATTTTTGCATGATTTGCTCGAAATCATAGGGCGTTGGCTGTGGGATGTGTTGCGGCTGAAGCTGAATAATAAAACCCAGATCTTCCCGGTGAGCATCCAGCATGGGCGAGCGCTGGATTTTTTGGGATACAGAATGTGGACCACCCACAGGAGGCTCCGC
>Ga0265295_1009455_pt1 | contig 10420 bp, 8 predicted proteins | sample Munlansysbiofilm_FD_192503 | JGI IMG/M metagenome (GOLD analysis project Ga0265295, IMG submission 192503) | Leachate microbial communities from a municipal landfill in Southern Ontario, Canada - Methane capture system biofilm | ecosystem: Engineered > Solid waste > Landfill > Unclassified ... | reverse complement strand
AAAGAGATGGGGATTATGTCTTTTCATGGCAACCAATGCAGATGAGTGAAATTGCAAAAAAGAGGTCACAAGAGATGGCTAAGACTATAACAGATGGTCTTGGAGGTCGTGGGATTTTTGGTGTTGAGCTATTTATAAAAGATGATGAAGTCTATTTTAGCGAAGTTAGTCCTCGCCCTCACGACACTGGAATGGTAACACTTATCACGCAGTCTCAAAGTGAATTTGCTCTGCATCTAAGAGCTGTTTTAGGTCTTCCTTTAGGATTTACATTTTATGGTGAGGGTGCTTCTGCTGCTTACAAATCACAAGCAGAAAACTTCAAACCAATTTTAGAGATAGATGATAGACTCTTTAGTGATAACTCATTTGTTAGAATCTTCTCAAAGCCAGATACACACAAAGGGCGAAGACTTGCAGTTGCTTTAGTTTACGATGAAGCAGAGGCAGCACTAAAAAAATCAAGAGAGCTTATAGAGCTAATAAAGGATGTTTAGATGAAGATAGTTATCTTAGATGCACTAACTTTTGGTGATGCTAATTTGAGTGTTTTTAAAAGCTTGGGCGAAGTTGAAGTTTATGAATCAACAAGCCCTGAACAAACTCTCTTGCGCATAACAAACGCTACAGTTATAGTTACTAACAAAGTTGTTATAGATGCTGAACTTATGAGTGCAGCAACAAATTTAAAACTTATCTGCATAGCAGCTACTGGGACTAACAACATAGACCTTGAGGCTGCTGCTTCAAGAGGCATCGAGGTTAAAAATGTAGCTGGATACTCAACTAACTCAGTGGTACAGCACACTTTTTCTATGCTTTTTTATCTTCTAGGACACTCTAGATATTATGATGAGTATGTAAAAGATGGCTCATACACAAAGTCTCCTATCTTTACGCATCTACCAAAACCATTTTTTGAGTTAAAGGGTAAAAAGTGGGGAATTATAGGGCTTGGAACTATTGGTCGAGGAGTTGCAAGCGTTGCATCTGCTTTTGGTGCAAAAGTTTGCTATCACTCAACAAGTGGGAAAAACCTTACAAGAGACTATCTACATGTAGATTTGCAAACACTCCTTGAGACTTGTGATGTTATCTCTATCCATGCGCCGCTCAATGAGCAGACTAAAAATCTACTCTCATATAAAGAGCTTAGTTTATGTAAAGATGGCTCAGTTATAGTAAATGTTGGCAGAGGCGGTATTATAGATGAAGATGCTGTGGCTAAGATAGTTGATGAGAGAGAGCTATACTTTGGGCTTGATGTACTAGAGAGAGAGCCGATGAGAGAGAATCATCCACTCTTAAGTGTGAAAAATGGAGAAAGACTCTTCATTACGCCACATATCGCTTGGGCATCTAACGAAGCTAGAGAGAAGCTTATAGAGTTAGTGGCTCAAAATATAAGAGACTCAGCTCTTTAACACAAGAGTGTTAGCGGAGCTTTTTTATGAGTGAGTTAGCACTCTTTTTATCTGCATTCCTTGGGGCTACACTGCTTCCCTTGTCATCTGAGGTCGCATTTGTTGCGGCTCTTGCATCTGGTATGAATCCACTTAGTGCAATCTTCTTTGCATCTTGTGGAAATCTCTTAGCCATCATTCTAAACTACTGGTTTGGCTACTGGCTCTATGATAAAACAAAAACAAAGTTAAACTCTTCAAAAACAGGAACTAAAAGTTTAGAGTATGGACACAAATATGGCTACTTTATACTTCTGTTTTCATGGCTTCCTGTTATTGGCGATCCACTAACACTTGTAGCTGGTGTTTTAAGACTTAGGTTTGTTTGGTTTGTTATAGTCGCTGGAGGTTTAAGGGTTTTAAGATACTACCTTCTAACTCTTGTGGTATAATAAAAACTATGAAAATCACACTTCTTATAGCTCTTCTTAGCACTCTTTTATTTGCCACTACCAAACCGATGGATAAAGTATCACTTCAACTTATGTGGGTTGATCAGTTTCAGTTTGCAGGCTACTATATGGCAAAAGAGAAGGGCTTTTATAAAGAAGCAGGGCTTGATGTAGAGATAAAAAAATTTAGAAAAAAGATGAATACTGTAAATGAGGTTATGAGCTCTAGAGCTACTTATGGCATCGGACGCTCAAGCCTTATAAGATCTCGCTCTGATGGCGAAAAGGTAGTCTTACTCTTAGCAATATTTCAATCTTCCCCCTTTGCACTAATTGGCACTGATATAACAAATATCAAGAGTATAAAAGACTTTAAAGGCAAAAAAATCATGCTAACTAGGGATGCTTCTGATGCAGCTTCCATCCGTGCTATGATAATGTCAAGTGGGATTAAAGAGAAAGATATTGTGATACTAGAACATAGTTTTAACTTTAACGATCTTCTAGATGCTAAAGTTGACTTATATGCTGGATATACAACAAATGAGACATATAACTTACAAGAAAAAAACATCCCTTATAGAATTTTTTCCCCAAAAGATGAGGGTTTTGACTTCTATAGTGACATACTCTTTACATCCCAAAAAGAGCTAGATGAAAATCCTAAAAGATTAGAAAAATTTATAGATGCCTCACTTAAGGGTTGGAGATATGCCTTTGAAAATACAGAAGAGAGTATAAAGCTGGTACATGAAAAGTACAACAGCTCAAACAAAAGTATAGAAGCACTAAGATATGAGGCAAATGAGCTAAAGAAACTAGCCTTTGTAGATGGCGTTAAGTTTGGTGAGATAAGCGAGGAGAGAGTTACTAGGATATATGATATATATAAAATTCTTGGACTTGCTAAAGATAGGATAGATATGGATGAGTTTATCTTTAACAAAAACTCAAATACCTTAAGTGCGAGTGAATATGCCTATCTAAGAGATAAAAAAGAAATAACTCTGTGCACGATACCTTCATTTTTGCCATATAGTGCTATTAAAGATGGTGAAGTAGAGGGTATTGGTTCTGGCGTTTTAGACATCATATCAGAGAGTGTTCCGATAAACTTTAAGCTTATGAAAACTAAATCATGGCAAGAGACACTCTCTTTAGCTAAAGAGGGCAAATGTGATTTTTTACCAATAGTAGAAAACACAGAGTCAAGAAGAGAGTATTTAGATTTTACCAGTCATTATTTTATGGACTCGATGGTCATCATAACTGATGATAGGAAAAATTATATCTTAGATATTCATAGTGTTTTGGATAAAGAGTTTAGTGTAGCAGAGGGCTACTCTTTTATAGAGAGCATAAGAAAAAAATATCCAGAGTTAAAACTTCATATAGTACCTACAAGAAAAGAGGGTTTTATGGGTGTGCAAAGTGGCAAATATTATGGTCATATAGATGCCATGATGGCAGCTGCTTACTACATGCAAAACAACTCAAAGTCAAATCTTAAAATATCTGGGCAGTTTGAAGAGGAAATTAAGATTAGTTTTGGAGTTAAAAAAGGTGATGAAGTACTCCTTAGTATATTTCAAAAGATTGCAAATGAGTTAAAGCTAAAAGATATACAGAGGGTTTTAAATGACTGGGTATCTATAAACTACACAACAACACCAGACCACTCTTATCTCAAAAATATCTTGCTAATTACTTTTGCCATAGCCTTGATATTTGCATATAGACACCATCTGCTTAAGAGAAAAAACAAGGAACTCCATACACTCCAAAGTCAACTTGTAAGACTAAATAAATCATTAGAGACAAAGGTGGCTGACGCAGTTAATGATGTTTTGAAAAAAGATGCCTATCTTTTGCATCAATCTCGTTTGGCTCAAATGGGAGAGATGCTAAGTATGATAGCGCATCAGTGGAAGCAACCACTTAGTTCTATATCTTCGATGCAAATTGCGATTAGGATGGCGATAGAGCTTGAGAGATTTGATCTTAGTGATAAGCAACAAAGAGAGGAGTTTATAGAGTTTGTTCACCAAAAGCTAGATAAAATAGCGGCAAATACTCAAAATTTAAGTCAAACTATCTCAAATTTTAGTGACTTTTATAAGCCAAACAAAAGAGCAGAGATACGAAAGCTTGATGAAGTTGTTATGAAAGCTTGTAGCCTTGTAGAAGACAATATGGATGCAAACAACATAAGCATAAGCATGAGCCTGCACTCAGATGCAACAGTAAAGCTTCATGAAAATGAGTTTATGCAAGTTATACTAAATCTTTTAAATAACGCAAAAGACCAGTTGATAGAAAAGCGTGTCAAAGATGCACAGATTAAGTTAAAGAGTTATGATGAAAATGGAGTTGTAGTTTTAGAGATTAGCGATAATGCTTTGGGGATTGATGAGACTATTATTGAGAGTATTTTTGATCCATACTTCTCTACAAAGCTAGAGAAAAACGGTACAGGTTTGGGGCTCTATATGTCAAAGCAAATCATAGAAGAGTATCATGATGGAATTATTAGCGTAAAAAATGTAAGAGGTGGCGCTCTCTTTACAATAAAGCTAGAAGTAGAGGATGACAATGCGAAGTGATGTTTTAATAATAGGAGCAGGTGGAGCAGGTTTAGTGGCTGCAATAAACGCTCACGAGAGTGGTGCTAAGGTTAGAGTTATAACAAAAGAGTATCCAACAAGAAGCCAAACTTGCATGGCTCAAGGCGGTATCAATGCAGCTTTGGGAAATGCAAGCGATGATAGTGTAGAGGCACATGTACAAAACACTTTAAAGTCAGCTCACGGCATAGCAAATGAAGAAGCAGTTAGGCATCTATGTGAGAGTGCGCCAGATGCAGTTGAGTGGCTTGATAGCATCGGAGTCTGTTTCTCAAGAACAAAAGATGCAAAGATAGCTCAAAGAACTCTAGGTGGTGCTTCAGCTGCTAGAGCTTGCTATGCACAAGACTATACAGGACTCAAAATCCTTCATACTCTTTATGATAGATGCAACGCCCTTGGCATCGAGATGCTAAGTGAGAGATATCTTCTAAATCTTGTAACGCATAAGCCGACAAGCTCAGATGCATATATAGGTGGTGCTACTTTTTTAAATATAAGAAGTGGAGAAGTTGAGAGTTACGAAGCCGCCGCTGTAATAGTAGCAACTGGTGGCTACTCTCGCATCTATGATAAACACTCAACAAACTCAACAAGTTCAACTGGAGATGGCCAAGCCGCGTGCCTTAGAGCTGGAGCGAGACTTAGTGATATGGAGTTTGTTCAGTTTCATCCAACTGCTCTAAAAGGTTCATCCATCCTAATCTCAGAGAGTGCAAGGGGCGCTGGGGGCTATCTTTTAAACTCAAAAAATGAGAGATTTACCAATGAGTTAGCTCCTCGTGATGAGGTGGCTCGTGCCATAAACGAGGAGATTCAAAAGGGCGAGGGTGTCTTTTTAGACATTCGTCATTTAGGTGAAGAGTTTATAGATAGAGAGCTTCCACAAGAGAGAAAGCTTGCAAAACTCTATGAAAATATAGACCCAGTTTATGAGATTATTCCTATAAAATCAGTTGCACACTACACTATGGGAGGCATAGAAGTAGATAAAAATTCACAAACAAACATAGAAGGACTTTTTGCTGTTGGAGAGTGCGCAAATCACAGAGTCCACGGTGCAAATAGACTAGGCGGAAATTCTCTTTTAGAGCTTGTTGTATTTGGGAAGCAGGCTGGTGCAAATGCTGCAAATTACGCTAAAGCATTTGACAAAACTATAGAAGCAAAAGAGCAAGCAAAAATAGATGAAGAGTATTTAAAGAGAGTAAAAGAGTTTTCAAATGAGATAGATTTTTACGAAAAACGGACATTTGTTGGAAATATTTTTTATAACAATGTCGGCATCTCAAGAGATGTCAAGGGTTTAAAAGAGGCTTTAGAAGCAGTTTACAAAATCCAAAAAGAGACGCCAATGATGGGTCCAAAAGATAGATCTAAAATCTATAACACTAACTTAGTTGAGTTTTTAGAGTTTGCAAATATGATCGAACTTTGTGAGAGTGTTTTAGTGTCTGCAATTGAGAGAAAAGAGAGTAGAGGCGCGCACTATAGAAGTGATATGCTAGAACAAAATGATGAAAAGTACAAAGCTCACACCATTACATACGAAGAAAATGGTACGCTTTTTACAGACTTTGCGGAGTAAGAGATGAAGATTAAAATAGCCAGATATATGGGCAAAGAAGTAACTCAAAAGGAAGATATCGAGTATGAAGTAAGCCTTAGTGATGCTACGCTCTTAGAGGTTTTAAATGAGATAAAGACAAAGCAAGATGCAACGCTTTCATACTCAAGTGGCTGTAGAAGCAGCATCTGTGGGAGTTGCTCTATGAGAGTAAATGGCAGAGAGATTTTAGCCTGTGCTTATAAAGTAAAAGATGGCGACTTTGTAGAGCCTATGAAAAACTCACCTCTTATTCGTGACTTGGTTGTAGATATGGACAGAGCTTATGAGTTCAATGCAAAAGCAAAAGCGTGGCAAAGCTCTATAAAAAAAGGTGTAAGTCTAAGTGAAGAAAATCAGATGCTAAATGAATTTCAAAGCGACTGCATCTTATGTGGTTCTTGCTATAGCGTTTGCCCAGTTTATGCGGTAAACAGTGAATTTTTAGGACCTTTTGCACTAACTCGCGTTTGGAAATATGTTAGTGATAAGAGAGAGAATGAGCCACAAAGTAAGATAGATGCTATCCAAACTAACGGTGTTTGGGATTGTACTCTTTGTAATGAGTGCACACTTGTTTGTCCGCAAGGAATATCTAGTAAAGCAGATATAGAAAAACTCCGAATGAGAAGTGTTGCATCAGGATATAGTGATCCTAGTTTTGCATCTTCGTTTGGTTCATTTGGAGGAGCTTCGTTTGATGGAAGTCCTAGTTTTTAAGCGTATCTGATGCAGTCTCTTCCTGCATCTTTTGCCTCATAGAGAAGCTCATCTGCTCGTTTAAAGACTTCATCCATCTTGTGGGGTTCATCTATCATGGTTACGCCAAAGCTACAAGTTAATTTTATGTTTTTACAAAAAAGGTTAGAGCAGGTCTTCTCTTTTATTTTTTGTGTTATTTTGACTGCATTTTCAAGGTTTCGCGTTCTTAAAACTATAGCAAACTCTTCACCACCCCATCTAGCAAAAAGGTCATCAGCTCTCAAATCTTTTTTTATAATGCTTGTTAGCTCTTTTAGTATTGCATCTCCGGTATCGTGACCATAAGTGTCATTTATCTTTTTAAAGTGACCTATATCAAAAAAGATGAGAGCGTATTCATTTGGGATAGTTACTCTTTTTTGTAAGAAATTATTTAACGAAGCTCTGTTATTTATGCCTGTTAGTGTATCTGTCTCAACTTCTACTTCTAGTTTACTAATGTTACTGTGATCTTTTTTGAGACTGTTTGAGTATTTTGTAAAGATGATATATATCAGGATGAAACATACTAAAAGTATAAGAAAGTTTAAGATATTTACTAAGATGATAGAGTCTCTGTTTTCTATAACCTTTTGCGTAATGTCTTTTGCAATTAATATTTTGGCTAACATCTCGCCTTTGTAATCATCAAGACATAAGTCATTAAAGAGAATATAAGTCCTATCTTCAATCTCTACTATCTGCGACTGTTTATCAAGGTCAACACTCTCTTTTAGCTTGTTAAAAAAATAGTTTTTAGAAATAATAGAAAATTCTCCTAACTCCTCATAATCTGTTTGAGTTTGAAGATGCTCTAAACTAGAAGTTTTCACTAAAACCTGCGCCTCGGCACCGAGTAATGAACTCATACAAGATGCAAAGTATAGAGGCCTTATACCAAACTCTATAACGCCTAAATGTTCATCATCTCTAGTTATAAAGGGAAGAGAGATGCGATAGTTTATACCATTTTTACCAGTTTCAAACCCAAAATGAACTTTTTTATCTATGTTTGTTTGCTTAATTATGGGACGAATATCTGTTAAATCATCATCATAACTCGCAGGTTTATGCATCCTAAGTATAGATATATTTAGCGTGTCATGTAGATGCATAATATGAAGATTTGAGTTAAACTCTTGCAATTTTAAGTAGTTTTTTTCAAGTTTGTTATATAGCAGTTTCCTATCTCTGTGCTTTATGGGCTCATAAATATCTTGCATATTTGTAAATGCAAACCCCACAGAGGTATATTTCTCTTCTAGGTTTGAGATAAGGTTTTTGTACTGCAAGAGAGTATTTTTATGAAGTTCTTGCATCTGTACATCAATCATCGAGCGATGGTGTTTCACATCATAGTAACCCCTAGAGATGAGTGCTAAAAAAAAGATAAACCCAATTAGCAATAGATATCTATTTTTTAACTTATTTGAGTAATTTGAATACATGTTTAAAATATATCATACGAATATAGTATTTACTTATAAAACTATAAAACTTTTATAACATAGTCTCGTTATGTTATAATAAGTGTTATTATTTTTTAAAAAGGCTTATGATGGCAAAAGAATACTCATTTGATATAAGTGCAAAGATAGATATGCAAAACTTCAAAAACGCTATAAATATGGCGGATAAAGAGGTTGCTAACCGTTATGATTTCAAAGGCACGTCTTATGAAATTAACTACAGAGAAAAAGATAAACTACTTGTTCTTATAGCATCAAGTGATAACAAACTTGACGCTCTAAAAGATATAGTTATAGCGAAACTCTTAAGGCAAGACCTCTCATCAAAGGTTTTAGAAGAGCTAAAGACTGAAGACTCTTCAGGCAATAACCGCAAAATGACTTTTAAAATAGTTGACTATATAGAGTCAAAAGAGGCAAAAAAGATAACCGCTGAGATAAAAAAGCTAAAACTCAAGGTAAATGCTCAGATAGAAGGAGATGCCATCAGAGTTAAAGGTAAAAGCCTTGATGAGTTGCAAAAAGTTATAAGTGAGATTCGATCACAAGAGTGGGAAGCTCCTTTAGTGTTTGAAAATATGAGATAAGGAAGAAGTTATGTCAAAGATGAGTGTAGCAGATGCCGCCACAAAACTAGGGATTTCAAAAGAGGCGATACATAACCGTATAAGAAGAGGTTCACTAGAGAGCGTGGTAGAAGATGGCGTAAAGTATGTCTTGCTAGACTCAGATGCGGCTAACAAACAAACGGCAAAACAAACACCCAGACATACTAACAAAAGAGTAACACAACAAAATGATGATAAGTACTATAAGTTACTAGAAGACCAAAACGAGAGACTTAGACAAAAAGTCGATAGACTTGAGGGTGAGACAAAATCCCTAAGAGAGCAAAAAGAGCAGATGCTAATAGATGAGAGAGTCAGGATAGAGAAGATTTACAAAGATAAAGATGAGCAGTTAAAAAATATACTCAATGCAATTTCATCTAAATTTTTACAAAACACTTTAAAAGAAGAGCTAATTATAGAGAGTGAAGAGCTTGTAGAAGCAGAGCTAGAAGTTGATGAAGAAAGTTCAAGCCTTATCTCTTTAAAAAGCTACCTCAAAGAGAGTAGCTTTAGTGAAAAAAAGCTTAAAAAACTCAAACAAAAGTTTAAAAGAGCAGCTAAAGAAGATGATGAAAGATTCCAAACCATTGGCAAAAAGCACTATCTTGACACTTCAAAATATGACTATAGCGATCTTTTAAGCTAGTAGCTCTCTACTCTTATTTGTAGGATTGCTACACATAAAACATCTTAAAACTAGAGCGATATGTAAAAGCAGGTTCCAACTCCTAGCTCGCTCTCAACTGAGATTTCTCCTCTATGAAGCTCTGTTACGATTTTATGTGTGATAGCGAGTCCTAGTCCTGTTCCTTTTATCACATTAGTTTGGGCATTTTTACCCTGTTTAAATGGCGTAAAAAGTGCATCTACATCTTCTTTGTCCATTCCTTCTCCATAGTCACAAATACCAAAAATATGTTTACTTCCTTGCATCTTGTGCGTTATATCTATAGCGCTATCTTCTTTAGAGAATTTTACAGCATTTGAGATGATGTTGATGAGTGCTTGTTTTAATAGTTGTTTATCAGCAAAGATAGTTGCATCTTCATCTATTTCAAACATATTTAGAGTGATGGACTTCTCTAGCATCTGTGCTTCACACATCACAATGGCCTCTAAAAATGTTTCTTTTATCTTTATATCACTTGGATGAGCTAGCATCTTATTTTCATCCATCTTAGAGAAGTCAAGTATGGAGTTTACTAGAGTTAAAAGATTCTCACCTGAGATATGTATCTTTTTTACATACTCTTTGTTTTTATCATCTAGGGTGTCTCGTCTTAGTAAAATTTGAGAAAAACCTATAATTGCATTTAGTGGAGTTCTAAGTTCATGTGACATATTTGCTAAAAATCGTCCCTTAGATTTCTCAGCTCTGTTAGCTTCATCTATCGCAATATGTAGATTTGTTGTGTCATAACGGATGGATAAAAACTCCTCTATCTCATCTTTGTCATTTAAGATAGGCACAATTGTTGCAAAAACATAGTAGATTCTTCCATCTTTTGCTCTGT
>Ga0265295_1009454_pt1 | contig 10420 bp, 6 predicted proteins | sample Munlansysbiofilm_FD_192503 | JGI IMG/M metagenome (GOLD analysis project Ga0265295, IMG submission 192503) | Leachate microbial communities from a municipal landfill in Southern Ontario, Canada - Methane capture system biofilm | ecosystem: Engineered > Solid waste > Landfill > Unclassified ... | reverse complement strand
CAAGGTAAGCGAGAATAAATGGGTCTAAATCACCATCTAAAACTCGATCACCATTTCCTGTTTCAAAATTTGTTCTATGATCTTTAACCATAGTATAAGGGTGGAAAACATAGGAACGAATCTGTGAACCGAAAGCATTAGATTTATATTCATTAAATGATTCGATTTGACTTTGTTTTTTTTCTAATTCTAAATTATATAGTTTACCTCTTAAAACTCTCATTGCAATTTCCTTGTTTTGAATCTGCGAACGTTCGTTTTGGCAAGAAACAACTATATTTGTAGGTAAATGAGTTATTCTTACTGCTGAGTCAGTTGTATTGACTCCTTGTCCGCCTTTTCCACTAGATCTAAAAGTATCTATTCTTAAATCTTCTTCATTAATTTCAATATTAATAGAGTCATCTGTTTCAGGAATTACCGTTACTGACGCAAAAGATGTATGCCTTCTACTTGATGAATCAAAAGGAGATATTCTAACTAATCTATGAACTCCAGATTCAGCTTTTAAATATCCATATGCATATGAACCGCTGACAAGAATTGTCGCTGATTTTAACCCGGCTTCATCGCCATCTATATAATCAATAATCTTAGTTTTGAAGTTCTTTCTATCCGCATATCTTAAGTACATTCTAAATAACATTTGTGCCCAATCTTGTGACTCAGTACCACCGGCTCCTGGATGTAATTCAATAATAGCGTTGAATTTATCGTACTCTTCATTCAATAGAATTTTTAAAGTTAACATTTCATGAAGCTTATAAAAATCAGTAATCATTTTGGTTGTTTCTTGTTCATTAATATTCTCGCCCTCTTCGGCCAAAGTAATAGTTAAGTCAATCGTTTCGTAAATATCTTTAACTTTTTGATAGCTATCAATAATTTCATTATACTCATTTACTTCTTGAATTATTGATTGGGCTTTTTGTGTGTCATTCCAAAAATCTGGAGCCATAGTCTTTGATTCCAGATTTTTTACTTGATTGATTTTTTCATCAATATCAATACTATTATTCAATTTAGTAAATTCTATTTCAATATCATAGAATGTTTTCTTCAAGTCATCTAGAAGCATGATTATCTCCTAATTATCATTACGTCCGTGACAGTGTTTATACTTTTTACCACTGCCGCATGGACATGGATCATTTCTTCCGACACTTTTAGTTACAGTAACAGGTTTTCTCTTTGTTTCTTGATCTTCTTTTCCAGAATAAGTACTTACTGGTTTTGCGACTTGGACTCTTTCAGTATTTTGTCTAACTTGAGCTTTAAGAACATATCTTGTAATATCATTTTGAATATTTTGAACCATGGTTTCAAACATATTGAAACCCATTTCTTGGTACTCTCTAAAAGGGTTTATTTGTCCATAACTTTGTAAACTTACAGCTTGTCTAAGTTCACTCATTGAATCGATATGTTGAATCCAATAAGTATCCACAACTCTTAGCGTAATCGCTTTTAAAAAGTCATTAAATGCTTTGTTGTCAACTAAAGCTTTTTTATTTTCAAAATCTTTTCTATAAGAATCTAAAACATATTCTAAAATATTAGACTCAGTTTTTAAAATTTCTTTGTCTAAAGAATCAGGTGTAAAATATCTATTCAAAGCAATTAACAGTTCATTAAAATCCTGATGAGCATTTACAGTTCTTGTTAAAGCTTCTACTATCATTGGATGAATCATACTCTCGATTGAATCTAAAAACAATACATCTGTTCTTTGAGAATAGATAATCTCTCTTTGTTTTCTTAATACTTCATCATATTGAAGAACAGTTTTACGGCGATCAAAGTTATTTCCTTCTATTTGTCTTTGAGCTCTTAAAACCATCTTAGAAAACATCTTGTAGTCCAACGGTGTTTCAGAACCATCTTTCCCCTGAGTAACAATCATCGATATCATATTTTTGAATCTTTCGCCACCAAATCTTTTCAATAAATCATCATCAGCGGATAAAAAGAAACGTGAATATCCTGGGTCTCCTTGACGTCCTGAACGGCCTCTTAATTGGTTATCAATACGTCTTGATTCATGTCTTTCAGTACCGATTACCGCTAAGCCGCCAAGTTCTTTAACACCTTCCCCGAGTTTAATATCAGTCCCTCTACCAGCCATGTTGGTAGCGATAGTTACAGCGTATTTTTGACCTGCGTTAGCTACTATTTCCGCTTCTCTTTCATGTTGTTTCGCGTTTAAAACATTATGTTTAACTCCATTTTTCTTTAGAAGTGATGAAAGCAATTCTGAACTTTCAATAGAAATTGTCCCTACAAGTTGTGGTTGACCTAATTGATATCTTCTAGTGATTTCTTCTGCTAAAGCTTTATATTTAGCTTCCATACTAGCGAAAATTAAATCATTATCGTCAATTCTAACAACTGGCATATTCGTAGGTATTTCAACTACAAACATATTATAGATATTTCTAAATTCTTCTTCTTCAGTTTTCGCTGTACCAGTCATACCTGATAGTTTTGAATACATCCTAAAAAAGTTTTGGAAAGTAATCGTTGCTAGAGTCGTAGTTTCTTTTTTTATTTCTACAGCTTCTTTTGCTTCTAAAGCTTGATGTAAGCCTTCAGAGAACTGTCTTCCGTGCATTAAACGACCAGTAAAAGAGTCAACAATTATAACTTTTCCGTCTTGAACTACATAATCAACGTCTTTAGTCATAATAAAATTAGCTCTTAAAGCATTATTTATATGATGTAATAAAACAACATTGTTTACATCATATAGATTTTCCAAATTAAAAAATTGTTCAGCTCTATGAATCCCTTCTGATGTCAAAACAATACTCTTGTCTTTAATATCTAACTCATAATCATCTTCGCCTAGCCTTAAAACAAAATAATTTGCTTGTTTATATAGATCCGCGGTATTTTTAGCCCCCCCAGAAATAATAAGTGGAGTTCTAGCTTCATCGATCAAAATCGAGTCAACTTCATCTATAATCGCAAAATTTAGTTTTCTTTGTACTATTTGTTCTTTATATATAACCATGTGATCACGCAAATAATCAAAACCTAATTCGTTATTGGTCGAATATAAAATATCAGATTTATAAACTTCACGTTTCTCTTCTGCGCTTAATTCTCTAGTATTAAGCCCAACAGTTAATTGTAAAAACTTAAATAAATCTCCTATTTCACCTTCAGCTTCACGACGAGCTAAATAATCGTTCACTGTAACGATATGAACGCCATCTCCAGCTAAAGCATTTAGGTAGGCTGGCATAACTGCAGTTAGAGTTTTACCTTCACCTGTTTTCATTTCCGCAATGTTACCTTCATGGATAACAATAGCACCCATAATTTGAACTTTAAAAGGAGTCATTTTCAAGACTCTTGTAGAAGCCTCTCTAACTGTCGCGTATGCTTCAATTAAAAGACTATCTAATGTTTCCCCATCAGATAAACGCTTCTTAAACTCTGCAGTTTTACCCTGTAGTTCTTCATCAGTTAAAGCTTTATATTCTTCTTCTTTATTAATAACCTCTTGGGCCATTTTTTCAAAACGTTTCAACATTTTCTTGTTGCTATTAAATAAATTAAACAAAGTTATTCACCTCTTCATCTCTACTTTAATAATTTTACCATTTTATAAGTAGTTATTCAATAAATTATCCTCTATATACCGAAGTTTTCATAGTTACATCACAAAGAAAAAACGAGCATTGAGTCAAAAACTCAACGCTCATTAATTAATATGCTTTCGCAAAATATACTAAATGTTTAGCTTTTTCACCACAAACAGGGCAAATATCACCAATTGATTCTTTTTCTAAAGGCATACATCTAGATGTAGCTTGTGTATCTTCTTTTATTTTATCTTCACATTCTTTTTTACCACACCACATCATTTTAACATAACCTTGATTTTCAGAAATGATCTTCTTAAACTCTTCATAATCATTGGTTTCTCTTGTATTTTTAGTCACGTTATCTAAAGCATTTTGATACATGGCTTCATTGATGCTCTTAAGCATAGTTGGAATTGATTCATTTAATTCATCTAAACTAACTACTACCTTTTCACGATTATATCTCTTTACTAAAACACATTGATTGTTTTCAATATCTCTAGGACCTATTTCTAAACGAATAGGAATTCCTTTCATTTCTGATTCAGAAAATTTCCATCCTGGAGTCTTGTCTGAGGCATCAATAGAAACTCTAATTCCGTTACTTTCAAGTAAATTCTTCAACTCATGAGCTTTTTCTAAAACCCCATCTACATGTTGCATAACAGGAATTATATTCACTTGTATTGGCGCTAAATAAGGAGGTAATACTAATCCGGAATCATCCCCATGAACCATAATTACAGCTCCTATAAGTCTCGTGGAAACACCCCAAGACGTTTGATGAACTGGTTTATTTTCTCCATCTTTATCCTGAAAACTAATATTAAAAGCTTTGGCAAATCCAGTCCCCAAGTAATGTGTAGTACCGCTTTGTAAAGCTTTACCATCATGCATTAAAGCTTCAATGCTATAAGTATCTACAGCTCCCGCAAATTTTTCTTTATCAGTTTTTTGCCCAAGAACAAATGGTATAGCCAATAACTCTTTTCCTAAATCATTATAGATATCTAAAATATCCATAGTTTCCTTTCTAGCTTCTTCTTCGTCTTTATGAGCAGTATGTCCTTCTTGCCATAAAAATTCAGAACCTCTTAAAAAAGGTCTTGTTGTTTTTTCCCATCTTACTACTGAACACCATTGATTATATTTCTTAGGTAAATCACGATAAGAAGTAATAATTTTTTGGTAATGATTACAAAATAAAACCTCTGAAGTAGGTCTTATGATTAGTCTCTCTTGTAAAGTTTCGTTACCTCCTACTGTAACAATAGCTGTTTCTGGAGCGAAACCTTCTACATGTTCAGCTTCTTTTAAAAACAGTGACTCTGGAATAACCAAAGGCATATAGACATTGTCATGTCCAGTCTTCTTAAACTGTCTATCTAAATAATTCTTAATATTCTCCCATAAAGCATAACCATATGGACGGTAAATTATAAAACCTTTAGCTTCAGAATAGTCCATTAATTCTGCTTTTAAACATACATCAGTATACCATCTAGCGAAATCTTCATCTCTAGAAGTAATCGCTTCAACAAATTTTTTCTTTCCCAAGTTACTTCACCTCTAATTCTCATAAATTATATCACAAGACTTCAAATTAATAAATTGCTTTATTCACAAAATTTATAAAGTCCTCATTTGTACCATATTTAAAGACATTACAGTCTTCTAAAACTTCTTCAAAAATTCGACCAATCTCATTTTTTAAAAACTCATCGATATTATCTAAATCTTTATTCTCCATCGTTTTAATCCATTTGCGATGTTTTTCTAATTCTGGGTAACTATCTATACTTTCCTTATTTACAAGTACTTTTTTTATCATTTCAATTTCTTCCTCTAATCTTCCCGGAAGAATAGCTAATCCCATTGTTTCAATTAAACCGATATTTTCTTTTTTTATATGAAAGCGACTCGGGTCAGGATGATACATTCCATAAGGAAACTCTTTATTAGTATAATTATTTCTAAATATCATATAGAAATTATAGTTGGCTCCATCCAATTTAACAATTGGAGTTACAGCGTTATGTAAAGTATCAGTTTTTGAAAAAATATTTATTGATTCGTTGCTATAATTAATCCAAAAATCAAATATTTGTCCAACCAAATCAAGTATTTTATTCTCATTATTACCAACTATCCTAACTACAGATAATGGCCAATCTAAAACCTCGACTTTCATCCTATTTTTTTTGATAGTTGTTAAAACGCGAGCTTTTTCAATTGGAAAATCATGTCTCCCACCTTGAAAATGGTGGTGACTTAAAATCGAACCACCTACAATCGGTAACCCTGCATTAGAACCAATTAAATAATGAGGAAACTTATTTAAAAAGTCTATTAGTTCTTCGAAAGTTCTTTTATTCACATACATTGGAGAATGTTCTTTTTTTAAAACAATTATGTGTTCATTAAAATATGCATAAGGAGAGTATTGAATCCCCCACTTATCTACTTCGTGGTTTAAAGTTAAACTCACTACTCTGTGATTAGTTCTTGGAGCTAAATTATCAGTTTGATAAAGTCCAATATTTTCCATACATAAAGGACACATTGGATACTTTGAATTATCATGATTTGAACTTATTATATCTAGCGGGTCTTTCTCTGGTTTAGACTTATTTATAGTGATATCTAATGAAGCGTATTTTCCTTGATATAGATACTTGATATCCTTTTTTATCCTTTCGGTTTTAATATAATTTGTCACTTTTGAAAAATCATGAAAATAATTCGTTGCGGTCATTGGCCCAGTTTTATATTTTTGATAAAAAATCCTATTTAACTCACTTGGTCTAGGTAATAAACTATCAACAATCATGGCTTCAAAAGCATCTTTAGCTGCGATTGTTGACGACTTTAGTACTTTTTTCTCTATCGCATAATCAATTATATTTTCCATAATCTCACTAAACACAGGCATTTCTTCGTTCTTTTCTCGTTTAAAACTGGTTAAATCTAATATTTTTAATATTTTATTGACAGCGTAATAAATATCATCACTTTCAAGCAACTTATTATTTATACCATAATCAATTAGTTGGTTTATATAAGTATTAATCATAATTATTTATCCTCAAATCCATTAGGATTATTCTTATGAAAATTCCACGCAGAGTTTATGATGTCTTTAATATCTTTTTTGACTTCCCAGCCTAAGACGGTTTTTGCTTTTTTGTTTGACGCAATCAATTTATCAGGATCTCCAGGTCTTCTATCACCTATTTTAGAAGGTATAGAATGTTTGGTTACTTCCCTAGCTGTACTTAATATTTCTAAATTCGAATATCCATTTTGACTCCCTAAATTAAAAATATTAGAATCATGATTATTCTCTAGATATTTTAAAGCTTTCAAATGAGCATCAGCTAGATCTTCTACATGTATATAATCACGAATACAAGTTCCATCAAAAGTATTATACTCATTCCCAAATATAGTTAAAAAATCTCGTTTTTTTAAGGGAACCTGCAAAATAATAGGAATCAAATGGGTTTCCGGGTTATGGTCTTCACCAATAAATCCGCTGCTTGAAGCACCAGCTACGTTAAAATATCTAAGACTAACATACTTAATTCCATATGCTTTATCAGACCAATGAAATATTTTTTCCATGAAGAGTTTACTTTCGCCATAAGGATTTGTAGGTAATGTATTAGTTTCTTCAGTTAAAGGCATTTCTTCATGTGATCCATATACAGCTGCTGTTGAAGAAAAAACAATCTTTTTAACATTATGCTTTACCATAGACTGAACTAACCTAATAACGCCGATTACATTATTATCGAAATACTTTAAAGGATCGTTCATAGATTCTCCCACTAGACTAAATGCACAAAAATGGACACATGAATCAAACTGATTATTTTCAAAAACTGAATCTAAAAATTCAGAGTCTCGAATATCACCTTCAAAAAATTTAACTTCTTTAGGTAACGCTTTTATATGCCCAGTTGATAAATTATCAATTACAGCTACCTCGTGTCCTTCTTTAAGTGCCTTTTGAACAAAGTGACTACCTATATATCCTGCGCCACCAAGAACTAAAACTTTCATGTTATATCCTCCATTTTTCTTATAGAGTTACTAAAATAATTAAAAACATCATCATTTGGTAATATAGAAAATTCCATTTTTTGTTTTAAAGTCGGATGTAAAAAGCCAATTTTATAAGCAAAGAGCCCTAAATTATAGCCTTTGATATGCACACCATATTTCCCATCATTATAAATCGGATGACCAAGGTTAGATAACTGTGCTCTAATTTGATGAAATCTGCCAGTTTCGAGTTCGATCTTAAGAAGTGAGTATGTTTCCCCGTCTATAATTTGATTATCCACAACAATATATCTTAACTTACTAATTTTTCCTTTACTTGTAATCTCAGCTATTTTTTTTTCTTCATTTTTTTTAAGATAATCTACTATCTCTTTCTCTTCTTTGATAGGAAAACTACCTTTAACTACAGCTAAATAGTTTTTATTAAACAAGTTTTCTCTTATTTGTTCAGACAATCTTGAAGCTGCTTTTGAAGTTTTTGCAAAAACCATAACTCCGCCTACATTTGTGTCTAAACGGTGAACTAATCCTAAATAAACATTCCCTGGTTTTTGATATTTAATTTTTAAATAGTTCTTTATCTCGTTCAACATATCCGGCAAATCTAAAGAACCAGCTTGAGATAAAACTCCTGCCGGTTTTTTAACAACTATGATGTGGTTATCTTCAAAAACAATGTCTAAACTCATTTTTTACACCTTATTACTGATATTATTTTAACATATAATCAAGAAAAAAACTAAGCAGTTTTGCTTAGTTTTAGAATTTATGGATTAACTCTATTAGGTCCACGATAAAGGAAAGTAACATCTCTAATGCTTTCAACATCAAATAGCCTCATCAAGAATCTTGTTAGTCCAAATCCATATCCTCCATGTGGCGGCATTCCATATCTAAAGAAATTAATATAAAAATCAAGTGGTTCTAAACTCATATCTTTTTGAAGAGCTTGAGATTTTAATACATCAACGCGATGCTCTCTTTGAGCACCTGTTGTAATTTCGATACCTTTATATAACAAGTCGAAACTCTTAGTCAACTTTGTATCTTGGTCTAACATATGATAAAAAGGACGAGCTTCAAAAGGGTAATCAATTATAAAAACAAAGTCAGAATTAAGCTTTTTCTTAGCATATAGACCTATTAATTCTTCTTCTTTTCTATCAAAATCGTGTTCTTTTTCACCTTTATACTTATAGTTGTCTTGAATTATTTTCTTTGCTTCGTAAAAAGGTATTCTTGGAAAATCAACTGCTGGAATTTCAATGTCTTTCTTAAATATTTCTTTATATTCACTATTTAAGTCTTCATGTAATCTCTTCATTACTTCTTTCATTTTTGCTTCTTCAGCATCCATAACTTCATGATGAGATTTAATCCATGACATTTCTATATCAACAGATGTAAATTCAGTAGCGTGATATGCGGTATGTGAATTCTCCGCTCTAAAGACTGGCCCAATTTCAAAAACATTATTAAATCCAGCTGCCATAGCCATTTGTTTGTAAAACTGAGGAGATTGAGCAAGGAAAACTTTTCTACCAAAATAATCCATCGAGAAAACCTCGGCACCTGATTCAGAAGCGGTACCTAATATTTTTGGAGAATGGATTTCAATAAAATTATTTTTTATCCAATATTCTCTCATAGCCATTTCCGCTAAAGTTTGAGCTTTAAAAATTAAATAATTTTTATCTAAACGCAAATCTAAAAAACGATTATCTAATCGTAAATCTTGTTTAGATTTATTATTATAATCTAAGATATCAATAGGAAGTTCCTCTTCACTCTTTGAAGTAATTTCTAATGCGTTAGGAATAAATTCCATTCCTCTTAGTTTAACCTTATCTTGTTGGAAAATCGTTCCTTTAGCTAATACTGTGCTTTCTTTAGTTAAAGATGATACCAAATCGTTAATTTCTTTATTCTCTTCATTCTTTTCTATTGTTATTTGCACCTTTGCAGTAGAATCTCTTAATACAACAAATTGAACATATTGTAAATCACGGATTTTATCCACAAATCCCTGAATTTCTATTTCTTTGCCAAAATATTTTTCTAAATCTTTAAATAGTATCTTTCCCATAATTACCTCTTATTTCTTAAAACAATTGCTTAAATTATAGCATAGTATAAACTCTTTATCAATTATTGTTTATTAATTTTTTTTGCATGTAAACCCCTTTTATTTAATGAAATAAAGTATAATGTATAATTAGGAGGATAGTTTATGAAAGAAAAAAATTACAAAGAATTTATTTCCCTTTTAGACCAAGAGAAAAAAGATGAGTGTGTTCAATATATTATCGAAATATTTGAAAGTGGAGCTTCCATCAAAGATATATATGAACAATTCATAATACCTTCCTTGGCTAGATATGAATGCGATTCAAACATTGAAGAAATATGTATTTGGAAGGAACATGCAAGAACCTCTATAGTAAGAACAATTCTTGAATCATCATATCCTTACTTAATAAGACAAAAGAAAGATTTAGTAAATAAATCTATTTTAGTTGCTTGTCCTCAACAAGAATATCATGAAATAGGTGCTATAATCGCTGCTAACTATTTCGCTTTAGAAGGTTTTGATGCAAAATATATCGGCGCGAATACTCCTAGCGAACAAATCTTGTCAGCGATTAAGATACTCAATCCCGATTATATAGCTTTGAGTATTACTAATTACTACAATATAGTTGTCACAAAAAAACTAACAGAGATGATAAAGAAAGACTACCCTAACACAAAAATAATCC
>Ga0265295_1009453_pt1 | contig 10421 bp, 11 predicted proteins | sample Munlansysbiofilm_FD_192503 | JGI IMG/M metagenome (GOLD analysis project Ga0265295, IMG submission 192503) | Leachate microbial communities from a municipal landfill in Southern Ontario, Canada - Methane capture system biofilm | ecosystem: Engineered > Solid waste > Landfill > Unclassified ... | reverse complement strand
ACCAGACTGTCTTCTACTTCATGTACCAGAGTGATTACTTTTTTTACGACTTGACCTGTTAGGTCTTGGTAATCCTGCGCTAAAGTGATCTCACTAAAGTTACCACTAAGCACATCCGTCTGTCGTTCAGTTTCTACCAAAAAGGTATCAATGCGCCGATACAGGTCTCGGAATTCCTGTGGTTTCATTTCACGACGAATCAGACGTCCCCACTCATTACGCAATAAAGCGGCTTCTTTACCTAGCTCACTTACAATAGGCAAACACTCTTCTACCTTATCCATAGTGCGATTGGCAGCATTTTGGGTAAGGTTAATTACATAGTTAAGACGATCAGTGGCATCAGCCATCTCAGAAAGTGTTTTATCCTGATCAACTGCTGCACGAGTATCAACATGAAAATCTCTGATAGCATCGTGCAGGGCGCGTGTTAACTGCCCTACCTGCTGATACAAGTCTCTATTACGCGCATCGTTGATGGTCTGTAACAAGTTAACAGCATCGGCCAGAGCACCCTGCTCAATTTTATCAACCAGCTCACTGGTTGTATTGCGCAATAACTCTTCAAAACTTTCCGGTACTTCGCTTTGTTCAGGCATGCATCTACCTTGGCTCTATAATAAATGATGAAAAGCCATTATTTTTGGATGCGCTCAAAGATTTTCTCAATCTTTTCCTTTAGAACAGCTGCAGTAAAAGGCTTCACAATATAACCATTAACACCAGCCTGCGCTGCTGCAACAATTTGCTCACGCTTAGACTCAGCAGTAACCATTAGAATTGGTAAATCTTTCAAGTCTGGATCGGCACGCACATGCTTTAACAAGTCGAAACCTGTCATACCTGGCATATTCCAATCAGTTACTAAAAAATCATAGTTACCGGCATTCAGCATGGGTATCGCTGTAAGACCGTCATCTGCTTCATGTGTGTTATTAAAACCCAAATCACGAAGCAAGTTTTTTATGATCCTTCTCATAGTAGCAAAATCGTCGACAATGAGAATCTTCATATCTTTATTCAAGGCAACCTCCGTTAAACCTTGCAAACAGCGGTAATGATATTAGTAGAACAACACCTGAAGAGAGGCATGCTATACATTTTTCCAGTCGGCAAGCCTTCCGCGCAACCGCGCTGCAGCTTGACTAAGAATCTGACTGACTCGGGACTCACTCACATTTAGAATGGCACCTATCTCTTTCAGATTCAGTTCTTCGTTATAGTACAGAGAAAGTACCATTTGTTCACGCTCAGGCAAAGCTGAAATTGCATCTGCCAACGATTCCTGAAACCGTGATTCTTGTACTTCAGCATAAGGTTCTTCCGCATTTTGATCGGGCACCTCATAGGCTGAGTCTTCCTGGCTATTTATTTCTTCAAAACTAAATAACCTTGAACCTGCAGTATCAGCTAGATACTGGTTATATTCTTTAAGTGAAACACCCATTTCTTCGGCTATTTCATGATCTTGAGCATCCCGCCCTGTGCGACCTTCTATTGCCCTTACCGCTTCAGTTACTCGACGACTGTTTTTGTGGACTGATCTAGGCACCCAGTCTTGTCGACGCACTTCATCAAGCATGGCACCTCTAATACGTATAGAGGCGAAGGTTTCAAAGCTGGCGCCTTTTTCAGCATCAAAGTTACGTGACGCTTCAATTAACCCCATTGAACCGGCTTGCAGTAAATCGTCTAACTCCACTGTAGCAGGCAAACGCCCTAATAAATGGTAGCCAATTTTGCGCACCAAAAGCGAATGCTTCTCTAGCAACCTTGCATCTGCAAGCTGTTGGTTGCGGGAGTAAAGACTAAGACCCTTGGTTGCTGTCATTTATTAAGCTCACTAACTGTCCCTAGGTTTCTTCACTTCGTTCTACATCTCTAACAAATCTTGCCAGTATGGATGTAGGGCTTGCTAGCTGTACGTCATCCGGTATCTTCTGACCATTAGTGAGGTAACTGACCGGAAGTCTTTTTTCTAGCACCAAGCCTAACACTTCACCTAGATGCATGGCTTCATCTAACTTGGTTAATATACACCCATTTAAGCCTGCCTCTCGGTAAGCTTCATAGGTATCAAGTAGAACTCTTGCCTGACTAGTTGTCGGCAAAACTAAAAAGCGCCTTATACGTGCCTGTGTTGAAGCTAACAGGTTAACCTGTGTCTGCAAGTTAGGGTCACGTACATTTAATCCTGCTGTATCAATCAATACAAGGCTTTTGCCACGTAAAGATTTAAGGGTCATATCGAGCGAATTATTTTCATCCACTACCCTTACAGTAACACCTAGTATACGACCTACAGTACGTAATTGCTCATAAGCTGCAATTCGATAACAATCCGTTGTAACCAGTGCTAAACCATCTACACCATGCTTTAACACATAGCGTGCAGCAAGCTTACTTATGGTGGTTGTTTTGCCTACACCCGTTGGCCCCAATAAAGCAACTACTCCGCCTTTATCAATAAATTCTTCGTCTAGCGTTTGAACTTCACCCTTTAAACGATCTAACACCTTTTGCCAGGCTGTTTTATTGTCGCTATCAGGGTTAATTTTAACTAATTTTAGCAAGCGTTTAATATAAGAGTCACTAAAACCTGCCATTAATAATCGATTACGCACCAAAGCTTCTGCTGGATTCCTGTAAGAATCCTGTTCGCGCATTTGCTCTTTGAGCAAGTCACGCAAACTTTGAATTTCTGACTGCATGGCTTGTATAGCTTGGTCACTACCAGAACTACTAGCCCGTGCAGGTGGCGAGAAATCTTCGTAGCTAGAAAAATTATCAGCCATGCCATCGTTATAGCCGTCTGACAAAGCACCTAGCTGACGTACACGCGCCTTACGCTGAAAAGCGTTTTCACCACCTGTATCAAAACTTGCGCCAGACAAAATGCGTTGACGCGCCTCATCTAATTCTCGCTGCAAGGCTTCACCTTGGTCAGCATTTTTAAGTGCATCAGCTAGGTTTCGCGGGCTAGCATCACCGTCATAATCTAGCGCACAAACAATTTCTACGCCGTTATCTACTTTTTTATTAGAGAGGATAACAGCATCATCGCCTAACTCATCACGAACTTGGCGCATTGCCTGCCGAGAATCAGCACCAAAAAAGCGTTTTACCCTCATTAATAAACCTCTTTTGCCCGCACTTTTACCACCTACTGACCTATAGTTGCCACGATAGTAATTTGTTTATTATCAGGTATTTCTTGGTAAGACAAAACGTGAACATTCTGAATACCATAGCGCACAAACCTAGCCATAACTGGCCTAACGGGTGCAGCTGTTACCAACACGGCAGGATTACCCGCCATTTCTTGTTGCTGAGCAACCTCACTTAAAGATTGCTGTAATTTTTCTGCCATCGCTGGCTCAAGTATTAACTGGTCAGTTTCGCCACCCTGCTGTGCTGCCTGCTGCACACTTTTAAGTAGCAACTGCTCTAGCTGGGGTTCTAGCGTAATTACTGCTAGGTGCTCACTTGGGCCAGTAATCGCTTGTACAATTGAGCGCGACAAGGCTACACGTACTGCTGAAGTTAGCTGCACTGGATCACGTGTTGTATGAGCCGCCTCAACCAAAGACTGCGCAATTGACCTAAAATCTCTAACTGGAACCTGTTCAGTCAACAAGTTTTGCAACACTTTCAGTAAGATAGATAGAGTAACACTCTCCGGCACTAGCTGCTCAGAAAGTTTAGGTGCCGTTTGCGCCAACATATCAAGCATCTTATGCACATCATCGTGGCCAATTAACTCATGTGCAAAATCATGCATTATCTGGTTAAGCTGAGTTGCTATAACTGTACTGGCATCAACCACAGTATAACCAAGGGTTTGAGCTTCTTCACGCTGGCTGGAATTTATCCACACTGCCTCTAAACCAAAAGCAGGATCACGTCCTTTTATACCATTAATAGGCCCATAAACTTGGCCAGGGTTAATTGCCATTTCTCTTTCCGGGTGAACCTCTGCTTCACCTACAGCCACCCCTTTAAGAATAATACGGTAACTATTAGGTGTTAAATCTAGGTTGTCACGTATGTGCACCGAAGGCATTAAAAAGCCTAGGTCTTGGGATAGCTTTTTACGTATACCTTTAATACGCCCAAGAAGTTGTCCACCCTGAGTTTTATCCACTAAAGGAATCAGTCGGTAGCCTACCTCTAACCCAAGCAGATCAACAGGAGCAACATCTTGCCAATTCAGTTCTTTTTGGTCGACCACATCAGGGTCAGGCGTCATGGGTAGCTGGTTTGCCACCTGTGCAGCCGCCGCTTCTTCAGCCAATTGTTTTTGTTGCATACGAAATATTAAGAAAGCTCCACCACCGGCTATAGCCGCCAACCCTAGAAACGCCACATGCGGCATACCCGGAATAAGCCCCATAATCACCATAAGTACGGCAGCAACTGCCAAGGCTTTAGGTGTACCAAACATCTGGGTAGAAATTTGTGTAGAAAGATTTTGAGTTGAATTAACTCGCGTTACCATTATGGCAGCAGCAACTGAAAGCATTAAGGAGGGAATTTGCGCTACTAAACCATCACCTATGGTTAACAAAACATAACGTTCTGCTGCCAGCGCAAAGGTTAGATCGTGCTGGAACATACCTATAAGCAGACCACCAACCACGTTAATAACCAGAATCATGATACCGGCAACAGCATCACCACGAACAAACTTACTCGCACCATCCATGGAACCATAGAAGTCAGCTTCAGAAGCTATATCTTCACGTCGCTGCTTGGCTTCTTCTTGGTCAATTAAACCCGCGTTAAGGTCGGCATCTATTGCCATTTGTTTACCTGGCATAGCATCAAGAGTAAAGCGTGCACTCACTTCAGAAATTCGCCCCGCACCCTTGGTAATAACCACAAAGTTAATAATCATTAAGATCATAAACACTATGGCGCCCACTATGTAGTTACCACCAATTAAAACTGCCCCAAAGGCCTCAATAACCTTACCAGCAGCATCGCCACCTTCATGACCATTAAGTAAAACAATACGCGTAGAGGCAACGTTAAGTGCCAAACGTAACAGGGTTGCAACCAGCAAAATAGTGGGGAAGACAGCAAAATCAAGGGGCCGCATAGCATAAACGGCAACCAGCAATATCACGATTGCAAAAGCAATATTGAAGGTAAAAAACACGTCCAATAAAAAAACCGGCATCGGCAGAGTCATCATGCCAAGCAAGCTTAAAAGCAAAATAGGAATACCTACTTGGCTTTGGACTAGAGTACGTAAGTGGTTTTGAAACTGTGTTCGATCCATGCATCACCTGGTTAGCACACAAATGTCAGGCACCCTGACACTACCGCCGCAGAAGTATGCCAAGATCTGTCCATGAAATAAACTCATGGAATATATCCATAATTAGTAGTTTTGTAAGTTAGCCCTCACCCGGGTCTAAATCGGGTGGTACTTCTACCTGGGTTACTTTACTGGGTTTCTTCGCTTTACCTGCTTTATGTTGTTTCATTTGGAAAACGTAAGCTAATACCTGAGCAACTGCCATATAGAGCGCTTGGGGTATTTCTTCACCTATCTCAGTTGAGTAATAAATTGCCCGAGTCAAGGGTGGCAACTGTAACACCGGGATCTGATAATGATCAGCTATTTCTCTAATTTTTGCAGCTAAATGATCGCTACCCTTAGCTAATACGCTGGGAGCAGCATTACCCGACTCATCATACTTCAACGCCACAGCATAGTGAGTTGGGTTAGTAATAATAACATCTGCATCAGGAACATCCGACATCATACGCCTTTGTGCCATTTCCATTTGCATACGGCGAATACGACTTTTAACCTCTGGCTTACCTTCTGTGTTTTTAAACTCGTCTTTTACTTCCTGAAGGGTCATTTTTAGTTTTTCATTGTGTTGATGTAGCTGCCAAGGCACATCAATTAACACCACAACAATTAATGAGGCACTGATAGCCAAAAAAGACCAAATAATTAAGTAGCTTCCTTTAGCTATAGCAGACTTTAGCGGCATAGCACCCAAGGCTGCAAACTCACCTCTTAAGCCCCAAATAATAACAAAAGATACACCAGCGACTAAGGCTACTTTGGCAACAGACTTAACAAACTCAACTAGGGAGTTTTTAGAAAAAATACGCTTAATACCAGAAATAGGATTTAATTTATTAAATTTAGGTATCAATGCTTTACCAGTAAAGTTCCAACCACCAATGACAATTTGTGAGAAGGCACCTACTAGAAACAATACAATTAGTAGCGGTAACGCTACTCCAAGCGCACGCCAAACTGAACCACTAAAATGGGTAAACATGGCATCATGGCTAGTGACATCAAAACGAGTTAAATCAAAATTGAAAGCGAATAATTCTAAAGCTTTAGCACCCATCCACTGACCAAAAATTAGCAGCGCAAAACCACTGGCAATTAATAAGGCAGCTGTGGTTAATTCTTTTGAGCGGGCAACCTCGCCATCGCGCCGTGATTCTTCTTTACGTTTCGAGGTGGGTTCTTCTGTTTTTTCTTGACCATCTTTGTTTTCAGCCATTACTTCAGCTCCAACCAGACTCTAAGCAAATCAAAAACGTCACGTGCCATACGATCATAATGAAAGAGGTATTCAGTGCTCCACATCCATAATTCAAGCAAACCTAAGATCATCATTACAGGGAAGCCAATAACAAAAATATTTAACTGGGGAGCAGCACGGGTAACAACGCCCAAAGCAATATTAACAACTAGCTTAGCAATAATAATTGGCATGGCCATTAAGAGTGCACCAGCAAACAACCAACCACCTTGAATAGCAATCATCCAAGAGCGTTCACGTGTTAACCCTTCCCAACCAATAGGAATAATGGTAAAGCTTTCTGCCAGAGTATAGACAATAACTAGATGCCCACCTGTGGCAAGAAAAACCAAGTTAGTTAAAATTAACGTATATTGGCTTAATACTGTTACGTTGACACCACTGGCAGGGTCAGCCATTTGCGCCATACCCATACCTATTTGCATAGCAACAATTTGCCCAAAAATAATAAAAACTTGAAATAAAAGCTGAACTAGAAAACCAAGACTAATACCAATTAAAATTTGCTGTGCAACTAACAACCAGGTTTGTGGCGATAAAGCATCTGTAACAGGTACGGGTGGCAATAAAGGCAGTAAAACTAATGTAAGAAAAAATGCTAACCCAATTCGCACTTGAGCTGGCACCATGTTAGCTCCAAAAATTGGAGCCACCATAAAAAAAGCACCTATGCGAAAAAAAGGCCATAAAAAGCTACCCACCCAGGCCGTTAATTCAGCATCGGTTAAGGCAGTCATTTAAGCACCTTAACCAATCAAATAGGGAATGTTATGTGCGAGACGTTGAAAAAACTCCATCAACATACGCAAAATAGTGGGGCCAGCAACAATAAGTGCCAGCAGGGTAGCCATAAGACGAGGTAAAAAACTGAGTGTTTGTTCATTGATTTGTGTCGCTGCCTGAAATACAGCAACAATTAAGCCCATAAGTAAACCAGGAACAACACCAATTAAAACGATAACTATAACTAGAAAAAGCGCTTCCCTTAAAAGATCTACCGCAACCTCAGGTGTCATTTTAAGCCTCCAGTTACTAATAGTTTAGCAGCTAGGTTAATAACCATAACTTGCTGCCAGAGTACCCATAACCAAAGTCCAACCATCAACTAAAACAAATAACATAATTTTAAATGGCAAAGAAATAATAATAGGTGAAAGCATCATCATACCCATAGCCATCAAAATACTTGCTACCACCATATCTAATATTAAAAAAGGAATAAAAAGCATAAAGCCTATCTGAAAAGCCGTTTTTAATTCACTGGTAACAAAAGCAGGTACAAGTACAACAAAGGGAACTTCTTCTGGTGAGTTAATAACATCATAACCACCAATACGAGCAAACATATCTAAATCAACTTCACGCGTTTGCGACAACATAAACTCTTGCAGTGGTGCCTTAGCTAATTGCACAGCTTCTAGCGGCCCAATTTCTTCTGCTATATAAGGCTGTAAAGCCTCAGCATTCACCTTTTCCCAAACGGGCGTCATAATAAAGAAGGTTAGAAAAAGTGTTAGACCTAAAACAATTTGGTTAGAAGGCGTTTGCTGCAAACCCATAGCCTGACGCAAAATTGCTAAAACAATAATAATACGGGTAAAGCTGGTCATCATAATTAGCATTGACGGCAAAAGCGTCAAGGCTGTCATAATAGCTAGTATTTGAATGGTGACCGAGTAGGTTTGACTACCATCGTCATTTTGCATCATACGCAAGGCTTCAATGCCTGGAATTTCAGCAAGCACATTTGAAGATATTAATGTAAGGCTTACTACTAGCAGTAAGCTAGCTAGCCGACTAATCCGCGTCATTACCTTTGGTCTCCTTGGGGTTAGTCGCTGCTGCTTTATTTTTTACTAACCAGTGCTGCATAAACTGGCTAAATGCTGGTTTATTAGCACTTTTTTCTAGATCAATGGGCGTTTTTAACTCATGTAGAAGTGTTATTTGCTGGCTAGTTACACCCAACAAAAGCTGTTCTTCTCCCACCTGTACTAACAAAAGTTTTTCACGATTTCCTAAAGAAGAAACAGCTAAAGTGCGTATTACACCAGCACTACCTATTGCTCCTGGTGCTAAACGCATACGCTTAGCTAACCAAGCTAAGGCAAACATTAGCGCTAAAACTAGAACAAGGCCTAGAAAAACTCGGGTTGCTAAAGCTCCAGTGCTAGCAACACTAGGCTCTGCAGCTGCTAATAATGGCTCGGTAACTAACAAGAAAAGCAGCAAACAAATACTTTTTGTTTGCTGCCCTAAATACGCAAATTTTTTACCTAGCATGGATATCAACGTAAGCGTTTGATACGCTCCGATGGACTGACAACATCAGTCAAACGGATACCAAACTTTTCGTTAACCATAACAACTTCACCATGAGCTATTAGGGTACCGTTTACTTTAACATCCAAAGGCTCACCTGCTAGTCTATCTAACTCTATAACAGAGCCTTGATTCAGCTGAAGCAAATTGCGTATTGCTATTTCTGTACTACCTACTTCCATAGCAATATTAACCGGGATATCCATAATCACTTCTAGATTAGGGTTATCACCATCAAAGCCAACCGAGTCATCTTCTAAATACTCTAAGGGCGCTGACTGAATATCGTCTTCGGTTATTTCATCTTCAGCCTCTGCAGCAGCCTGCTCTTCTAAAGCAGCACCCCAATCATCGTCTTCAAGCGACTCTGTTTCTGACTCAGCCTGCTCATTCATCGCAGCAGCCCAATCGTCATCACCACCAGACTCATCTAATGCTGCTGCCCAATCGTCGTTATTTTCTTCTTCACTCATAACTAGTCCCTAACTGCCTTTAAATAAAATAATGTTATGTAAAATTAGCGTACCAACCTAATTTGTTCTTTCACTTTTAATGCAAGATTTTCACCCGAGCGCCCCATCTCACATTTAAATACAGGTACGCCATTTGCCAGTAGAGTAACGTGATCAGGCATATCAACAGGAATTATGTCTCCTGCTTCAAGATGAACTAAGTCTCCAAGGGTAAGCGTTTTATCTACCACTTTTACATCAAGCGGAATTTTAGCTTCCATAATATCGGCACGCAGCGCCCTAACCCAACGCTCATCAATATCATCGACATCTGACTGCACACCTGAGTCTAACTCTTCACGCACCGGCTCTATCATTGAATAGGGTATGGTGACATGCAAATCACCACCACCGCCATCTAATTCAATATGGAAAGTGCTAACCACCACCACTTCACTAGGACTAACAATATTGGCCATAGCTGGGTTAACTTCAAACCCTATGTATTCAAAGTTAAGCGGTAAAACGGTTGCCCAAGCTTCCTTTAAATCGATAAAAACCTGCTCTAAAACCTTTTGAACAATTCTAATTTCTGTAGGTGTAAACTCTCGACCTTCAATTTTGGCATGACGTCCATCACCACCAAAAAAGTTATCAACTAGCTTAAAAACCAGCTTGGCATCCATCACAAAGAGAGAAGTACCTCTAAGTGGACGAATTTTTACAAGATTCAGACTGGTAGGAACATAAAGTGTGTGTACATACTCACCAAACTTCATTATCTGTACGCCACCCGATGCAACGTGAGCGCTGCGGCGGAGTAAATTAAATAGGCTTATGCGCGTATAACGGGCAAAACGCTCGTTAATCATTTCCAGCGTAGGCATACGCCCACGTACAATCCTATCCTGACTGGTAATGTCATAACTTTGAACACCACCCGGATCTGCATTGGCATCAGACGGATCAGGCAGATCATCATCATCAACACCATGCAGCAGTAGGTCTATTTCATCCTGCGAGAGTAGATCCTGTACTGCCATAACGCCCCACCTTGTCAGTC
>Ga0265295_1009451_pt1 | contig 10422 bp, 6 predicted proteins | sample Munlansysbiofilm_FD_192503 | JGI IMG/M metagenome (GOLD analysis project Ga0265295, IMG submission 192503) | Leachate microbial communities from a municipal landfill in Southern Ontario, Canada - Methane capture system biofilm | ecosystem: Engineered > Solid waste > Landfill > Unclassified ... | reverse complement strand
GAACTGCCTGGAGAAACTTTCTTTATATCAATCGAGAACAGGATGCTGGAATTGCTGGTCTGCGCCGCTCCAAACTCTCCTATCACCCCCATCATCTGGTAAAAAAATATAATATATTCAGGTAAGCTGCAAAACGGATTTTGTCAAAGAATAATCTATCAGGTTAGGTAGGCTGCGAAACTATAAGAAAGATAAGGTGATTTATCCCAAGCTTAAGCGCCCTGGAGGAGGCCTCCTTCTGGTATTGTAGAAGACCAAACTTGGAGAGAAAGCCTATTAGGATTCATCATTATTTGTACCAGGACTGAAACATCTGTCTTTATGGTTATGGCAAAAATCATCTAATTTCTTCGAATTGCCCTGGCCCTGATTTTATTATCAATGAAAATTGACAATCTTATGTCAGAGCCAATTTTAGGAATAATGCAGGTTAATAGTAAAAGCCGGAATCGGTCTTGTCAGAAAGCCGGTTTAGTTTAAAAAGTAAGGTCTGGTTAAAAATAAATTTTAATTAGGATAAAAGATTGGATATAATACAGTTTCAATTGATAAAAAGCAGTCTGCAAGAGCTAATAAGGCCGGCATCAAAGCTTGCAGGTCCTATTGTTTCTTGATTTTAGGAGGTTTAGATGTCCTGGAGAATTTTAGTTATAAATCCTGGTTCCACTTCCACTAAAGTAGCAGTTTTTGATGAAGAAAAAGAGGTTTTTACTATCAACATTTCTCATTCCCTGGAGGAAATACATAAATTTCATCGGGTGGTTGACCAGTTTGACTTTAGGAAGGAAGTGATTTTAAAGGAGTTAGCCAGTCGTAATATTAAAGAAGATTCTCTCCGGGCGGTAGTAGCCAGAGGAGGATTACTGAAGCCTATCCCTGGAGGGACCTACTTGGTGACAGAGAAAATGTTAGAAGACCTCAGGGCTGAGGTCCAGGGTGAGCATGCTTCAAACCTGGGAGCCTTGATAGCTGATAGTATCGCCTCGAAATTGAATCTGCCGGCTTATATTGTCGATCCGGTAGTAGTTGATGAGCAGGAAGAGGTGGCTAAGGTAACTGGACTGCCCTTTATCAAAAGACGGAGTATATTCCATGCCCTGAATCAAAAAAAAGTTGCCAGGCAGCTAGCCAAAGATATCGGTAAAGCTTATGGTGAGCTTAATCTGATAGTAGTTCATCTTGGTGGTGGAATAAGTGTTGGAGCTCATAAAAAGGGCCGGGTTGTTGACGTCAATAATGCCCTGAATGGCGATGGGCCTTTTGCTCCTGAACGGGCTGGAAGTCTCCCGGCCTGGGATTTAGTTGAGCTGTGCTTTTCAAAAAAATACTCTAAACTTGAAATAAAAAATCTGCTGGCTGGAAAAGGGGGAGTTGTGGCTCATCTCGGGACTAATAATATGAGAGAGGTGAAAAACAGGGTGGATGCTGGCGACCATCAGGCTGAATTGATAGCCAAGGCCCTGGCTTATAATATCTCCAAGTGGATCGGGGCTATGGCCACCGTTCTGGAGGGTCAGATCGATGGAATAGTTATTACTGGAGGACTGGCTCATTACGAGGATATGGTTAACTGGATTAAAGTCCGATGTCAATTCATTGCCCCTTTTTATGTTTATCCTGGAGGTGACGAGATGCGAGCTCTGGCTGAAGGCGCTTTAAGAGTTTTGAAAGGGGAGGAAGCCGCTAAAATTTACGAAAAGGAAATAAGGGAGGAAAAGTAATGATAAAAAAACTTGCTGACCTGATCTTAAAAGTAAAAGGTAGTTCTAAAAAAAGACTGGTGGTAGCCTGCGGAGAGGATCCTCATACCATCGAAGCAGTAGCTCAAGCTCAAGGCGAGGGCCTGGTTGAAGTAATTATAATTGGTAATAAGAAAAAGATCGAAAAAGTAGCCAGCGAGCATGGAGTGTCCTCGGTATTTTATAAGCTTATTGACGAACCCGAGCCGAAAAAAGCTCTGGCTATGGCGGTGAAAATGGTTAGAGAAGGTGAGGGAGAAATTTTGATGAAGGGGCTGGTGACTACCCCTGATTATATGAGAGCTATCCTAAATAAGGAAAGCGGATTGGTTCCACCAGGAGGATTACTATCTCATGTGACGGTTATCGAAGCTCCCGCTTATCCCAAGCTTATGGTTGTCTCGGATGTAGCAGTGCTGGTTCTCCCTGACCTTGAACAAAAGGTGAAGATGTTAGGTTATGCTATAGAAGTTGCCCAGGCTCTGGGAGTTGAGTCTCCTAAGGCTTATCTTATCAGTTCGGCTGAAACTGTAAGTCTGAAAGTGCCTTCAACTATTGATGGGGCCCTCATTAAAGTTATGGCAGAAAGAGGCCAGATTAAAGGAGCAAAAGTAGAAGGCCCGGTGGGGATAGACATTGCTATTTCTAAGGAAAGCGCAGCCATCAAGGGTTTTAAGGAAGAAGGAGCTGGTGAAGCAGATATTCTGATTTTCCCAAATATTGAAGCTGCCAATATCTTTTATAAAACCTGCACCATCATTGGGGGAGCCAATCTGGCCGCCATTGTCACCGGGGCGACAGCTCCCTGTATATTAACTTCCCGTGGAGATAGTGACAAGTCAAAATTTTATTCAATAGGCTTAGCTGCTCTATTGGTTGGGCTGAGACAGGGGCAACCTTAACCTTAAAAACAGTTAAACTGAGGGAAAGGTTAAAAATACCGTAATAGTAATAGTTTTATAAGCAAAAGATCGGCCCGTATAGCCAGGGCTGGTGGTGGCTTTAGGTATTTATCTTGAGATTAATAGAAATTGAGAGAAGATAAAAATATTTCGGGAAAAAAATAACAGAAGATGCCTTCTGAATTCCAGGTTCTGCTTTTAGCCATGGCTCCGATTTCTGAATTAAGGGGAGCTATACCAGTAGGCCTGGCTGGACTAAAACTTCCTTTTTGGGAAGTATTTTTAATTTCCTATGTTGGCAACTTGATTCCGGTGGCCTTTTTGCTGTTAGCCCTGGAACCTCTGGCCAATTTCTTGTCAGGGCGTTTTAAGATATTTAGGAAGTTTTTTGACTGGCTTTTCCAGAGAACCAGAAAAAATATCGCTACCTGGGTTGAAAAATACGGCCAAAAAGCTTTGGTCCTGTTTGTAGCTATTCCTTTACCGGTAACTGGGGGCTGGACCGGCTCTATTGCGGCCTTTCTTTTTGGTTTTCCATTCAGGGTAGCGTTTCCTTTAATTGCCCTTGGAGTTTTAATTGCCGGTGTTATAGTGTCAGTTTTAACCTTAAGTGGGATAGCTATAGAAAAATACCTTGGCTGGCAGATGCTGGTAACTATTATTGGGGTTGTGATAATCGGCTGGCTGGTCTATCGGCACCTTAAGAAAAATAGATAACTTGCAACCTAAGCGAATATTTATTTTTTCTCCACGAAATTAAGTTGGCTTAGCTGGCTCAGGCCATCAGGCTGCAGATAGCGGCCACGTTGACCATGTCATCTGCAGAACAGCCGCGGCTCAAGTCACAATAAGGTTTCTGCAGACCTTGAACGATAGGTCCAATGGCTTCAGCTCCAGCTAACCTTTCGGTCAGCTTGTAACCAATGTTTCCAGCATCCAGGTCAGGGAAAATAAGAACATTGGCCTTACCGGCTACTGGAGAACCCTGGCATTTTCTTTGGCCTACCGAAGGAACCAGAGCAGCATCGGCCTGCATTTCTCCATCAATCAGAAGATCGGGAGCTTTGTCCTTAGCAATTTTTGTAGCGTTGACCACCTTATCCACATAAGGATGACTGGCTGAACCCTTGGTGGAGAAAGATAGCATAGCCACTCGGGGTTCAATTCCGGTTACCGCCTGGAAGTTTTTGGCTGAACTAATGGCGATATCAGCCAACTGGACATCAGTCGGGTCGGGAACGACCGCGCAGTCGGCGTAACAGAGAAGTTTATCGAGAAAGACCATGATGAAATAGCTAGAAACTGTCTGAATCCCCGGGGCAGTGCCAACAGTGTAAAGGGCAGCTCGGATGATATCACCAGTGGCCGAAAGGTTCCCGCCAACTACTGCCTTGACTTTATCTTTGGCTAACATACAACCAGCAAAGTATATAGGATTTTTGACCAGTTCAGAAGCCTGCTCTAAAGTTAATCCCTTGGCCTTGCGCCGCTCATAGATATGATTAGCAAAATCTTCTTTCCAAACGGAATCTACTGGATCGATGATCTCAAGATCATCAGCCTGGAGATTGTTCTCTTTGGCGATCTTTTTGATGTTATCAGGATTACCCACGAGAATAGGTAAGCCGATTTTTTCTTCAATTATGGACCTTGAAGCCTTGATTGTCCGGATGTCTTCAGCATCTGGAAAGGCGATTTTCAGATACTTTTTGGCAGCTTTTTCTCTTATTTCTTTTACAAAATTGCTTTCACTCATTCTACCCTCCGTTATTATCACCAGCGCCGTGGCGCATCTTTAACTACTCTGACGGTGTCTCTAGCCAGAAGCAGTTCTTCATTGGTGGGGATAACCCAAACAGCTACTCGGCTACCTTCTTTGGATATCTTCAGGCACTTACCGCCAACTGCCTGTTTGTTTAGCTCATCATCCAGCTCCAGGCCAAGATTTTCCAGACCTTCACAGACCATTTTTCTGATAAGGACGCTGTTTTCTCCAATGCCAGCAGTGAAAATGATGGCGTCGACGCCATTCATCTCGGCCATGTAGGCACCAATGTATTTCTTTACTCTAAGAGCAAATATCTTTAGAGCTAACTGGGCCCGATGATGGCCTTCAGCGGCAGCTTTCTCTAAGTCTCTCATATCATTGCTTATTCCAGAAACACCCATCAGGCCGCTTTTCTTATTCAGGATATTGAAGATTTCAGCCACGCTGCCAATACCTTTATTGAACAGATACTCGATGATGGCTGGGTCAATATCACCGGAACGGGTACCCATTACCAGCCCTTCAAGTGGAGTCAGACCCATGGTGGTATTAATTGATTTCCCTTTCTGGATGGCGGCAGCTGAACAACCATTTCCTAAATGAAGCGTGATGACGTTAACTTCTTCTCTCGGTATTTTTACCAGCTTACGATACCGGTAAGCTACATAGCGGTGGGAAGTGCCGTGGAATCCATAACGGCGAACTTTGTATTTTTCATAATATTCAAGCGGAATGGCATACATGTAAGCTTCTTCCGGCATAGTCGAGTGAAAGGCGGTGTCAAACACGGCAACCTGGAGAATTTTATCGCCAAAGATTTCGTAGCAAGCCTGGATACCTTTGAGGTTGGCCGGGTTATGAAGTGGAGCTAAATCTGAGCATTCTTCAATCTCGGACAACACATCCTTATCAATTTTAACTGATTTGGTAAATTTCTCCCCACCGTGAACCACCCGGTGGCCGATGGCTTGAATATCATCCCAGCTGTGAATGCCTTGGATTTTGGTATTAGGGTCTTCCATCCATTTTTTTATTCTCAGGATGGCTTCCCGATGGTCGTGAATCGGTTCAACCGCCTTGACAGCTTCCTGGCCTTCGGCTTCCAGGCGGATGATGGCATCATCTTTGCCAACCCTTTCAATTAAACCCTTAGCCACCCGGTGGTCACTGTCGTTTTCAAACATATCAAGATCAGTGTTAATAATCTGGAATTTTACTGAAGAGCTGCCACAATTTAAGACAAATACATTCATTTTATTCCGCTCCTTTTAAGTTTATTAAAGATAACTAATATACCAGAACAGAAAACTTAATTTCAATCATATTGATATTTTTAAACTAATATTTAGCTCTTTTTAAGAGAACTCTCTAACTATAAATGTTTAACTTTTGGCTGGACGCTAACCCGGAGAAAGCTTAGTTTGAAAAGCCAGGTTTATATTAGCCCAGGAAATTACCCAGAAGGTTGGGATTTACCCGGTTATCTCAAAGGGCCTTGACTTCACCGCTTAGCCTCCTCAACTATTTTCACTGACACCTGGTGAAGGACTATCTTGACTGACCTTCAGCCTGGAGCTGTCATCTCCGGTCAAGGCAGCTATTTTTCAGACTTTTCTTCTTTCGGCTTGAATAGGGAAGAGACATCTCGTTTACCGCGTTCAAGATAGGGAACTCCCTTGACCATCCATTCTGGTCTGGGGGCACCTTTTAAGTAATGGTCGAAGAATTCGTCCAGGTGAACGGTCCAGTATTTCTGATTATCTCTCTGCCGCAAGCCATGTTTTTCGCCATTAAAGTTGAACATCCAGGCCTCTTTTCCTAATCGCCGCAAGGCATTAACGAATTCTATCCCCTGATACCAGGGGACAGCGTCATCTTGGTCATTGTGAATAGTCAGATAAGGGGTTTTAACTCTTTCCACCCAGAAAATCGGGGAGTTTTCTATAAATTGGAGGGATTTTTCCCAGGGAGGTCCTCCAATGCGGCTCTGAGTCTTTTCATACTGGAAAGCCCGAGACATGCCACTGCCCCAGCGGATTCCCCCATAGGCACTGATCATATTAGCCACTGGGGCTCCGGCTTCACAGGCAGCAAAAATATCTGTCCGGGTGATGAGATAGGTAATCTGGTAGCCACCCCAGCTATGACCCTGGATACCAATTCTCTCTGGGTCGATAAAACCCATCTTGACTACTGTTTCAACCGCTGGGACCACGCACTTCAGTGAGCTCAGTCCTGGATAGCCGATTTCATAAATAATATCCGGCATCAGGATGATATAGCCATTGGAAACATAGCGGCTGAAGTTGATACTGGTACCAGGTCCTGGAGTATAATAGCGATGTAGCCCGTTGCTTAGCCGCTCGTAAATGTAGACCATAAGTGGGTATTTCTGGCTGGGATCAAAATTTTCTGGTTTGATAAGGATAGCCTGGAGCTCTTTTCCGTCGCCGTTTAGGTAGCTAATAAGCTCGGCTTGGCCCCAGATATATTCTGATTGCTGCGGATTGGCCTGGCTCACTTTTTTAGGGTCATTAAATTCTGGGTCGCTAACCCAAAGATCAGGGAATTCTTCAAAAGTCTGGGCGGTAAATACCAGGATTTCAGCCTCTTTCGCTTTTTGCAGAAACCTGAAGATTTTATCTTCATAGATGAGACTTCGGGGAGGCTCGTTACGGGCCGGGTTGAGTTGGTAGAAGCCTGAAGCTTTGGTTTTTTCATTAAAAGCCTCGAGCAGCAGAGGTTTCTTTAGCGAGATGGCTTCCTCTTCCGGGTCCAACTGCAGATAGCGGAGGACCAGATGATTTTGGCGGCCGAATTTACCGGTTAGCACTTTGGCCGAGGAACCGTCAGGTTTTATCTCCCAGATATCGTAGCGATCATAGATAAGAATCGAGGCCTCATTTTCAGACCAACCAGCCAGTCCATAAGCTGGAGGTTCACCCGGGGTATCCCACTCTTCTCTAAAGAAATTAACCCCGAGCTTTGAAGTTAAGTCGAACTTTCTGCCATCTGCCAGGCGGTAGCTAAACCAGGCCTTAAGGCTGTCATCAAAAAAAATCAGGTAATTGGCAGCTGGAGAAAAACTGACTCTCCCTGGAAATTTTTCCAGTACCTTTGTCCGCTGCCCCGAGTTGACATCGACCAGATAATAATCAGAATAGCTTCTATCCCACGATATGAGCTTCAGATACGGGAGCGCATCTATTCCCAGAGCTTTCTGCCCATCCTCAGACAATCTGATTTCAGGCAGATCTTCTGAGCCGAGGGCAACTATCTTTCTGCCCTTAGTATTCAAATGACAAACAGCTAAGTAGTTTCTCTTTTTATCTTCTTCAGCTCTTACTTGCTGCATTGGCTGAAGCCTAGGGTCAGTCCAGCTCCAGATATCAACTTTAACTGGCTCGGGAGCATCTTCTGGTGCTGGCTCTGGAATCGGAGCATAGCCAAAATATAGTAGGCTGCCATCTTTGGAAAAAGAGGGAGTCCGGTATTCACTGGGGGCATTTTTAGCCGGGAGCGGGTGTGAATCTGGTCCAGCGATTTCCACGGCTTGAGTCATCTTTTCCTGCCAGAAATACAACTTATAAGGGGAAACCTTTTCTTTGTACTGGTCACGGTCGCTTAGGAAAGCCAGCTTTTGCCCGTTTTCAGCAAAGGCCAGCTTAGAATAGTGCCCCTGACCTTTAAGCAGAGGAGTTGTCTTACCTGAGGCCGGCTCAAAGATAAAAGCCCCGTCGCCCTCAGGTTTTTTTGAAGAAACGGCCCAGGCTAAGTAGCGACCATCTTGGCTCCAGACATATTCAACAACTTCCTGAATTGAAGTCATTTTTCCAGTTTGAAGCTCGCGGATAATCAATTCTGTCCCTGGCTCTTTTTTCTTTTCAGGTTTCTTTTCTTCTTTTTTCTCAGCCAGTTTTTGCTCCGGTTCTTTCTTTTCTTCTGGCTGAGCCTGAGATTCTTTCTTTTGGTTAGAAGTTTCCTTGTCGGCTTCTTTAATAAGGGGCGGTTCTAAAAGATAGGCCAGGTATTTTCCTGAATCTTCCGGGAGCTTAAAGCTCTTGACCCGGTCAATTTTAATCTCCTCACCAGATTTGAGGTTAATTATACCAAGACCATTTTTTGGCTGTTCTTCAGGTTTTTTCTTCTCTTTTTTAGCTTTGTCCACCTCAGCTTTAGCCGCAGCAATGGTATAAATCACAAATTGATTATCGGCTGTTATGATAGCCTCTTTCCCGCGAGAATAGCGGTTTTCTTGGCCGGTTTGCAGGTTGAGAACTACCAACTCAGGATCACCTTCACCTGGAACAAGGGAATAAACTAACCAGCGGCCATCATGGCTGATTTTAGTTCCCTGAATAGATTTCCAGGAGTCGTAGGCATCATAAGTTATCGGTTTTTTGCCTGTCTGAGCATAAGTTTGAAGGGTAACAAGAGGTAGGAAAACAAGCAAAACGGCTAGCAAACCCAACCATCTCTTTTTCATATTGGTGCCCGGCATTGAGACCTCCTTTAAGTTAAAAATCAAAAAAAGTCTTAAAACTATCTTTTAACTGAGATTCTTTGCTGACGTCAACCATTATTTTACCGATGGTTAACACCTGCTCTCAAAGCCAGACGAGACGTTAGCCGGCCCTGCCCCCCAGCCTGGCCGGTCAGGGGATTATCTAACTGAGGATATCTTCAAGTCTTAGAAACAAGTCAGACTAATAAATCCTTCGATAAACTTCTTTTTCATCACCCGGAAAAATAAATATAAATAGCTACAATCAGCAAGCAAACGACAACCGAGGCGATGACATCCCACTTATTCCAGCTGGCCCGGGTGGCTTTTTTATGCTCCTCAGTAATAGTCCCAAAAGTCAGACCGGCAATTTTTTGATAATCAGGCTCGTTGGTCAAGTAGCTCACTGCATATATCACCCCGATACAGACAAGAAAGATGACCAGGCTGTAATACTGGAAATAGATGTTATTAATAATCCATAAAAACGAGCCTTCAGGGTACTGGAATCCAGGTATAAGCTTGACTGGAGTATCAACTGCTAACCTAAACAACCCAAGAACGAAACCTGTGCCGAGGGCGGCCAGGCATCCTTTGGCATTTAATCGCTTGTTGAGAATGCCGGCAAAGAAGACCACAAAAATCGGTGGGGCTAGATAAGATTGGACGCCCTGGAGGTAATCATAGAGGCCTTTCCCGCCACGAATCACCGGCAGCCAGGCCAGGCCGATGAGGACCATGACGGTAGTCGCAATCCGGCCGACCCGAACCAGCTTTTCCTTAGAAATATTCTTTTTCAGGCGCGAATAGAAATCGATCGTAAATAGCGTTGATGAAGCATTAAAGACTCCAGCCAGAGAACTCATCAGTGCAGCCAGTAATCCAGCCACCACCAGGCCCCGGACACCGACCGGTAGGACGTTAGCTACCATCAAAGGAAAAGCTTGCTGAGCCTGATCGCGGATAATATTTCCGTCAGGACCAATAAGCTGCTGCTGGAGCAGGGGCATCTTGCCGCTTACAGCCAGGGCGTAACAAATGATTCCAGGAATGATAAAGATAAACAAGGGCAACAGTTTAAAGTAGGAGGCAGCAATCGAGCCGCGTCGGGCTTGAGTTTCATTCTTGGCCGCCAGGGCTCGCTGAACAATATATTGGTCTGTGCACCAGTACCACAATCCAATGATCGGGGCACAGAACAGCATGCCCAGCCAGGGGTAGTTGTCATTAAAATACCAGGCCATTCTTCCGGCTTCCTTAACCGGTTCCCATGTTCCGGCCACCCCATGGGGAACCAGTGGTTTCCAGAGATTGAACATTTCCGGACCGACAATCGAGCGTAACTCTGACCAGCCGCCGATATAATGGAGACCGAAGATGGTGACCATAGCGGAGCCCACAATGAGGACGATGGTTTGAATGGCTTCGGTGTAGGCAACAGCGCTTAATCCACCCAAGACTGTATAAATCCCGGTTATAATGATGATGATAATGGAACCTACCCAGAAG
>Ga0265295_1009450_pt1 | contig 10422 bp, 9 predicted proteins | sample Munlansysbiofilm_FD_192503 | JGI IMG/M metagenome (GOLD analysis project Ga0265295, IMG submission 192503) | Leachate microbial communities from a municipal landfill in Southern Ontario, Canada - Methane capture system biofilm | ecosystem: Engineered > Solid waste > Landfill > Unclassified ... | reverse complement strand
CTTTTCTCCTTGATTCTGGAATATGTTAGAAGCCCAGGCCCTTGGCCAGTGCCTTTCCACCTGCGAAGAGCAGCACGCCGATGACCATGTAGCGGATGAATGTGGGCTTGGCGATGGCCAGCAGACGCACACCAACGAAAGAGCCCATCATCAGACCCACGATGGAGGGTATGGCCATGAGCGGGATGACGCAGCCCTGGTTCAGATAAACCCAGGCGGCGGAGGTATCGGTGATGGAGAGCAGAAATTTACTGGTACCGACGGCGACCTTGAGCGGCGCGCCCATGAGCAGGTTCAGGACGGGAACGTTTGCCCAGCCCGCGCCAAGTCCGAACATGCCGGCCATGATGCCGATGACGATGAAGAGCAAGAGGCCCATGATGGTGCGGTGGGTTTTCCACTCCACGATTTCGCCGGTGGCGGGCTCGATGTAGGCGCCTTGCATTCCAAGGGCCATACTCAGGGCATCCTGCTTGGTGACGACGGGGCGGGCCGTGTTCTTGGAGAGCAGGAGCAGGATGGCGATACCCATGATGGTGCCGCCCAGACAGATTTGGATTATGTGGTTCGGCAGCGCGAGTCCAAGGAAGGCGCCGAGGATGGCGCAGCTGGAGGCTATGAGCGCAACGGGCAGTGCCAGGCGCAGACTGGCCAGGTTGCGTTTCAGCAAGCCGGGTCCGGCGGCCAGGGCTCCGGCCAGGGCCACGAGCAGTCCCGTGCCGCGCACAAAGTCAAGGTGGAAGGGGAAAAATCCGCTGACCAGCGGTACGTAGAGCACGCCGCCGCCAACACCGGCAAGGACCGCGATGATGCCAAGTATAAAACAGAAAAACAGCAAGATGACAGGCCAGGCCCACCAGGGCAGGACTGAAGATGTACCCGTGGCTTCCGCCAGCTGTTTGGCCGCTTCATCCGCGATTTCAGGGTTATTGCTTGCCCAAGCCAAAGTGACCAACAGGAGTGCGCACAATGCGGCCCCTCCCAGAATTCGCATCCACTTCGTGTTCAGTTTCATTCCTGTTTCGCTCCCGTTTACACGTTCTTCAAGAATTGATTGATGTTGCACCGCGATGCACAACGCATCCGAACTCCAGAATAGGCAAAGACTATGCCAGCACGAAAATACAGGCGGGCCCTTTGTTGACGTACCTGAGCACAGAGAGTAAACGGCAAAATATTGCCGCAAGCGGCAGGATTGTGCCTTTTTTCTCAAGTTCAGACCCCACAGGGCAAAATGCCGGTGCGTAGACATTCAGCTTTTCGCCGAAAGCATGGAGTAGGATTCAAGCAATGGAATTTCAGCCGGATATTGTCAAACAGCCCAAAAGTGGAGGGCGTACGCGGTCCGGCAAGAAATTGCCGGAAGCTCCGCTGGATTCCGGAGTGGAGATTCTGGAGCTGGGAACAGAGGACGGTCTGGGAAAGTTTGTCATCCAGTCCCGGACCATGCGCGACCTTTATCGCCTGGCTACGCAGGTTGCCGGGTCCGATGCGACCATCCTGGTCTACGGCGAATCGGGTACGGGCAAGGAGCTTTTCGCCCGCCTCGTGCACCAGCTTTCGGGTCGCAGGGCAAAGCCTTTCATCCCGGTCAATTGCGGGGTGCTCAAGGGCGAGCTCTTCGCCGACAAATTCTTCGGGCATGAGGCCGGAGCCTTCACCGGAGCCCAGCGTCAGCGCAAGGGCAGCTTTGAGCTGGCCGCCGATGGGACCCTGTTTCTGGATGAAGTGGGCGAGATTCCGCCCCCCAATCAGGTCGATTTTCTGCGTGTACTGGAAGAGAAGACCTTCCGTCGCCTGGGCGGGGAGAAGACCCAGCCCTTTGATGCACGCATCGTGGCCGCCACCAACCGGGTGCTGCACAAGATGGTCACTGTGGGGGAATTCAGGGCCGACCTGTATTATCGCCTGAATGTCATTCCGGTAACCCTTCCGCCCCTGCGTGAGCGCATCGACGACATTCCTCCTCTGGCCGAATATTTTCTGGCCATGTACCGGCATCGCTATCATAAGCCTGATGTACGTCTGGCCCCGGCCACGCTTGAGACCCTGTGCGGGTATTCCTGGCCGGGCAATGTGCGCGAGCTGCGTAACCTGACGGAACGGCTGGTCCTGCTTTGCGCCGAACCTCTGATCGAACCCGCCCACCTGCCCCTGGAGATGCGTTTGGCCACGGGCTTGCCCGCCACGGAATGCGGTCAGAACGTCATGACCCTGGAAGCGGCCGTGCGCCAGGCCGAAGTCGCGGCCATTGTCAGAGGCTGGGCCGAAGCCGGGGGCAGCAAGGCCAAATTGGCCGAGATTCTGGCCGTGAGCCCTCGTACTCTGCGCTATAAATTGGCTGAATACGATTTGAAGCTGACCTGATTTTTTTCCTGCCTTTCATCCTCGCGTTTCATTCTTTCGTGTCGAATGTAGATTATCATTTAATTCAGCTAAGTATTGGTATTTCACCGCTGTGCTGCGGAAAGAATATGAAAGCGGCAAAATTTTGCCGCTTGGTCTGTCTGTCGAGCATTGTCGGCGTTTGCGTGGCCATGGGTCCTGCTTGAGACACTATAGTTCGGATCATGCGTCTCAAATAACACGTTTTCTGTATTGATTACACAAAAGGATTGAGTTAGAGCGAAGGCCGTTTCAAAAATTTTACTACGTATTGAATTCATGAGCAATTTTGTCGGAATTTCAGATCCGGTCTGTCTTGAATTGCCTGAACTGGGACTCTGCGGGGGCGGTTGTTCCACGCCCGTGGCGCTGGCGGACGGCTGCGTCCGCCGCCGACGACCTTCGATTGCGGTGCCATGCGTGAGTCTTGCGGCTGCGATGCACGGGGCGCTTGTTTTCCTGGCTCTGACTATGGCCATGGGCGTGAGCGCGCCCCGTCCGGTGATCGGTATTTCCCTGCTGCCTGCCCTGGGTCCAGGGATGATGGATCGCGGAGGCGACCGGTCCGGGTCTTCCCTAGGGCGGGTGGCGGCTGAGAGTCCTGAGCAGGCCCGGCACGTGGAGCCCGTTGCAACTACGGATGTTGTTCAGAAATCGCCCAGGTCCGCACCGGCGGGTAAAAAAAACGCCACGGTCCGGGTTGCGCCAGAAAAATCTCGCGGCGGGTCTGTTGCCGCCACCCGGCCCCGTATAAAGCCGCGCGAGCCCATGCCGCAGACGCTGCCCCCGGTCGTGAGCGTGCCGGCTTTGCTTGGGCAGGACCAGATTTTCAGCAATGAAGATCCGGGCGCCGAAGGGAAGACATCGGTCGCAGACCTTCAAGCCCGGCACGCCGAATCAACAGGTGCCGCCGATGCCCTGTCGCATGGCGCATCCGGCATGTCCGACGTCATGGGAGGACAGGGCAGTGCTGGATCCGGGGTTGGTGGAGGTCCGATTGGAGCGTCTTTCGGCGATGCCGATGGGCCCAGCTTCGTGCAGCGAGTCATGCCCCGATACCCGGAGCTTGCACGGCGCAGGGGACGGGAGGGGCTGGTGCTGCTGCGTCTTGTTATCGGCCCTGGCGGAGAGTTGCGCGACGCCCAGGTCGTCGAGGGTGGCGGGCATGGCTTTGACGAAGCGGCCCTGGCCGCGGTCAGGGCTTCCGTCTATGCCCCGGCCACGCGGGAAGGCCGGGGCGTGGAGTGCGCCGCCTTGTTTCCCATCCGTTTTACCCTGAAGGGGAGCTGATTTTTTTGAAACCGACCCGCCTGAAACATTCAACCACTCGAGATCCTGATGCTTCTTCGTGCTCTATTTTCGGTCGTGTTTGTTCTTTTCATGTCGCCTTGCGTTTCGGCCCTGACCGTGACCGACGCCCTGGGCCGCGTGCATGAACTGCCTGACGACGTATCGCGCGTCATTTGTTCCGGTTCGGGTTGCCTGCGCCTTTTGACCTATTTGCAGGCCCAGGATCTGGCCGTGGCCGTGGACGACATCGAATCCAAGCGCAACCGGTTCGATTCGCGCCCCTACGCCATGGCCAACCCGCAGTTCAGGACCATGCCGATCTTCGGGCAGTTCCGGGGGCAGGACAATCCGGAGCTGATTCTGACGCTTGATCCGCAGCCACAGGTCATTTTCAAGACCTATGCGACCATGGGACATGATCCGGTGGAATTGCAGAACAAGACCGGCATTCCCGTGGTCGTGCTCGACGCCGGGGATCTGGGCGGGCGACGCGACAGGTTTTATGCGGCCCTGCGGCTCATGGGCCGGATCGTGGGCAGGACGGAACGGGCCGAGAGCCTGGTGGCCTATTTCGATGCGGCCATCGCCGACCTTGCGCGGCGCACGAGGGATATTGACGAATCCAAGCGGCCCACGGCCTACATCGGAGGCGTGGCCTACAAGGGGCCTCACGGTTTTCAGTCCACGGAGCCGACGTATCCGCCCTTTGCGTTCGTGCAAGCCCGCAACATGGCCCGCGAAGAGGGCGGAGCGGGCAGGGACCTCAGCAACACCGATGTGGCCAAGGAGAAAATCGTGGTCTGGGATCCGGACCATCTGTTCCTGGATCTCTCCACGCTGCAGATGGGCGAGGAGGCCGGCGGCCTGCACGAACTGCGCACCGACCCAGCCTACGCGACCCTTTCGGCCGTGCAGGAGGGCCGGGTTTACGGGGTGCTGCCTTACAACTGGTACTCCCAGAACTTCGAGTCCATCCTGGCCGACGCTTATTTCGTGGGCAAGATTCTCTACCCGGAGCGTTTCGCGGACATCGATCCCAAAGCCAAGGCCGACGAGATCTATTCCTTTGTGGTCGGCAAGCCCATGTTCACTGAGATGAACCGGACCTTTTCCGATCTGGCCTTCATCCGGGTGCCGGTGCGCTGATGCATTCCGATCACGGCAACGTGCCCGAGGAGTACAAACGCTATCTGGCCTGGAAGACCCTGGTCGTGGTGCTGTGCGCTCTTGCCCTGGCTGCGGCCCTGCTCATGTCCCTGTGCGTCGGCGCGGCGGGTCTGCCCCTGGGTGATGTGCTTTCAAGCCTCCTGGGCCAAGACTCAACCCCCCGCATCGACGCCATCGTGCGCGGCATCCGCCTGCCCCAGTCCCTGGCGGCCATGGTCGCGGGCGGCGGGCTGGCCGTGGCCGGGGCGGTCATGCAGGCCATTCTGCGCAACCCTCTGGGTTCTCCCTTTACCTTGGGCATTTCTCACGCCGCCGCTTTCGGCGCGGCCTTTTCGGTCATGGTTCTGGACTCGGGACTGATGACCTCGGGCCGGACGGCCGTGACCATCACCAGCCCTTATGTGACCACCGCCTCGGCCTTTTTGTGCAGCCTCGTCGCTTCCGGGATCATCATCGCCATTTCCCGCACGCGCGGTACCCGGCCCGAAACCATGGTGCTGGCCGGAGTGGCCCTGGGCGCGCTCTTCACCGCCGGGACCATGTTCCTGCAGTATTTCGCCACGGACGTGCAGCTTTCCGCCATGGTTTTCTGGACTTTTGGGGACACGTCCCGCGCCAGCTGGGCGGAGCTTGGGCTCATGACTCTGGTTACGCTTGGCGGCACGCTCTATTTTCTGGCCAACAGCTGGAACTACAACGCCATCGATGCCGGGGACGAGACAGCCAAGAGTCTGGGGGTGCGGGTCGAACGGGTGCGCATCGTAGGCATGCTGCTCTCCAGCCTGGTCACGGCTGTGCTCATCGCCTTCCTGGGCATCATCGGCTTTGTGGGGCTGGTGGTGCCGCACATGTTCCGGCGCGTCATCGGTGCGGATCACCGTTTTTTGCTGCCCGCGTCGCTGGTGGGCGGGGCGCTGTTGCTGCTGCTCTCCGACACGGCGGCACGTTTGGTCATGGCCCCGCACCTTTTGCCCGTCTCCGTGCTGACAGCCTTTTTGGGGGCTCCGACCTTTCTTTATCTCATCGTCAGGGGGCGGCGCTCATGATGCTTTCGGTCTGCGGGGTGCACTTCACCTACAACAGCCATCCGCTCCTGCGGAACATCGATTTCAGCCTCGAACGCGGTGAGCTGCTGGCCATCCTCGGTCCCAACGGTGTGGGCAAGACCACCTTGCTCAAATGTATGAACGCCATTCTGCGCCCGGCTTCGGGCGCGATTCTGGTGGAGGAGCGCGACATCCTTTCGCTTGCGCCCTCGGACATCGCCCGCGACATCGGCTATGTTTCCCAGAAGAACGAAGCCTCCCGCCTGACGGTCTTTGACGCCGTGCTCATGGGCCGCACCCCGCATATCCGCTGGCGCATGAGCGAAGACGACCTGCGCAAGACCGACGCCATTCTGCATACCATGGACCTGTGCTCCATGGCCATGCGCCACATCGACACCTTGAGCGGCGGCGAGTTGCAGAAAGTCTGCATCGCGCGCGCTCTGGTGCAGGAGCCTTCGCTCCTTTTGCTCGACGAGCCCACCAGCGCCCTGGACCTCAAGAATCAGGTCGAGATCATGAATCTTGTCCGCCGGGTGGTGGACGAGCACCGCATCGCCGCGGTCATGAGCATGCACGATCTGAACATGGCCCTGCGCCATGCCGACAAGACCATCTTCCTGAAGGATGGAGACATTCACGCCATGGGCACGCCAGGCTGCGTGACCCCGGAGATCATCCACGAAGTCTACGGCCTGCCGGTGCACATCCATCGCATTGACGGCCGTTCCATAGTCATCCCTCAAAACTGAAAAAGGAGTAGTGCATGCCCTGCCGGATTTCACCTGAACAGATAGACGCGACCATCGCCTTTCACGGCCACAGCTGCCCGGGGCTGGCCATCGGCATCCGTGCCGCTGAGCTGGCCCTGCGCGAGCTGGACAACCCCAAAGACACGGAGATCGTGGCCGTGGTCGAGACGGACATGTGCGGTGTGGACGCCTTGCAGTTTTTGCTGGGTACGACCATGGGCAAGGGAAATCTGATCCACCGCGATCACGGCAAGATGGCCTTTTCCTTTTTCCGCCGCGAGACGGGTCGGGGCGTGAGAGCCTTGCTTAATCCTGACTCTCGCCGGGGCATGGACGACGAGATGGCCGAATTGATGAAGAAGACCGGCAGTGGCAAGGCCACCGAAGCGGAAAAAATGCGGATGGAAGAACTTCGCGCCAGCCTGCAGCACCGTTTCATGACCCTTCCATTGGACGAGATGTTTCAGGTGACAAAGATGGACCAGGGCGCGCCCAGGCCCCCCCGGATACTGCAGAGCATGGTCTGCGAGCATTGCGGCGAGACGACCATGGAGTCGCGTACCCGCCGTTTTGCCGGGCAGACGCTGTGCATTCCGTGTTTTCAGATGGTTGAGCAGAAAATATAGTTTTTGATGGCGGGTCTTTCAGATCCGCCTTTTTTTAAATTTTCCAGCAGGCACGCTTTATCGTCGGATGAGGTATGCTTTGTCGTGATATTGTTGCGCCTATGAGTAGCACGATTTTGGAAATAATGCTTTGCACGTTATATTTTAAACTACATTTTCTAATGGAGGTGTTCATGGGGAAGAGAATTGTGATTTTGGTTTGGATGCTGATTTTTATGGCGTCCAGTGCCCGGGGCGCCGGACAGGAGGTCCAATTGGAGGAGATGACCGTGGTCGGTGAAAAGCTGGTTACGCCTACACGTCAGACCAACGAACAGGTCTACACCGGGACGGAAATTACCAGAAGTGGGCTTGATCTGCCAGGCGCCAGGGCTGAGACCAGCGTCTACGAGGCCATGGATTCCTTGCCTGGGGTGCAGGTTGAAAGCGTTGACGCGTCGGGTCTGGCAGTAGAGCAGACGAACACGCGCGTGCGCGGCGTGCGGGGATTTCTGGGATCCATGACCGTGGAAGGCGTGCCCAACTGGGGCGGCAACCCCATGGGCCCGCGCGAGTATCTCTATGACATGGAGAATTTTGAGAGCATCGCCGTGTACAAGGGCGCGATTCCCGCCGGTCTGGGCACTGGCGTGGGGGCCAGGGGCGGAGCAATCGAGTTGCGTCCGCGCTGGCCCGAAAAGGATCCGGGGATGGATTTGAACTTCGCCATTGGTTCAAACGTCTACAGCCGGGCGCATTCACGGGTCGATACCGGGAGCGTGGGACCGCTTGACACGGCATTCAGCGCATCGGCCTCCTGGACCGAGGCTGAAAAATGGAAGGGGCCTGGAGATCTGGGGCCGCGCTTCAACACCAATTTCATGATCGAGCAGCCGTATCACGGGGAGGACGCCGTGAGGGTCTGGTTCAATTACAACGAGATCGAACAGGACCTTTACCGTGCCCTTGGCTATGCCGAAGTGCAGGATCTGCATGGCAATTACCGAAAGGATTTCAACGAAACGCTAACCGGAGTCAAGATTCAGGATATTTATCATTACAAGAACAACCGTTCCGAACATTCCAACGCGGACATCCTGGCCGTGGTGCCTTTCACGTTCAACGAGATGTTCAAAGCCACGCTCAAGCCCTACTATTCACGGGAAGACGCGGAGATATACCAGGGTGTTGTCTCGCAGGGCGGGATTGTGCAGAAGCGCATCCGCGACATCGAACGCCTGGGCCTGCTTTCGCAACTGGACATTGACATGGACGTGGTGCGGTTGTCCGTGGGGCATCTGTTCGAGTCCGTGGACATGCAGATCAATACGGATATTCATGATCCCAGGACCGGCGCTTTCGTGAAGCACAGTATCCAGACCGAGAATGACGGCAACGGCTACGTGAACAGTCCGTTCGCCACTCTGGCCGGAACCGTAGGGGCCTTCGATTGGCAGGCGGGACTCAAGTATTTTCGCTACGACGAGCCCGCCAGCAAGGGGTACGTTCCCGTGGGGGGCGTTTCGACCGAGGCTGTGGATTTGGCGCGTGATTCGCGCGTGTACGACATCTGGCTGCCCAGCGTGGGCGTGAGCTACGCGGTCAACGACATGTTCCAGCCTTACGCCAGTTACGGCCGCAGTCATATCAGACCCTACTCGTACGTGCCGCTGATCAACCTGTACAACGCCAACCAGCCGGCATTTCAGGCTGCGGGAGTGACCCTGCAAGAGATGTTCGATGGATACGACATCGAGACTTCAGACAATTTTGAACTGGGGCTGCGTATCACCCATGAACGCTTCGATATCACCCCGGCGATTTTTTATTCCAAGCATGACAACCTGTTGACCACTGTCTACGATCCACGCGTGGATCTGAGCTACGCGCAGAACGTGGGCAAAGCCACCGGTTATGGACTGGAGGTGGAAGGCAACTTCTATCTGACGCAGTCGTTGACCCTCTTCGTCAACCCGACCTATACCCGTCTGACTTACGATGATGACCTGTCCTACCAGGGCAATACGCTCAAAACCAGTGGCGAGCAGGTTGTCGACACTCCGGAGTGGATGGTCAAAACCGGCCTGGTCTGGAAAGTCGGAGACGTGGAGTTTATTCCCTCCGTGCGTTACATGGGTGAGCGATACGGGGATGTGGAGCACAATGAGAAGATCGACAGCTATATGGTCGCGGATCTGGGCGTGAATTATGTCAATCGCGACGTGACGTTCGCTGAAGCCCTGAAGCTTTCGCTCAACCTCTACAACCTGTTCGACGCCGAGTACGTGTCCAGAATCAACGCCTCCGACGATACCCGCGCGGGTAGCGCGTCGTATTACGTAGGCGCGCCTTTCACGGCGGTGTTCAGCGTAGGTCTGGAATTCTGATCGATCCTGCCGCATGAGGCCCCGGTTCCTGTTTTGAGCGGAGCCGGGGCCAGAAGCGTTCAGATCAGTTGGCGCTCCAGTTCTCCTGATGGACAAGCTCCGGCCGGAAGCGGTTCACGGCCTCGAAGTGTCCTTCCGGCCAGCCCACGGGGATGAAGGAGAAGGGGATGATGTTTTCCGGAATGCCCAGGAGCTTGCGAAATCCCTCCATGCGGTCTTTTTCCGGGTAGACGCCGACCCAGACCGTGCCCAGACCCAGGTCTCGGGCGGCCAGGAGTATGTTCTGAGTGGCGGCGCCCACGTCCTGGTCCCAGAAGGTCGGCCATTTCTTGCCGTCAGGATCGCCGCAGACCAGAATGGCGGCAGGGGCCTGCAGGACCATCTTGCTGTAGGGATGAAAGGCCGGGATGGCGTCCAGCCTGGCGCGGTCCGTGATGACAACGAAGTGCCAGGGTTGCTGGTTCCCTGCCGAAGGCGCGGCCATGGCTGCGCGCAGAATGGTCTCGATCATTTCTTCGGGCACGGGTTTGTTTAGATACTTACGGATGCTTCTGCGGGTGTGGATGGCATCGAGGAGTTCCATCAGACATCTCCTTGCTATCGGGTTTCCATGCCTCGTGGCATGAGGTTATCTTTCATTACGTGTCGGTGCCCGGTATGCCAAGAAAAAACGCCCCAAGGCCGTGAGGTCTGGGGCGTTTATTCATCCAGGTGCATAAATGGCCTATTTGAGCGCCTGCATGGCTTTTATCAGCGGGCCCAGATCCGGGCGTGAGTTGATGTCATGCAC
>Ga0265295_1009449_pt1 | contig 10423 bp, 11 predicted proteins | sample Munlansysbiofilm_FD_192503 | JGI IMG/M metagenome (GOLD analysis project Ga0265295, IMG submission 192503) | Leachate microbial communities from a municipal landfill in Southern Ontario, Canada - Methane capture system biofilm | ecosystem: Engineered > Solid waste > Landfill > Unclassified ... | reverse complement strand
ACGCCGCTATGCCCCCGCCATGGTCCCAGTGGCCGTGGCTGAGGATGGCGAGGTCGACGGTTTTGAGGTCGATGCCCAGCGCCTCTGCATTTTTCAGGAAGAGGTCATCGGCGCCCATGTCAAAGAGGATTCTTTTGTCCTCTGTCTCGATGAAGAGGCTGAGGCCATGTTGGGCACCAATGCTGCTCTTGCAACTGGTGTTCTCCACCAAAACGGTTACTCTCATAGTGTCTCCAGTAGAGCGTTTGTCCGCTCCCAGATGGTCTTGATGGCCACGGCAGCCGGGCTCTCTGACCGGGAGAGGTTCTCCCCCCGGTTGAGGAGCTCGACGACCGAACCATCATAGGGGATGGTACCCAAAAAGGGAATCTCCTCTCGGAGGCAGTAGGCTTCGATCGCCTCGCACTTCTCTCGGTTCACATCGGCCTTGTTGACCACCACTGCCGTGGGGACTTGGAGGACCCGGGCACTGGCGATGACCCGCTTCAGGTCGGCAAGGCCACTCATTGAGGGCTCGGCGACCATGAGGGCGAGGGTAGCACCGGTGAGGCTTGCGATGACCGGGCACCCGATGCCCGGGCTGCCATCGAGGATGGCCAGTGGTGCGCCGCTCCCCTTCAGCTGGTCCTTGACGGCGGTGACGAGCTTTCCGGTCGTGCCGCTGCCCATCAGCAAGGTGGCCGTGGAGAAGGTCTGGTCGCCTCGTGTGTGGAGGAAGAGATCACCCGCCTTGCTCTCCTCCATCGTGATGGCCCCCTCCGGGCAGACGTGGAGGCAGAAGGTGCACCCCTCACAGGCGATGGGGTCGACGGTGTAGGTCGCTCCCACCGTGATGGCATCGAATCGACACACCTCATGGCACCGGTTGCAGGCGGTGCACCGAAGCGGATCTATGACGGCCTTGGGCAGGTCGTGGTAGTCCCGCTGCTCTGAGGTGGTGAAGGAGCCGCTGACGAGGTGGAGGTTGGGGGCATCGACATCACAGTCGGCCCAGGCCTGGACACCGGAGAGTGCGATGAAGGTGCTGGCGACGGTGGTCTTGCCCGTCCCCCCCTTGCCGCTGAGGATCAGGAGTCTACGCATGTCGTACCTCCTCCTTGATGCGCTCTAGAAGCGTCGTGAAGAGAAAGCGGTAGTGCTCATCCTTCTCTACGGCAAGCTCCCCGTCGCTGGTGAGCCTGCCCAGCTTCTCATCCCAGGGGATCGATGCGATGATGGGCAGGTTGTTGGCCCGCGCATACGCCTCGCTTGGGTTGAGGCCTCCGATGGTCTTGTTCAGCACCAGGGCGGCAGGTTTCCCCATCAGGGTGACCAGCTCGTGGACGAGGGCGAGGTTCTGCTCCCCGAAGCGGGTCGGCTCGGCAACCAGGAGGCAGAAGTCGGCATGGGCGATGGTCTCGTGGACCAGGCAACCGCTGCCGGGTGGGCTGTCGATGATGGTGATTGCCCCTCCTCGTCTCTTGCCCAACTCCTTGATGAGGGGTACCCCGCTCGGCTCGCCGATGTTCATCACGGCCGAGTGGACGGCCAGCGCTCCCCGCTCTCCCGTTTTCAGTACCCCGATGCTCTGTTGTACCTCGGTCAGGGCCCCCTGGGGGCAGAGGTGGTAGCAGAGGCCACAGCTGTGGCAGATCTCGGAGAAGATCAGGAGCGAGCCCTTGATCACCGCCAGCGCCTTGAAGGCGCAGGCGTCACTACAGATCTTGCACCCATCGCAGAGGGACTGGTCCACCACCGGCTTGCCGATGGTGATCGTCTCCTCGCTGATGGGGGTGGGTTTGAGGAAGAGGTGGCCGTTGGGCTCCTCGACATCGCAGTCGAGGTAGGTGGCGTCTCCAGCCACGGCGGCAAGGTTGACACTGACCAGCGTCTTGCCGGTCCCCCCTTTGCCGCTGAGGACTGCGATGGTCAGACCATCAGCCATGGTGGTAGCCGCTATGGATCTCAGAGAGGGCAGCAAGCTTCCCTTCGATGAAGGAGGCCACATTGTCCGCGATCGAGAGGTTGACGGCCTTGAGCAAGGAGGTGTCCGCTGCCTTGAAAATCTTTGCGGCGTTCTCCCCGATGCGGTAGGTGATGAGGGCATCGACCTGCTGGTCGACCAGAAGCTGGGCAGCTTCGATGCCCGCCCCGCCGCTCGCCTTCACTGCGGTGTTGTCGATGAAGCGAGAGGACTCGGCTTCGGTGTCATAGATGCAAAAGAATGGGGCCCTGCCAAAGGATTGGCAGATGGCACTGTCGAGGCTCTCTTTCTCGGCTGGTACGGCAATAATCATAAAACGTTTTCTCCTTGTCTCTGTCTCTGTCTGCAGCCCCTGCCGCAGCCCCGGCCCCGGCCTCGATGGTCGGCGAGGCGGTATTCGCCCCCCTCGATGAAGAGGGGACGGGCCTCGATGAGCGCCCGTGCAATCTTGCGTCGGGCGGTATCGTAGATGAGTTGCACCGTCGAGCGGCTGACGTCGAGCTGCTCGGAGCACTCCTGCTGGTTCATCCCTTCATAGTCGATGAGCCTGATCGTCTCATACTCATCCACCCCCATGATAACGGGTTCTCCCTCATTCAAGCAGGCCCCCTCAAGGGGCCCGAACTTGGTCGTGGAGGGAAGGGAGCACACTCTGCGCCCCTTCATCGGTCGGCTCATCAGCTCTCTCCTTCCTTGGCGATGAGGGCGTCGATCTCCTTCAGTTGCTCTTCAAGGAACTGCTTGCGTTCGCTGAGGCTCGGCTCCCGTACTGGGGGATAGTAGGCGCCCATCATCGGCATGCCCCGCCCCCCGTAGCAACGTCGTCCCATACCCCGGCCATAGCCGAAGGGAGCACCATATCGTCCACCCTGGGCGCACGGGCCCATGCCCCGCCCACTCATCGGTCCCTGGCCCCACGGGCCTGTTCCATCATATCTTGGCATTTCCTGCCTCCTTTCAATTATGTTCTGTACTCATAGTTATTGGCATATGCCATCAACTAGCTCTACTCTACCAAGGTTATTGGCATATGTCAATAACTATTCTGGTATTCGTATGCATTCTCCGTGATGGTGCTCCCCTTGCGCGATCCATGAAATGGCGACAGAAGGTGATGAATACACGATGGTAGACGGGGCAATGGTGCGAGAAGGGCTAGTGTACTTGTCAAGAAAAGTAGACATTGATCTTTCACTGAGAGAGCATAAAAAACGGGCTGCGTTTGCAGCCCGCAAAGAGAGTGTGATTGCTCTCTACATGATGATGATCTGGTCGCGCTCGGGTCCCACCGAGATGAACTTGATGGGTACGTGGATCAGTTCCTCGAGGCGCTTGCAGAATGCCTGGGCCTTGGGGGGCAGGTCCTCCCACTTCCGGGCAGCGGTGGTGTCGCTCATCCACCCCTCGACCTCTTCGTAGATCGGGATGGCCACCTCCTGTCCTGCTGTCTCGGGCAGGTGGTTGATCACCTCGCCGTTGACGGAGTAGCCGGTGCAGATCTTGATGGTCTCGAAGGTGTCCAGTACGTCGAGCTTGGTCAGGGCGAGGGCGGTGAAGCCGTTGACCCACGCCGAGAAGTCCACCGCCACGGCATCGAACCAGCCGCAGCGACGCGGCCGTCCGGTGGTGGCGCCGAACTCGCGCCCGATCGTCTGCAGCTTCTTGCCATCGTCGTCGAAGAGCTCGGTCATGAAGGGACCGCCCCCGACACTGGTGGAGTAGACCTTCGTCACCCCGATGACCTCATGGACACGGCCTGGGCCGAGCCCCGATCCCACCGCGGCCCCGCCACTGGTGGGGCTGGAGCTGGTGGTGTAGGGGTAGATGCCCCAGTCGAGGTCTCTCATGACCCCCAGCTGTCCCTCAAGGAGGATCTTCTTGCCCTCCTCGTACGCCTGGCGGACGACGGGGAGGCTGTCGATGATCTTGTTGCCGAACTTCTCCCGCCAGGTGGCACAGATTGCCATCAGGGAGTCGACGGTATACTGGGGAAGGCCGAAGTAGGCAAGCTCGCGGTTCTTCTGCTCGAGGACCATCTCGATGCGGGTCCTCAGCCGCTCCTCATCGAGGAGGTCTGCCGCCCTGATACCGCTGCGCGTGGCCTTGTCGCTATAGCAGGGCCCGATGCCCCGCCCGGTGGTCCCGATCTGCATCTTCTCGCTCTTGGAGCGCTCCTGGGCCCCGTCGAGGGCGCGGTGGTAGGGCATGATCAGGTGGGCACGGACGTCGACGAAGAGGTTCTCCCCGTCAACACCCTTCTCCTGGAGGGCGGCGAGCTCCTCGCCCATCGTCTCGAAGTTGACGACCGTTCCCGCACCGACGATGTTCATCGTCTCCTCGTTGAAGATTCCCGAGGGGATGATGTGCAGGGCGAACTTGCCCTTGTCATTAATCACCGTGTGGCCGGCGTTGTCGCCGCCCTGGTAGCGGATCACCAGATCGGCCTGGACAGCCAGGTAGTCGACGATCCGACCCTTTCCCTCATCACCCCACTGGGCTCCTACAATTGCAGTTACATTAGCCATCTCTACTCCTTCATCTCGCTGAGCATCTCGCGCTCGGCGGCGGTATGGGCCTCGATATCCTCGGCATCCCACGGGTACTTGATCCACAGGTCAGGGATCTCAATGCCGGCAAAGTACCGTTTGATCTCGACGGGGAAGTCCACGTCCTTCTCTTTGAGCTTGTTGTGGAGTACCAGGACGGCAATCTCCTCGGGCTCGTATTTGAGCAACTCCCCGACACAGTAGGCGAGGGTCGCCCGGCTGTCATCGACCTCGTCGATGAGCAGGACCTTCTTGCCGACCAGCTGGCTCTGCACCTCGTCGATCCACTGGATCTTGGTGGGGTGGTCACGGTGCTTGTTGTCCAATCCATAGTAGGAGATCCCCACCGCGTAGATCGGGCGGTTGATGAAGGTCTTGATGATCCGGGCGGGGATGAAGCCGCCGCTCCCGATGGCGACGATCACATCGGGATCATAGCCGGTGGCCAGGAGCTCGCCGGCGAGTTTCTTCACCAGTTTGTGCACTGTGTTGTAGCTTACGTAGAACTTCTTGTTTTGCATCCGTACCTCAACCTTGTGGTTTCATTTCGGCGATATAGGGGAGGGTCCTATACTTCTCGTTGTAATCCAACCCGTAGCCGACCACCCACACATCGGGGATGGTGAAGCCCAGGTAGGCGATGTCGATCGGCAGGATGTGGCGGTCGGGCTTGTCCAGGAGGACTGCCGTGCGCACGCTCTTCGGGCCGCGGGTGCGGAAGTTGCGCATCAGGTAGTCGAGGGTGTTGCCGCTGTCGAGGATGTCTTCGACGATGAGCACATGCTTGTCCTCCATGTTCTCGCGGGTATCCATCAGGAGGCGGACGTTGCCGCTTTGGCCCCCGTCATAGGAGGAGAGGGCGATGAAATCGACCACGTGGTCGACTTCGAGGTGGCGTACCAGGTCGGCGAGGAAGATGAATGAGCCCTTGAGTACGCCGACGAGGATGAGGGTGCTATCCAGGTGGGCATAGTCGCGGTTGATCTGTTGGGCTAATTCTACGACACGGGCCTGGATGGTCTCTTCATCGATGAGTACTCGGATCAGGTCGTCTGTAAGGGTGATGTCGCTCATGGGACCTCCTTGAAATAATTCGGTCTTACAAAGAAGAAGTATCCGAAAACCACCGGTCTGTCAACGTTGCCCTCGTATGCGCACCCATGGCCTTGACCGTTTCCGCTGGTGGTCGGTACACTTCAAATGACACCAGGAGGCCATGTATGTATGTAGATGTTCCTGTCGAACAACTTGTGATAAACCCCTTCACCGCCACCAGCAGCGATGGATTTCTCATAACCGCCGGCGGCCCCGATGGCTTCAATACCATGACCGCCACGTGGGGTGCCATGGGCCACCTCTGGGGGCGCAACACCGTCACCCTCTACGTGCGCTCCAGCCGCCTCACCCATGAATACCTCAGTTCAAGCGAGGGCTTCACCATCTCCTTCCTCCCCCCGGATCTCAAGCACATCCTCACCTGGTGCGGCAAGCACAGCGGCCGCGACTGGGACAAGGTCAAGGAGACCGGGCTGAAGATTGCCTATATCCCCGGTCCCGATGGGGTGGAGCGGGTGACCTTCAAGCAGGCGGCCCTGGTCTTCTCCTGCACGAAGGCGGCGGTCCAGCCGCTTCCCAAGAGCTGCTTTGTCCTCCCCGAGATTGAGAATAACTACCAAAATGGTGACTACCATACAATGATCATTGGATTTGTTGACAGCATCCTGGCCAACCAATAGGATGGAGAGTAGCAAGGCTGATCATGGCTTTTAGAGACGGGACTCCACATCCTGTCGAGGAGCATCAATGGACCTTTCCAGAGAGACGGCGCAACGAGCGCTATCGACAATGGTGCGATCGCGCCATTTTGAAGAGTGTGTCGATGGGTTTTTCAAACGCAAGGAGATGCATGGGACCACCCACCTGGCCATCGGTCAGGAGGCGAGCCAGGTAGGCCTCGCCCTTGCCCTGCGCGAAGGGGACTGGATCGTCCCCACCCACCGCTGTCACGGCCATACCCTCGCCCGCGGGTCAAGCGAGCGGAAGATGTTCAGCGAGATGTTCGGCTCCCGTGACGGCCTCTCGAAGGGACTGGGCGGTTCGATGCACATGAGCGACGTGCAGACGTGGAACCCCGGCTCATCGGCGGTGGTCGGCAGCGGCGTCGGTCTTGCCACCGGCCTCGCCTTCGCCCTGAAGATGCAGGAGAGCAGCGCCATAAGTGTCGCGATCTTCGGTGATGGGGCGACAAGCCGGGGCGTGGTCCACGAGTCGATGAACCTCGCTTCGGTGTGGGACCTGCCCGTCCTCTTCTTCTGTGAGAACAACAGCTACGGCATGAGCGCCGCGACCTCGAGGGTGGTGGCCACCTCCGATATCGCCGCTCGCAGCAGCGGCTACAACATCGAGTACAACACCGTCGATGGCAATGACCTGGAGGCGGTCTACGATGCAGCGCAGACCGCGGTCCACTCCATCCGCACCACCGGTCGCCCCTACTTTTTGGAGGTGAAGACCTATCGCCTCTGCGGCCACTCGAAGAACGACCCCTGTCTCTACCGCAGCCGGGAGGAGGAGGCGCTCTGGCACACCCGAGACCCCATCATCCGCTTCTCCTCACGCCTCATCCAGAGCGGCCTCTTCAGTGAACAGGAGGTCTCCTCCATCATAACGGAGGCCAAGAAGGCGGTCGAAAAGAGCGCCGAGGAAGCCATCAAGCTGAAGGATGACCGCCTCTCCATGGAGGAGGCCCTCGCCTTCGTCCTTGCACCCGAGGATGACGAGCAGTACCAGGTGGTCCACAAGACACAGCGCATGAGCTATCGCGATGCAATCCGCGAGGCCCTCGGCGAGGAGATGGCCCGTGACGGGCGTGTCCACCTCATAGGCGAGGACATCGGCCTCTACGGTGGCTGCTTCAAGGTCACCGGAGACCTCTTCAGCCGCTTTGGGGCGCAGATGCATGAGACGCCGGTCAGCGAGGAGGGCTTCACCAGCCTTGCCGTGGGGTCGGCCATGCTCGGCCTCAGGCCGGTCGTGGAGTTGATGTACGGCGATTTTTCCACCCTTGCCAGCGATTCGATCATCAACCACGCGGCGAAGATCCACTACATGAGCGCCGGCCAGCTCTCCTGCCCGATGGTCCTGCGCGCCCCGATCGGCAGCGGCACCGGCCATGGATCGCAGCACACCCAGTCCCTCGAGTCGATGTTCGCCAATGTCCCCGGGCTCATCATCGTCGCCCCCTCCTGCCCCGGGGATGCGAAGGCGCTGCTCAAGAGCGCCATACGGTCCAATAATCCGGTGCTCTACTTCGAACACAAGGGGCTCTACAACAACATCGGGCCGGTCGGGGATGAGCACTACCTCCTCCCCCTCGGCCGGGCGATCGTCAAGAAGCGGGGAGTCCACCTCACCATCGTCAGCTACAGCCGCTCGGTGACCATTGCCCTGGAGGCTGCTGCCCGCCTGGCGTTGCAGGATGAGATCGAGGCCGAGGTCATCGACCTGGCGACCCTCAAGCCGATGGACACCCGTACGGTGGTCCAGTCGGTGAAGAAGACCGGTCGCCTCCTCGTTGTCCATGACAGTCCCGTCTACGGTGGCTTCGCCGCCGAGGTGATCGCCGCCGTCACCGACGACAGCGACTGTTTCCACCTCCTCAAAGCCCCGCCGAAGCGGCTTGGGGGGGTCGAGAGCCCGATTCCCTTCTCCCTGGAGCTGGAGCGTATGGTCGTGCCCTCAGTCGATGGGGTGGTGGCTGCCGCCCGTTCCCTCTTCGGCCATTAGACGCCTTTCCTTTTTTATCCCAAGACGGTAGAATGGCTCTATTCGCACCACCGTGCACCAGGAGTAAGAACAGCATGGATATTGATGTCAAGAACCTGCATCCATTGGAAGTACGCCTGCTCAGGCACGTTGCACTCGGCGAGGATATCACCGTCGAGCGCATCATGGCTGAACTGGGATACATCCTCGGGCAGTGCAACCAGGCCTTCAGCTGGCTGCATGCAAAGGGCTATCTCTCTGAAAAGAGCCGACAGACCCGTACCCTCTTTGAGCTCACCGAGCTCGGACGGGAGCAACAGCAGAACGGGAGCCCGGCACATCGTATCTTTAGCCTGCTCAAGGCAGAGGGCCCCAAGAGCCTGCCCGCCTTGAGCGATGCGTTGGCCCTGGAGCGCAGTGAGATCGGATCGGCCTTCGGCCAGCTCTCCAAAGCTGGTGCGGTCCGCATGAACAGTGACAACAACGCCGAGGCGATCGCCGACGCGCTTGGGGGCGAGTTTGCCCTGGTCAAGACACTCCTTGACCGGGGGGTCGGGGGAGCACTCCTCGAAAGTTCGCTCAGTGACGGGGAGAAGGCGGCCATGGCCAAGATCTCCAAGAAGCGCGGCACCGCCAACAGCCCCTTCAAGACCATCGAGCGGGAGGATGTCATCTGGGCCCTCACCGAAGCGGGGGGGAGGGCCAAAGAGGCGCTCCTGGCCGCCAATATCAGGGGTGATGAGGTCGGCCAGCTCACCGTCGAGATGATGAAGGATGGCTCCTGGCGTGATGCGACCTTCCGCCCCTATGGCCTGGGAGCACCGACGGCCCGTATCATCCCCGGGCGGCGCAACCCCTATGCAAACTACCTGGCGTGGGTGAAGGACAAGCTCACCGCCCTCGGCTTTGAGGAGTTCGACGGCCCCTTGGTGGAGAGTGAGTTCTGGAACGGCGATGCCCTCTTCATGCCGCAGTTCCACAGTGCACGCGATATCCACGATGTCTACTACGTCAAGGAGCCGCGCCATCGCGCCTCCATCGAGGAGCCGTGGCTCAGCCAGGTCGCCCAGACCCACGAGGATGGGTGGAAGACCGGCAGCCGCGGCTGGTGCTATACCTTCGACCACGAGTTCACCCTCCGCCAGGTCCTGCGCAGCCAGGGCACGGTCCTCTCGGCCAAGCAGCTGACCAACGCCAAGATACCCGGCAAGTACTTCGGGGTGGTGCGGTGCTTCCGCTACGACCAGGTCGACGCGACCCACGGTGCCGACTTCTACCAGACCGAGGGCATCGTCCTCGGGGAGGATGTGAACCTCAAGACCCTGCTCGGACTGCTCAAGATGTTTGCCGAGGAGATTGCAGGGGCCGAGGATGTCAAGTACGTGCCCGGCTACTTCCCCTTCACCGAACCCTCCATCGAAGTGCATATCAAGCACCCGATCCTCGGGTGGATGGAGCTTGGGGGTAGCGGGATCTTCCGCCCCGAGGTCACCAAGGCCCTGGGCGTCGATGTGCCGGTCCTCGCATGGGGGTTGGGCATCGACCGGATGGCGTTGATGCACCTCGGGCTCAGCGACCTGCGTGACCTCTTCAGCGCCAATATCGAGGCGGTACGGACCAGGAGGGAGAACTAATGCCAAAGATTGATACCACCGATACCCTGTTCTTCGGCCTCTTGGGCCGCACCATGACCGATGATGAGCTGGAACAGATCCTCCCGGTCGCAAAGGCCGAGCTCGATGGCCACGAGGATGGGATCCTGAAGATCGAGCTCAACGACACCAACCGCCCCGACCTCTGGTCCTCAGCCGGCGTGGTCCGGCAGCTCAAGAGCTACTGGGGCCTTGAGGCGCCGCTCTACGACTTCTTCTCCACACGGGAGGAGGAGTTCGAGAGTGGGGGACGAACCCTTCATGTCGAACAATCGGCCAAGGATGTCCGTCCCTACTCGGTCGGCTTCGCCACCCGGGGACATAAGGTCAGCGAGGACGAGCTTGAGGCGCTGATCCAGAGCCAGGAGAAGCTCTGCCACAACTTCGGGCGCAAGCGGCGCACCATCGCCATCGGGCTCTATCGCAGTGACCTGATCACCTACCCGGTCCACTACCGGGGTGTCGATCCCGACAAGACCTCCTTCGTCCCCCTGGGC
>Ga0265295_1009448_pt1 | contig 10425 bp, 12 predicted proteins | sample Munlansysbiofilm_FD_192503 | JGI IMG/M metagenome (GOLD analysis project Ga0265295, IMG submission 192503) | Leachate microbial communities from a municipal landfill in Southern Ontario, Canada - Methane capture system biofilm | ecosystem: Engineered > Solid waste > Landfill > Unclassified ... | reverse complement strand
TGTTCAAACAATATTCCCTTTTCAAGAAGCTCTTTTATTCCCCTCATATACGAACGTCTGCTAATACTCCATATATCTTCGGCTAGTCTAGCACTTAAATATACACTATCTTTTCCAGCATTTTTATGTGTTTCAGCGATTACCATTTCAAGCACAGAAGCTCCTGTCTTTGAAAGTCCTGTAAATGCAGTAACACCTTGAATGTAAAGTTTTACAAATTGCGTTTTATCAACTTTAACACGTTGATGAAAACCAACGTCCACACCTGTAACAATTTCGCCTGTACTTTTACTAGCAATAATCATCTCATTTCCTGATGTGTTAGAAATACGTTTAACTCCCGTTTTCATCGAAACAATAGCTTGTTTTATGCTTGGGTTTTCACGATAGACTGTTAGCCCTCTTCTTGATTTCTTATCCATATATTATCCTTATACTATGTGCCAAAATGGCATTTAAAATTGATACAAGAAGTATCGCATAATGGAACTTAAAGTGCCATTAAATAAATACTTTTTGGCACTTCTTATACTACAAGTTGGCACTTCATGTACAAAAAGTTGGCACTTTAAAAAATCGCTCAAAACCTCGATGGTATCGGCATTATCTCCATTTTTTTAGTAAATTTCCCTTCTTAACTCTTTACTTATGGTCAAATTTACTAAAAATTTAACATCTCTTTTCGTTACTCCGTAGGGGTATCCGACTTGCATCAACCCCCCGATGATGTACAGGTACATCACAGGGTGTGGCTGTCTGCGTCTCTTCTCCGTGCGGTGTTCTTTTTTCGATTGATTTTTCTCTTTTTTTAAGAGCCAAGAGCAAAAGCACCGCAGGTATAGCGAACGAGGCTTTAGCCTCATGTGTGAGCGTAGCTATCTGTTTGAGCCGTAGGCGAGTATCAGTACACCTCGGTCAAACTGCAAGGCATACGAGAGAGCCAAAAAGCCTAAAGGGAAAAAGTCCGCACCCAATCCTCTCCTAAACAGACCGCTTTTTAAATCGACATGAGCGTAGCGAATATCCGTCGATTTCCTAGTGTGTGCCTTGCTTTTGAGAGTGGAAAATAGTATCATTCTTTAAAGTAAATCATATTAGAGCAAGTTGACTCATTGTCTGACGACGAATGAGAACTTGTGAGGGTGTTGCACACCCTTCAAACCCGCCAAGATCAAGAGCAAGAGAGGAAGAGCAAATGCCAAAAGACGTCCGCAAAACTTTGCGTTTTTCAGCCGAAGAGTTCGCCCAAATTCAAGCCGAGCTTGATCGTGCGAATATCTCTTTTTCTACGTTCGCACGTTCGGCGATCTTGAAAAAAAAGATAAAGCTCCCGATTGAGCGTGAGTACCTTTACGAGTTAAACCGTATCGGCACTAATCTCAATCAGATCGCTAAAGCCGTCAATAGCGGTGAGCGTATCAACGTGCTACGAAAGCTCATCGAGATCGAAGCACAGATCAAGGCGTTGTCGTGATTATCAGCTACGGCAAGAACGGCACGAGTGGCGGAGCAGTTGAATACGTCACCGAAACCAAAGGGAAAGAGAGAGAGGGTGCAACCGTTTTACGTGGTGATCCTGAACTCACCAAGAGGCTGATCGAGGAAAGTCCGTATAAGCTAAAGTACCGTTCGGGCGTGATCTCGTTCGAGGAAAAAGAGATCTCAAAAAAAGACCGTGACGAGATCTTAGACCTCTTTGAAAAGAGTACGTTCGCAGGGCTTGAAAAAGACCAATATAACGTGCTTTTCGTGGAGCATAAAGATACCGACAATTACCACATTCACTTTGTCATTCCACGCCAAGAGCTAAAAACGGGAAAGAGTTTTAATCCGCACTGGCACGTGCAAGATCAAAACCGCCTCTTAAAGCTTCAAGAGTATATCAATGCCGAGTACGGTTATTCGAGTGCGTTCGATCAAGACAAACGCCAAACGTTCGTCAATGACACAAAGCAGATCAACCGCAAATCAAGCAAAGAGCAGATCAATAGCGTGGTCGAGAATGAGATCACACACGGACGTATCCAAAACCGAAACGATGTGATCTCGTTTTTTGAAAACAACGGTATCACCGTAAACCGTGTAGGCAAGGACTATATCAGCCTCAAATTCGATCAAGAAAAAGTAAGACTAAAAGGACTTTACTATGCCGAAACATTCACAAATCTTAGAGCGGTTGGAGCAGAACTCAACCGAGCAGACGAAGCAAATCGAGCAACTACACGCCCACGCCGTCGAGAACTTAGAGCAGAACTTGACAGCTATATACAGCGAAAAGCTGAACACAATCAGAGACGATACAGTCAAGACCATTCACAAAACGGTCAAAAACGAGCTACAATCGAAAAACAAGCTAATCCTAGCCACGAGCATAGCCTTAACCCTGATCGTGTCAATTTCAGCCACGTGGTACGCAACAATGAGCTATTACACAATGAGCCAACAAACACCACCACCCAAAGAGATCATCAAAGAAGCACCGCCACCGATCACACACTCGGCACAGCCGAACACGGACGTGACCGAGCAGATCACAAAGCTGATGATCGAGAACAAAAACCTACGAAGCGACAACACGAAGCAAGACCAAGCGATCAAGAGCTATCAAGCACAGATCAAAGAACTAAGAGCGTGGAGCATACCAGAGAAGTATCAAGGAACGGGGGACGACGGCACGAAGTGGCTATTAACCGACCAAACAAAAGAAGCCAAAAACGGTCAAACGTGGGCATTAATCAGGAGCAAATAAATGACGACCTTAGAGAAGCAATTACTCGACTTAATCAACGAACAGATCGAGCAACAGAGGACAGAAAAGAACGAGTTAGTGAACTTACTCAAATCAATACATTCACAAAACGTTTCGATCACGCAATCGTTACAGCAACTCTTAGCGCAAAGCTCACCCAAAACTTCGCAAAACGACTCAATTTTAGAGACTATACAGAGCGAGTTCGCCACGTTGCGAACGCTATTATCGAGGGCGTTAGAGAGATAGGCTCAAAATGCAAAGAGATCATCACTCAACACGAGAAGTCAAAACAAGCGAAAGAGGCTATGGCGGAGATCAGGAAGTTTAATACAGGCTTCACGAGAGAAGAGATCGCAAAGATACACGCAGAAGCCAAAAGAGAGGGTGCACTCAAAGAGGATACACACACCCAAAGAAGATCACGAGGTCATAGCCTTAGCAGATGATGGACACGGGTGTGTCCATCATCTCTTCTTCTTTTCTTCTTTTAAATCTTTGGCGATTTCATAGAACATATCACCAAAGGATTTCACCTGTGCAATTACCTCTTTTCCTATCTTTTCATCTTTGTTTTCAAGTAGGTGTTGAACGTAAAAGAGGTAACAATCCAAATCATCTAAATTAACGAGAGTTTGAGACATTTTTACTTCCTTTTTTGCATATATATGACTAAAAATCAATCCTCAAATGGCAAGGATGGTTGATTATTTGTTTCTTCTTCTTCACCCTCTCTTTTAAGTTCATACGTTTTTAAGAACGCCAAGCGGTCACCATTAAAAATATAGTTCACGTTGATGAAATACCAATTTTCATCAAGCTGTTCAAACAATATTCCCTTTTCAAGAAGCTCTTTTATTCCCCTCATATACGAACGTCTGCTAATACTCCATATATCTTCGGCTAGTCTAGCACTTAAATATACACTATCTTTTCCAGCATTTTTATCAGCTCCAACCGTAAAACCACTTCGCTTTAGGGAGTGGATATAAGGTTGAAAAGCTTTAGCTTTTAATGAGGCGTGTCTTGTTGCTGAATGTATTGCTTGACAATTTCCAAAGGTGCTCCGCCCACACTTCCTGCAAAATAGCTTCTATGCCACAACGCAGATCCATCACCCCAATATCTCTTTTTAACATCAGGCAAATCTCGTCTTAGTAAACGGCTAGAGCGACCTTTGAGATTGTTTACAATCACCGAAATAGCCCATTTAGGCGGATATTGAATAAGTAAGTGAACATGATTTCTCTCTCCGTCAAACTCTTCTAATGTTCCGCCCATTTCTTCCATCGTCTCTTTGAAGACAGTTCGCAGATACTCAATGTGTTCACCTGTTAAAATATTGTATCGGTACTTTGTGACAAATACTAAATGCACATGAAGTAAATGTGTTGCATGTCGTGATTTTTGGATTTCCATAAATACACACCTTTTAATAATATGTTGATATTTTACCATAAATTAGATATAATAACGAATACACACCATAAATGAAAGGAGAAGTTTTGAAAGCTGTAAAAGTTCGTTTGTACCCAAACGCTGAACAACAACATATCATTGCTTCTCAAATCGGTGCTGTACGCTATGTGTATAATAGAACCCTCGCTCTTAGAATCTTTGCCTATAAGAAATTTGGGTTAAAGATTGGCAAGTTTGATTTAATCAAACATATCACTAAGCTAAAAGACCGTGAAAAGACATCATGGCTAAAAGAGGCTGATTCACAAGCTCTTCAACAATCCGTTGCCAATATGGATAGTGCCTATAAACACTTCTTTAAAGGCGGTGGGTTTCCTAAGTTCAAAAGCAAACATCATTCAAGACAAAGTTTTCAATACCCTCAAAGGGTTAAAATTGAAGATAACAAGATTTACCTCCCAAAAGTGGGTTGGGTAAAGTGCAAAGGTCTTAGAAATGATGTGAGCGGTAAAATCAAAACGGTTACAGTAAGCTATGAAGCTTACCAATATCATGCTAGTATCTTGTTTGATGAGGGTGAAAAAGTAATTCAGCCAAACACAAACGGTAAAGTGGTTGGTATTGATGTGGGTGTATCGCTTGTAGTTGCTGATAGTAATGGTAACAGGGTTAAGCCTCTTGAATTAATCAAGGAGCTATCAAAGTTAAGAAAATGTGCTCAACAATTAAGCCGCAAGAAAAAAGGCTCTAACAATAGAGCAAAAGCTAAGGCTAAAATTGCAAAACAAAATCTTCGTATAGCCAATATGCGAAAAGATTTTTTACACAAACTTTCACGCTCATACAGTGAGAACCAAGCTGTGATCGTAGAAGATTTGAAGATTAAGAACATGACAAAATCCGCAAAGGGAACAGAAGAAAAGCCTGGTAAAAATGTTGCTCAAAAACGAGGCTTAAATCGCTCCATCACACAACAAAGTTGGGGAATGTTCTTTGAGCTGTTAGAATACAAAATCAAAGAGAACGGTGGAACACTCATTAAAGTTGCTCCAGAGTTCACTTCTCAAATTTGTAATTGTTGTGGTCATGTTTCAAAAGAGAATAGACAATCACAAGCTAAGTTTGTATGTACGGCTTGTGGGCATAGCGATAACGCTGATACCAATGCCTCTAAAAACATACGAGACCGTGGGATACACGGCTCTAATGCTTCTCTACAAATAGCCAGTTAGGCTATGGAAGAAGAATCCACCTTGTTTACGGGGTGGAGTATCAAGAGGCTATCGCTAAAAGAGTTACAGAGCGAGAGCAAAAAGAGCATAACCATACACCACCAACACGCTCACGTTCTCGTGGTATGGATATGAGCCGTTAAGCCGTGTTTTTCCTTGACGTACTCCCTCATACTTTCGACCATCTCCTCAAAGGTTTTAGGCGGATCTTTAACAAGTCCTCTTAAAACCATTTGCCAAGCTTCCCCTGCTAAGTCTAAAGCTTCATCTTCTAGTTCTTTTTCAGTCATTGAAGTTCTCCAAAAAGTGAAGGTGTTTTATCTTCTATTTCAATCACGGGTTTTTCTGTTAAATAAGGCTTATTAGCCACAACTTCATCATCAGGGAAATTGTATCTAATCAATAGATTACGATGTTTCTCACTATTGCCTTTCATGATAATGTCTGGATTAAATTGATAAGTACCAGTCTTGATTTTTTTAATAACATTCGACTCTTCAAGCTCTTTCATAGTCACTTGCACAGTTGGATAACTAATCCCTGTATCGGTTGCTATTTCTCTCAAAGTACCAGTAGAAACCGTATTATCGCTATTTCTCATTTGAGCTAAAAGGTACGTAATCAGCCTAATTTTTCGATTACCAAAAGAATTAAGAACATTTAGAACGTCGGCTAACCAAATTTTATGAAAGTTAAAATCCGCATCGATGTTTTTATCAATGACTGTTACTGTTTCCATTTCTCCAGTTTCGAGATTTGGAATTTGCCGAGTACCTACAACCATTTGGGTTTTACGTTTAACAAGTGATTTATTCATTTTGCCCTCGATTAAATTCTTTACAACATTTGATTAACTTTTTTTTAATCAAATTTGCCATTTAAAAACATGACATTATAACATATTTTCAAAACATTATTTTATATTTTGATTAAATTTTTTTTAATCAAACAAGAACAAAAATTTAATCAAACAAGAACAAAAATTTAATCAAACAAAATGCCACATAACGCCTATACTATCGAGGTTTCGGAGCATTTTAAAGAAGAGTTTATTCTTTATCTATTTGGAGTATGAGTCATAAATGCGAAAAAATTGATGTTTTACTTTTTTTGAGGGATATTTCAAGAGGGTATTTTGCTGTAATCCATACCCTATTTATCAATAATATACTTAAACTTTTATCAGTAATTTGATAAAACTTTTAACGTATACTGATAAAAGTTTTAACGTATTCTGAGAATTAATTTGTGCGTACCACGAGGTTTTGAGCAATTTCCCTTCTTGTTCTTATATACGGTCAAAATTACTGCAAATTTTACATCTCTTTTCGTTCCCTACCGCACTATCGTTTGGTGGCTCAAAGCTTTCACTTCGTGACTCTGCTTTGACCTTAAGCTATGGTGGCACACACACGGAATTGAACCAAGAGGTTTGAGGGGTTAATTTTTTCTCTTTTTTAGAGCCAAGAGCAAAAGCACCGCAGGTAGAGCGAAGCGTAGGTAGCCGTAGGCGTGTGGGAGCGAAGCGACGGGGTGAAGCAAAGCGTAACTCCTTCCCTAGACAGCCAAGCTCTTTAAATCGGTGTTGAGCGAAGCGAAATAGCACACCGATTTCCTAGTGTGGGTATTGCTTTTGAGAGTGGAAAGTGATATGATTTTTAATATAAAATCTTGTTAGGGCAAGGTTACTATTTGTCTGACGACTTCATAGACCTTGTTGATGGGCGAAGCCCCTCAAACACCCCTTAAGAGCAAAGGCAAAAGATGGCAAAAGACGTGCGTAAAACTCTCCGTTTTTCTTCCGATGAGTTTGCGAAAATCCAACAAGAGTTGGAAACCGCAAACGTATCTTTTTCAACATTTGCACGTTCTGCAATTTTGAAAAAGAAGATACGCCTACCAATCGAAAGAGAGTTATTAACCGAACTAAGCCGTATCGGTAATAATCTCAATCAGATCGCTAAGGCGTGTAATAGCGGAGAGCGGAGAGCCGTATTAACCGAGCTTGTAGAAATTGAGCGACAGCTCAAGGAGTTAAAGAATGGTCGTTAAGTTCTTTGGGAACAAAAAAGGCGGAAGCGGTGCAAGTGTTGATTACCTCTTGAACGAACGCCAAGAGGCAAAAACAGCGAGAACGCTCAAAGGTGACCCTCAACTTACAAAAGACCTCATTCGTTCAATAGAGCGTAAGCAAAAGGTATGTGTGGGCGTGTTGAGCTTTGAAGAAAAAAACATACCCGAAGCAGATAAACACAAGCTCATGGAAGAGTTTGAAAAAACCTTACTCCCCGATATGCAAGGACGCTATAACGTCCTATGGGTAGAGCATACGGACAAAGGGCGTTTAGAGCTTAACTTTGTCATTCCAAAGGTAGAGCTTGAAACTGGTAAGGCTTTAAACCCTTATTACCACAAAGCAGATATGCACCGCATGGAAGCCTTTGAGCAAGTACACAACCTAGAGAAAGGTTGGAGTAATCCTCAAAACCCCGACAAAATACGAAGCATTGACACCGATAAAAAGCAAGTCTATTTAGCACAAGATTATGAGCGTTTGAATGAAACGCTGCACAACCTTGTAGCTAATGGCTCAATCCAAAACAGAACACAGCTCATTGAGGTCTTAGAAGCCTCAAAAATCAACATCACAAGACAAAGCAAGGATAGCATTAGCGTAAAGCTACCCGAAGCAAAAAAAGCCCATAGACTAAAGGGAGGAATTTATGCCGAGCAATTCACAAGCGTTGAAAGCCTTAGAACAATCAGCGACAGAGCAGAAAAAACAGCTAGAGAGTACAGTAGCCGAGATACACAAAGAGAGCTTAACACTTCTCTCAAAAGACTTAGTGAACTTACACAATACAAGGCTCAACAACTTAACAAACAGTATCCGAAAAGAGATAGCCGAGAGCTTAGAAAAGAGCCTACAATCAAAGACTTGGTTAATCGTGAGCTTAACAGCTCTCATAGTGCTGATAATATCCATACCCTCGACATGGTTTCTCAAACCGAAAGAGGTCGTAGTGCAGACCGAAACACAGACACAATTCAAAGAAATAGACAATCCCAAGCTAATACAGGAGAACAGGAGCCTACACGCACAGAACGAAAAATTAGAGAGGGAAATTCAAACCAACGAGAGCAAAATCAAACAGCTACAGGCAGAGAACAAGAGCCTCAAAGAGTGGAGCATACTGGAGAGCAATCAAGGCACTACCAAAGACAACCGAAAGTGGATGAAAACGACCGAAGTACAACAGATAGAGAATGGCAAGTATTGGGCGTTAATAGAGAAGAAATAAAAGGGACAGACTATGAGCGAAAAATTAACAGCACTGGAGCAACAGCTCTTAGAAGAATTAAACGAGAGCGAGAAGAAAGTCAAAGAGCTTTACAACGAATTGAGCAAGAGAGAGAGGCTTTACGTCAACGAGCTAAAGACAGTTACGCAGAGCTTCGAGCAGACCATCAACGAAATAAAGAACGATTACCAGAGAACTATTTCAGCGTTGCAAATATCGTTAAAGCAGTTGGAGAACAAATTGAGCGAATAGCCCAAAAAGCTAAAGAAGCTTATGAGGCTATCGCTAAAAGAGTTACAGAGCGAGAGCAAAAAGAGCATACCCACACACCACCAACACGCTCACGTTCTCGTGGTTTCGAGATGAGCCGTTAAGCCGTGTTTTTCCTTGACATACTCCCTCATACTCTCGACCATCTCCTCAAAGGTTTTAGGTGGGTCTTTAACAAGCCCTCTTAAAACCATTTGCCACGCTTCCCCAGCTAAATCTAAAGCTTCATTTTCTAGTTCTTCTTCAGTCATTGTGTAGTCCTTTTTTTGGTATATATGAGTAAATTCAATCAACAAAAGGCAAAGACGGTTGATTAACTGTTTCTTCCTCTTCGCCCTCTTTTTCAAGTTCATACGTTTTCAAGAACGCCAAGCGGTCGCCATTGAACATATAATTCACGTTGATAAAATACCACGAACTCCCTTTGTCACAATCAAATAAAATGCCTCTTTGTCTTAATTCTTTCATTCCACGCTTAAAAGTTCTGTCAGCAATTCCAAAAATCTCAGCTTCTTTGGCGGACAACCAAAGCAAATCTTTTCCAGTATTTTTATGTGCTTCCGCAATAACCATTTCAAGGACTTTTGCACCAGTTTTTGACAATCCAGTAAATGCAGTAACACCTTGAATATAGAGTTTAACAAATTGAGTTTTATCAACTTTAACACGTTGATGAAAACCAACATCCACACCTGTAACGATTTCACCTGTACTCTTACTAGCAATAATCATCTCATTTCCCGATGTATTAGAAATGCGTTTAACTCCCGTTTTTGTATTCTCAATAGCTTGTTTTACACTTGGATTAGTTTTGTAGATAGGTAACCCGATTTTGCTTAATTTGTCTGACATTTTGTCTCCTCTTTTTGTCACTTTGATATGCCTTGCAATGTTACCTTGAAGTGACAAAAAAGTCAAGTATTTTGTCACCGTAGGGTACACGAAGTTGTCACTTGCAAGTCCACTTTTTTGTACTTGACAAAATAGCTCAAAACCTCGATACAGTCGGTATTTTCTCCATTTTTTGAGTAAATTTCCCTTCTTAACTCTTTATTTATGGTCAAAATTACTGAAAATTTTAAATCTCTTTTCGTTCCCTGACGCACTATCGTTTGTCGGCTCAAAGCTTTCACTGCGTGACTCTGCTTTGACCTTAAGTTATGGTGGCACACACACGGAGTAAATCCAAGAGGTTTGAGGAGTTAATTTTTTCTCTTTTAAGAGCCAAGAGCAAAAGCACCGCAGGTAGAGCGAAGCGTAGGTAGGCGTAGCCGTGCGGGAGGACGTAGTCCGACGGGGTGAAGCAAAGCGTAACTCCTTCCCTAAACAGCCAAGCTCTTTAAATCGGTGTTGAGCGAAGCGAAATAGCACACCGATTTCCTAGTGTGGGTATTGCTTTTGAGAGTGGAAAGTGATATGATTTTTAATATAAAATCTTGTTAGGGCAAGGTTA
>Ga0265295_1009447_pt1 | contig 10425 bp, 7 predicted proteins | sample Munlansysbiofilm_FD_192503 | JGI IMG/M metagenome (GOLD analysis project Ga0265295, IMG submission 192503) | Leachate microbial communities from a municipal landfill in Southern Ontario, Canada - Methane capture system biofilm | ecosystem: Engineered > Solid waste > Landfill > Unclassified ... | reverse complement strand
GAAGTATTAAGGTATTAGATTCGATTGTAACCAATACGAAAATAAAAGGCTCAAGTTCAAGTGTTACAATTTACGATAAAAGAAGTAAAGATTTGATTGGTTTTAGTGCTAAAACATCAAGTGGTTCAATTAAAATTTTTGATAACTCATATAAAGAAAAAAGTGATGATAAAAACAAGTATGATATTTATTATGATATTTCCATTTCTAGTGGATCTATAAAGATTTATAACTAATGTTTTTGGTAAAACCTCAATTTGAGGTTTTATTTTTACACAATCTACCAAGATTATTGAATTATAATTTTTATAAGTTAAAATTAACTAGTGTAAAGGAGATAGCCATTAAAAAATGTCAAGATTTGGAAAAAACACGTAAAAAATTAAACTACGAAATGATTGTTCTTAATATTATGCTTTTTGTTTTATTGATTTTGATCTTAATAAGTCCTTTTTTAGGAATGAGAGCAGCATTTAGAGCAAAGGGAATTTCTGAAATTTTATTTTCATTCATTGGTCTTCCGATTATTTGTACATTGGTATTGTTATTTGTAATCTTGAGAAGAAATAAGATTTTTAAAAAGTATAGTACGATTATTAAAACCGAATTTATCCCTAAATTGTTAGATGATGAATTTGATGAATATAAGTATTTTATCGAACATGGAGTAGATATCAATAAAGTGATTAATACTGGACTAGTTAAAAGTCCTGATCGATATAGTGGTGAAGATAGAATTGATGGCGTTTATAAAGGAATTAGTTTTGAAGTTTCCGATGTTTCACTTATGGTTAGAATTCGAACTAAAAATAGAACTAGTTATGTACCATACTTTAAAGGTAAGTGGTATATATTTAATTTCAATGAAACTTTTGATGATACAATTATGATTGTTGAAGAAGGAAAACCTTACGCTCATAAAGGTTTAACAAAAGTTGAAACAGAGATGTTGGGTTTTAATGAGAAGTTCAATGCGTATACTAATAACGAACAATTCTTTTATTATGTCCTCAATGCCAATTTAATTGCAAGAATTATCGATTTAGTAAAAAAGATGCATGGAAGGCTAATGATTTATTTAGCTAATAACTCTCTTCATGTGGGAATTAATAGTTTTAAAAAAGAGTTTTTTAAGATTAAACTTAAAGAACGTATTGATAATAAGATGATTGAAGAATTTGAAGAAGATATTTTGTTTTACAAAACGATTATAGATGATCTATCAATTTCTGGCACAAAATTTAATAAGTAAAGCTAAATGACCATTAAACATTAGTGGTCATTTTCTTTTTAAATAATGAAAACGTTTTATGGCTATAGGAAAACGTTTACTCAAAAAAAATAGATGAAAATCATTTTGTTTTTAGGTATTATATATGTATAAAATCACATACGAAAGGAAATTTAATATGAAAGAAAAAATCGTTACTAACGAAGTCGACGTTCTTGTAGAAAAAGGACACAAAGCTCTTGAAGACTTTTTAAAACTAACTCAAGAGGAAGTTGATTATATTATTGCTAAGGTTTCGGTTGCTGCACTTGATGCTCATGGCACACTTGCAAAAATGGCAATTGAGGAAACTAAGAGAGGTGTATTTGAGGATAAAGCAACCAAGAATTTATTTGCGGTTGAATATGTTGTGAATCATATCCGACATTTAAAGACGGTTGGTGTTATTAGTAACAACGAAGTTACAGGGATTAAAGAAGTTGCTGAACCAGTTGGTGTAGTTTGTGGAATCACACCAGTAACAAATCCAACATCAACAACAATTTTTAAATGTTTGATTGCGTTAAAAACAAGAAACCCAATTATCTTTGCATTTCATCCTAATGCCCAAAACTGTTCAGTTGCCGCCGCTAAAGTTGTTTATGAAGCAGCTGTTGCTGCTGGAGCGCCAGAAAATTGTATTCAATGGATTGAAACACTATCAATGGAAAATACCAATAACTTAATGAAACATGAAGGAATTGCTACAATCCTTGCCACCGGTGGTAATGCGATGGTTAAAGCCGCTTATTCATGTGGTAAACCCGCTTTAGGAGTCGGAGCAGGAAATGTTCCAGCTTATATCGAAAAGTCTGCTAACATTAAACAAGCAGTTAATGATATCGTGCTTTCTAAAGCATTTGATAATGGTATGGTTTGTGCATCTGAACAAGCTTGTATCATCGATAAAGAGATATTTGATGAAGCCGTAAAAGAATTTAAAGAATATAATGTTCATTTTTTAACAAAGACTGAAAAGGAAAAAGTTGAAAAGGTATTATTTCCAGATGGTGAAAGATTGAATGCTAAGATTGTAGGAAATAGTGCAATTAGTATTGCAAAAGAAGCTGGCGTTGAAGTTAAAGATGGGACTGTTATTTTAGCAGCGATTTGTAGTGAAGTCGGTGAAAAAGAACCACTTACTCGTGAAAAATTGTCACCAGTTTTAGCAATCTTAAAAGCGAAAGATACTAAAGATGGTATTGATCTAGCTGAAAAGATGGTTGAATTTAATGGATTAGGACATAGTGCCGCTATCCATTCAAACAACGAAAAAATTGTTGAAGAATTTGGCTTACGATTAAAAGCAATTAGAATCATTTGGAATTCACCAACTAGCTTTGGAGGAATTGGAAATATTTATAATCGTTTTATTCCGTCTTTAACATTAGGATGTGGATCATATGGTGGAAATTCAGTTGGTGATAACGTTAGTGCTGTTAACTTGTTAAATATTAAAAAGATTGGGAGAAGAAAAAACAATATGCAATGGTTCAAAGTACCATCTAAGATATATTTTGAAAAGGATTCAATCGAATATTTGAGACAAATGCATGATGTTGAAAAAGTAATTATTGTTACTGACCGGGTGATGGTTGATTTAGGTTATGTTCAAAAAGTAACTGATCAATTAGCACTAAGAAGAAATAAGGTTAGTGTGCAATTGTTTTGTGATGTAGAACCAGATCCATCAATTGAAACAGTTAGAAAAGGTTATGAATTAATGCGTTCCTTTGACCCTGATACAATTATTGCGATTGGTGGGGGATCGCCAATGGATGCTGCTAAAGCAATGTGGTTATTCTATGAAAATCCTAATGTTGATTTTAATGATTTAAAACAAAAATTTATGGATATACGTAAACGCGCATTTAGATACCCTGAGTTAGGAAAGAAGACAAAACTTGTTTGTATTCCAACAACATCTGGAACAGGTAGTGAAGTGACACCATTTGCTGTTATTACTGATAAGAAGGATAATAAGAAATATCCGTTAGCAGACTATTCATTAACTCCAACTGTAGCAATTGTTGACCCTGCGTTAACTTTATCACAACCAAAAAGTGTTACAGCTGATACTGGAATGGATGTTTTAACTCATGCTGTTGAAGCATATGTCTCAACACTTGCTAATGATTACACTGATGCTTTAGCATTAGGGGCAGTAAAGATGGTTTTCAAATATTTAAAGACTTGTGTGGATCAAGGTGATAATTTTGTTGCCAGAGAAAAAATGCATAATGCATCAACGATGGCAGGGATGGCATTTGGTAATGCCTTCTTGGGAATTTCTCACTCAATGGCTCATAAAGTTGGTGGAGCATTCCATATTCCACATGGTAGAATTAATGCTATTTTGTTACCTTATGTAATTAGATATAATGGTGTTAAACAAGGGAAATTATCAACTTGGCCAAAATATAATTTTTATCAAGCAGATGAAAAGTATTATGAATTAGCATTAGCAATCGGTCTAAAACCAAAGAATGTTTCTGAAGGCGTAGCAATGTTTGCTGATGCTTGCTATGAATTAGGAAAAGCTGTCGGTATTAAGATGAGTTTCAAAGATCAAAATGTTGATGAAAAAGAATATCTATCTAAAACCGAAAAGCTTGCATATTTAGCATATGAAGATCAATGTAGTCCAGCTAATCCAAGATTACCATTAGTTAGTGAAATGGAAAAGATTTTAGTAGCTGCATATTATGGTGAAAAGATTTAAATAGATAAAATAAAAAAGCAGGGAATGATTATTTATTCATTCCCTGTTTTCTTATTTAGTTCTTGATTAATTGTAACTTGAAAACCTTCCTTTTCAAATAGTAAATCATGGAAGAGTTTTGTTTCTTTTATTGCTTTTAATTGTTCAGGTTTAATAATAATATTACTTGGTCTTGTTAACTTAGGATTTCTTAGAGAGAAGAACGCTTCGTCTGTAGCAACGTCTAATAGCTTATTATCAAGTGCGAAAGTTTTTTCTTTACTAAGTAGATTAGTTCCAAAGAATAAGTCTTTATTTACATCTAAACCAAATAAATCAATGATTGTTCGATAAATATCAATCTGACCTCTTACTAGTGGCTGATGACCGGTTATTAATCCTTTGTTAATTGGATATTTACCGGTAATTTTTTCTTCACTAGGAACATATAAAAAAGCCATAAGTTTTTGTAACATTTGTCTTTCAAAGAGAGGGTCGTCTTTCTTATTGACATTATACAGTGAGAACAAATCACCGTTTTTTAAGCCACTACCATGATCACCATAAAACAAGTAAATATTATTTGAAACAGTGTCATTATCGTTAATATCAAGTAAAAAACGTTTAAAAATATCATCGTAATAACCAGCAAATTCGAGATATTTAGATGTTAATGGTTTTAGCTCTGATTTAGGGTATGACGTTTTATAAGGATGATATTCAAAAGGAGTATGAGGCATCATTGTAATAGGAAAGTACATATATTTAGATGTTTCTTTGGCAAGCATTTCATTTGTTTTTTCAAATAACTGATAGTCACTAGACCATGGACTTATATGAAACTTTCCGGGTAGATACTCAAAACGATACAAATGTCCAAAACTGATTTTACGATCAATAATGAGATTATCAAAACTTTCTAAACTATAAAAATCATTAAAGTGAATTAATTCTTTATAAGCATTAATTCGATTATAGAACTTTGATTGGTCACCGTGGATTGCTTTGGTATGATAACCTGATTGATTAAAGTATTTTGGTAATGTTGTGAGATTAACAATCTTTCTATAGGACTTAGTAAAACTATTAAAATTTTTCCAATAATAATTGTCATAACCACTGGGAAATAGTCCAGTGAGTGTTGCAATCTCCGCATCACTTGATACGCCAATACCTACACTAGTGTAGAAATTATCGAAAACTAGTGAATGTTCTAACAGAGTGTTTAAAAAAGGAAATTCATGTTTTGTATTATTAATCTCAGTAATAAACTGATTGAATGATTCAACTTGCACTAAAATAAGATTTTTGTCTTTAAAAATACCGTTTAGTATTTTTTTCTCTTTAATCAAACTATGATCTATCTTTATGTCATCATTGATATCATTGAGGGTAAGAAGATTGCTATGGAATTGTTGATCAAAGACGTTAAAATACTCGGTTTGATTTTTATTGTATAGTTGTATTTTTGTAAATAATTTTTCGCTAGTTTCAATATGTAATAACTCTTCTGTTTTTGATTCAAAATTTGGAAATAGCAAGATACTTATGTAATAAGGATAAACGCCATAATTTTGAATTGCATAAGTTGTTTTAACACTCTTGATTGGCAATTCATTTAAGTATCTATGACGATAAATTATGAAAGAAATCGTTAAAAGCAAAAGGGTAATAACAATATAGATAGTATACGTCCGAACTCTAAATCCGACATTTATATTTAATAATGAGGCAGAATCAACATTAACAAATAGTACTAAAAGCGCAATTGTAGGAATAAATAACAAAATTCGGTAATAAGCAAATAACTCTAAAAAGATTTCTCGAAATAAACCTTTGGATATTCCCTCGGCAGGATTTTTAAAGATTTCTAGTCCCCCCTTTGAAAAGGCATTTCCATAATACAAGTTGTAAATGCTTAAAGCAAAGAAGATAATATTAAAGACAAAACTTAAGATAATCAAATATATTGTTATGGTATACATGTTTCTAAAAACAAGAATTCCAAAGGTTAGAAACAGTAACAAAGTCCCGACATTACCAAGCAAGGCATTTAATTCACCGGAAATAGTATGCTTAAAAGGAGCTATATAACGGTTAAGTTTTCTTGTTGTTAAAAAGTATGTATTTAATGTATTTGTAATTAAGAAAGTTGTAAAAATTAGGGAAATTAGTTGTATAGGTGTCATCCAATCACATCCTTATTATGTATTATACAATATAAATTATAATATAATACTTTATATTATTAGTTTTTAATGAATAATATTAAAAAATACCTTATAATATAATAAAATCATGAAATAGAAGGTGAATTTAATGAAGATTTTAAAGGAGTTTCTAATAATTTTAATATTTACATTTTTTGGGGAACTTATCGCATGGTTATTGCCATTTAGTTTTCCTGGAAGTGTCATCGGCCTATTATTATTTTTTGTGTCATTATTGACAAAGATTATTAAAGTTGAACAGGTAAAAGAACTATCAAATTGGCTACAAAAAAACATGGCCATTTTATTTGTTCCATTATGTGTTGGAGTTATGCAATACTTTGATATTATTAAAGTTCAATGGTTAGAAATAATTATAATTCTATTCTTTTCGACTGCATTAACAATGCTAGTTGTAAGTTTGGTTGCAAAAAGAGGTGTCAAAAATGAGTGATTTTGCATGGGCATTTGTTTTAACGATTGGTTTATTTTTGCTCTTCATGGTTTTACAAAAGAAGACAAAAATTGCACTATTGAATCCACTATTATTAAGTAGTATCTTTATTATCATTTTCTTATTACTTACTAAGATTGAATATGAACGTTATCAAAAAGCAACAAGTTTTATTACCTTTTTGATTGCTCCTGCAACTGTTTCACTTGCAGTACCTTTATATGAAAATTTAGGATTACTGAAAAAGCATTATAAAACCATTTTGTTAACATTATTAATTTCAGTTGTTTTCCATGCTTTAGTTGTCGGGTCAATCGCGATTATTCTTAAAGCTAGCGATGTCTTAGTAGCTACAATGTTACCAAAGTCAGTTACTTCCGCTATAGCAATTGATATATCAAGGGCACTTGGAGGTATTGAAAACCTCACAGTAGCAATCGTTGTTATTACCGGTAATTTGGGTGTAATAATTGCTCCTTATTTATTTAAGTATTTTAAGATTGATAATGCGATTGCTCAAGGTTTAGCTTTAGGTAGTGTTGCTCATGCAGTAGGAACTTCAAAGGCAGCTGAACTTGGTAGTGTTGAGGCTAGTATGGCTACTTTATCATTAATAATAACAGGTGTTTTAACGGTTTTGTTAGCAAATCCTCTTTATCAATTAATAATAACGTTTTTATAAAATTTAGGTTTTGAGTATAATATTTGCATATTAAGCAATTAATAAATAAAATATAAGTAAAATGGGAGAGAGAAAAATGAAAAAAATAGTTATGATATTTATGTTATGATTAACGTTGATTACGTTAATAAGCTGTAATAAAATTGAAGGTGTCGACTTACTAATCGTTGAACCAGATAAGTTAGTTTATGAAGTTGGAGAATCTTTTGATCCAACAGGATTAGAGGTTTCGTATTTAAAGAATAACGGTGATGTTAAAGAATTAAATGCGGATGAATATTCGATTTCGAAAGTTTCTATAAATAGTACAGGAGTTAAAGAAGTCACTATTAAGTATTTAAAGATTGAAAAAACCTTTAACGTCTTTGTAGTAGCCAAAAAAGAAGCTGTTACATTGGTTATTAAAAACTATCCTACTGTTCAAGTTTATAATAGTTTACCAGCTAATAGTGAGATTATTAAGGTGCTTGAAGTTGTCGTTCTTTTCAACGATGGGAAAGAAGAAACACTTTAAAATCAAGATTTTAACATTAATATTTCTTATCTTAATGAAGAGGAAGGATTATTTAAACACTTAGTCTTATTATCTAGCAAGACATATAGCTTAAATGTTTCGTTCTTTGTGTATTCAAAGGTTAAATAAGAAGTATTTGATAATAATTAAGAATTAAGTTGAAGCAACTACTTCAACTTTTTTTATTTAACTAATATGTTACTTAATTATGGCCGTGTTCTTAAAACTTTAATTTAAATAAATATTTACACCAATTTAGCAAATAACATGATAGATTATCGGACAATTTCAAGCCTATTTGTGAAAATATTTAATTGTCTGTGTTTCGTCCCATATTTATACCTATAATGATAAAATTGACGTAATAATACAGGGAAGGAAATAGATATGAAAAAAATATTTGTTGTACTTTTTTTAATAATCTCCTTAGTCTTTATAGTTAGTTGTACTAAGAATGAATATACAATCACTTATAAAGGTAAAGATGGAGCAGTTATTGAAACAATAACTATCGTTGAAGGGGAAATCCCACGCAAAGTTAGCGCCCCTGAAATAAAGGGATATAACTTTACAGGGTGGAGCATTGATTTTGATGAGATTAAAGAAGATACAGAGGCAATTGCCCTGTATGAAATCATCACATATACTATTACTTATAACTTAGATGACGGTCTTAATGCTAGTAACCCGACATCATATACCGTAGAAAGTAATGAAATAACGCTACTAGATGCAAGCAAAGAGGGATACACATTTATAGGTTGGTTTAAAGGTGAAACCAAAATAACAAGTATCCCTAAAGGATCAACTGGTAATATAGTGTTAAATGCTAGTTTTGAAATAATTGATGAAGATGTGGATGAAGATCCTACTTATAAACTAACATTACCAAGTGGTGTATCTGCAAACGTTACAAATCTAAATAAAGTTAAAGAAGGAACAAGTGTTAAAATAACAGTAACCGTACCTAATGGTATGAGAACTACATCTTTCAAGATTAATAATGAAGAAAAAGAGTTAACTGAAAATAAGTTTATTGTTGAAATGACATCAGACCTAATCGTGGAAGTCACTTTTGAAGCTATTGACTATCTAATTAGTTACGATTTTAACGGCGGGGAGATTATCGGTTCTAATCCAACTGGTTATACGGTTGAAACGGATACGTTTACTTTGTTACCTACAAAAAAAGATGGCTATAATTTCTTGGGTTGGTATAATGGTGAAACTAAAGTTGAAACAGTTAGTAAAGGATCTACTGGTGATTTAGAGTTAAAAGCCAAATTTGATATTATCGTTCACACCATAACTTATGTACTAGATGGTGGAAAAAACGATAAAAACAATCTCGACTCTTTTACTATTGAAACAAAGTTTTATTTGTTGAAAGCTTCAAAAGAAGGATTTGTTTTTACTGGATGGTTTATAGGTGAAGAAGAAATTACTTTAATCGATTCATCATTTCAAAAGGACATTACTTTGACTGCTAGATTTGATCAAGGTGAATCAGCAAATGTTCAATATGTAATATTTGATAGAGTTGTAGACTTTAATATGTTTTTTCCCCACTCATTATTGATCAAGGGTGAGCCGGTTAACATTATGGATCACGGTACGCTTGTCGGATGGAAATTTATCCAAGGCGATGAATTCTCTTTAATTCCGGTCACAAGTTTAGGTGAACATAATTCATTTGTTCATTATATTTACAATAATAAAACAATTATTTTTGCAATTGCAAATGATCAAGAGGCTTTTGCTATCACATTTAATTCAATTGTTCAAATCGATTTTATCAACGTTTTTGAGTCAGTAATCCATATTTATGCGAATAACTATAAATCATTATACTATGTGGATAAAGTAAAAACTGAAGGACAATTATTTGAAATTACTATGTTGGAAGAGAATGAACGATTTATGTCTTATCAAGCGATTGATGTTACAAATGAATTGTTATTAGACACTGATGAATCATTTGATAAAGTCTTAATAAAGAACAATAAAATCATAACGACAACTAAAGGAAATAAAATTTTTGATTCGAGATTATTTAAGAATACTTCAGATAAACATTTTTTATCTGAATCATATATTAATGAAGAAAGAATCAACAGTGATGTTTTTAAAGTCGTCTCCTTTAGAGGAATTGACAATATATTTGTTAGTAGTAAGTATGTTGTTTTTGGAAATGAAGTAATAACTTTAGATATAGATGCGGAAGATGAGATTACTGATGTATTTTTTCATTACATAGATTCTTTAGTACTCAGTACTAAAAATAATCGCATCTTCACATTAAACTATTCAAATGCAGTTGGGAAACTTTTTATTTCTGAGGTTAATCATTCTGTTAACAGTAGATTAAAGAAAGTGATGATTCATGATTATTCTGGAATGTCCACACTTTTTTAAACAGTTTTAGAATAGACATTGCTATTCCTGTAATTAATGGGCGACATATAGCCCAGACTGCTATGTAATCTGTATTTGTTATACCAGTTTACATATCTAAATAATTCCATCTTTAACTGATCGGATGATTCAAATCTCTTATGACAGAACTCTGTCTTAAAAGTTTTGAAGGTTGCTTC
>Ga0265295_1009445_pt1 | contig 10425 bp, 7 predicted proteins | sample Munlansysbiofilm_FD_192503 | JGI IMG/M metagenome (GOLD analysis project Ga0265295, IMG submission 192503) | Leachate microbial communities from a municipal landfill in Southern Ontario, Canada - Methane capture system biofilm | ecosystem: Engineered > Solid waste > Landfill > Unclassified ... | reverse complement strand
TCCTCATAACCTCTTGAATTTTTGCGGTTATTTTGCCAAAAGTCAGACACGGAGTAAAGTGGCAACTTCGGCTATATCAAATTATTTCAAGACTTTATGTCGTTTGCTGGTTTTTGCGATGCCATCACACTTCAATCGTCAAAAAATTCGAAAAGAGAGAATTGTCGTCCCAAACTAAGCAGGTATAAGGCATTCAAAACTTGGATCGTTTGGTACTCAAAAAAACAAAGCAAAAGCGTCCTGTAGATTGGTACTTTGATCATGGTTTCCCTAACAGATAGTAGTTCGGTACATTAACGTAGACAACCGATTCAAGAAAAAATGACGGATCACAAGGAAAAATCGAACAAAGCCTCTTCAATAAGAAGGAGGTTTTGGATTGTACAATCCAGCACCTGGTCGCCGACATAGAGAATTTGAATTGCATCTATTCCACTTACAGGAGATTAACCCCTCAGAGAACCATTCCCCAACGAAGCAGAGAAGTCAACAGACGGATTGGATTGTGCAATCCAATGGTCCCTGTCGATCGCGATGATGCAGGGGGGGACAAAACCGAATCCGAGTCTGGTCAGGGTGGAATTATTTTAGTATGGTAGGGCTCATGCCCCAGCCGTGATTTTTTGCAATGAATCGTCCGCCCGCCGGAGGGTACTTCCCATGGATAACCGCTTCTTTGAGCAACCCATCCTCAACTCTCCCTACGACTATCCTGTCCGGCACTGGGAACTCGATGCGTCGGGACAGCCGACCCAGCAGATCATCGAAAAGCGCCGGCGGGCCGAGTTCATCACGCCGATCCCGAAACCGCGTAAACGCAAGGCCGCTCCCGAGCAGACCGGGTTCGTTTTCGACGAGGGAAAGGGCATCTCGTCCCAGGAGCAGCAGTACGACCCCACTCCCATCATTAATGAACTTCGCCAACATGTGGACCGCTGGCGCACGCTGCCGGCCAGCCAATGGCTGGTAACCCCCGAGACCGCCCGACTGCTCCAGCACTGGCGCCATCATGCCTTCAGCAGCGTCCGCCCTTTTTTCTGTCAGGTCGAAGCGGTCGAGACGGCCATCTGGCTGACCGAGGTGGCCCCCCAACTCAAGGACGGCAAACGCTTTCTTGAGCACCTGGAGAACGCCAACAACGACGCCAACCCCGGCCTGTTGCGCCTGGCACTCAAGCTCGCCACCGGCGCCGGCAAGACCACCGTTATGGCGATGCTCATCGCCTGGCAGACGATCAACGCCGTGCGCCGCCCCGGCAGCAAGAAGTTCTCTCGCGGTTTCCTCATCGTCACGCCCGGCATCACCATCCGTGACCGCCTACGGGTGCTGCAACCCAACGACCCTGACAGCTACTACCAGAGCCGCGAGATCGTTCCCGGCGACATGCTGTCCGACCTAGAAAAAGCCAAGATCGTCATCACCAATTACCACGGCTTCAAACTGCGTGAGCGGATGGAGCTTTCCAAGGGGGGGCGGTTGCTGCTTCAGGGGCGCCGAGGCGAACAGCTCAACACCCTGGAGACCGAGGGGCAGATGCTCCAGCGGGTGATGGGTGAACTGATGGGCCTGAAGAACATCATGATGCTCAACGACGAGGCCCATCACTGCTACCGCGAAAAACCCCATCACGATGGGGATGATGACGATCTCAAGGGGGAGGACAAAAAGGAAGCGGAGAAGAACAACGAGGCCGCGCGCCTGTGGATCTCCGGCATCGAGATCGTCAGCCGCAAGCTGGGCGTCACCCGGGTCATGGATTTGTCGGCCACCCCCTTTTTCCTGCGTGGCTCGGGCTATGCCGAAGGGACGTTATTCCCCTGGACGATGAGCGACTTTTCGCTGATGGACGCCATCGAGTGCGGCATTGTCAAGCTGCCCCGGGTTCCCGTGGCCGACAATATCCCCGGGGCGGAAGTCCCCGTATTTCGCAACCTGTGGGAGAATATCCGCAAGGACATGCCCAAGAAAGGTCGCGGCAAGGCCGGCGAACTCGATCCCCTGAAGCTGCCCACCCGCCTGCAAACCGCCCTGGAAGCCCTGTACGGTCACTACGAGAAAACCTTCAAGCTCTGGCGCGAAGAGGGCATCAAGTCGCCCCCCTGTTTCATCGTCGTCTGCAACAATACCGCCACCTCGAAGCTGGTCTACGACTACATCTCCGGCTTCGAGCGGCTAAACGACGACGGCAGAACCACCCTGGTCAACGGCCGCCTCCCCCTATTCCGCAACTTCGACGAGCACGGCAATCCTTACCCGCGTCCCAATACCCTGCTGATCGACAGCGAACAGTTGGAATCGGGCGATGCCCTGGACACCAATTTCCGGTCCATGGCCGGCGACGAGATCGAACGCTTCCGGCGGGAGATCGTCGAGCGTACCGGCGACCGGCAGGCGGCGGAAAATCTTTCCGATCAGGAACTGCTGCGCGAAGTCATGAACACCGTCGGCAAGGAAGGACGCCTGGGCGAGCAGATCCGCTGCGTGGTCTCCGTTTCGATGCTCACTGAAGGCTGGGACGCCAACACCGTCACCCATGTGCTCGGGGTCCGCGCCTTCGGTACCCAACTGCTGTGCGAGCAGGTCATCGGCCGCGCCCTGCGCCGCCAGTCCTACGAACTCAACGAGGAAGGTCTGTTCAACGTCGAATATGCCGACGTGCTCGGCATCCCCTTCGACTTCACCGCCAAGCCGGTGGTCGCACCGCCGCAACCTCCCCGCGAAACCATCCAGGTCAAGGCCGTCCGTCCCGAGCGCGACGCTCTGGAAATCCGCTTCCCCCGCGTGGCCGGCTAACGGGTGGAACTCCCCGAAGAGCGGCTCACCGCCCAATTCAACGCCGACTCGGTGCTGGTTCTCTCCCCCGAACTGGTCGGCCCCTCCATCACCCGCAACTCCGGTATCATCGGCGAAGCGGTCGATCTCAATCTGAAACACCTGGGCGACATGCGCCATTCGACCCTGCTCTTCCACCTCACCCAGCGGTTGCTGTACACGAAATGGCGCGATCCGGGGGAAGAGCCCAAGCTGCATCTGTTCGGGCAGCTCAAGCGCATCACCAAGGAATGGCTCGACACCTGCCTGGACTGCCGGGGAGGCACCTACCCGGCGCAGCTCATGTACCAGGAGCTGGCCGACATGGCCTGCGAGCGCATCACCGCCGCCATCACCCGGGCCGAGTTCGGCAAGCGGCCGATCAAAGCGGTGCTCGATTCCTACAACCCCACCGGCTCCACCGGCCATGTGAATTTCAACACCTCGAAACGGGACCGCTGGGAAACCGATGCTCGCCGCAGCCACGTCAACTGGGTCATCCTCGACAGCGACTGGGAGGCCGAATTCTGCCGGGTGGCCGAGTCCCACCCCCGGGTGCTGGCCTACGTCAAGAACCATAACCTGGGGCTGGAAGTCCCCTACCGTTACGGTTCCGAGACGCGCAAATATCTCCCCGATTTCATCGTGCTGGTGGATGACGGCAAGGGGTCGGACGATCCCCTGCATCTGATCGTCGAGATCAAGGGCTACCGGCGGGAGGATGCGAAAGAGAAGAAGTCGACCATGGAGACCTACTGGGTTCCGGGGGTGAACCATCTGGGCAGCTACGGGCGCTGGGCCTTTGCCGAGTTTTGCGAGGTCTATCAGATCGAGAGCGATTTCGAGGCCAGGGTCGAGGCGGAGTTTGAAAGGATGCTGGAAGGTGTCCTATGCCCGCTCCCCGCTTGAGAATGGAAACCGTCACGAACCCGTCAAACCCGCCATGTTTGCCCATTGCGCCAAATATCGCAAAGGGCTCAAACTTCTTATAGAGAAACAGGACATTAATGGGGCCATAAAGGGGCCAATGGGGACATTTTAAATGCCTCAGAAATGACTCTAATGCCTCACGGAGATAGATCATGGCAAAAGCGCCGACCCTGAAAGCCGTCGAAACCCTCACCCACGACGACGCCACCCGCAAGAACATCCCCTCGGCCGAGCATCAGTCGCTGATGTACGACGCCGACAAGAACCCGGTGCGGGTGACTTACGAGCGGCGCAACCGCGACCTCGACCCGCAACTGGTCTGGCGCGGCAAGGATGAGCAGGACTGGTCCGACCTGGTGGTGCAGGCCCCGCCCCTCTACATTCAGGAGAGAGTCCACCCCAAGGTACTGATCGACGACCTGTTGCGCCGCTCCAAGGCCGACGAGAAGCAGGCCGAGGCGCAGTTCGATCTTTTCGCCGATTTCAACGGTCTGCCCAACGACAACGCCAAGACCGAGTTCTACCAGCACGAAGGCCACTGGTCGAACCGCGTGATCCTTGGCGACTCCCTTCAGGTCATGGCCAGCCTGGCCGAGCGCGAGGGGCTGCGCGGCAAGGTGCAGTGCATCTACTTCGACCCGCCCTACGGCATCAAGTTCAACAGCAACTTCCAGTGGTCCACCACCAGTCGCGACGTAAAGGACGGCAACGCCGGGCACATTACCCGCGAGCCGGAGCAGGTCAAGGCCTTTCGGGATACCTGGCGCGACGGCATCCATTCTTATCTGACCTACCTGCGCGACCGGCTGACCGTGGCGCGGGATTTGTTGACGGATTCCGGGTCGATCTTTGTGCAGATTGGAGATGAAAATGTCCACCGAGTGCGGGCGGTGATGGATGAGGTGTTTGGTGATGAAAACTTTGTGTCATTGATTTCCTTCCGCACCACGACGGGGCTCGGAGACCAGTTTTTAGATTCCTCTTGTAACTTTCTGCTTTGGTATGGCCGGAACAAGGCCAACTTGAAGTATCGCGAGCTATACAAACCGAAAGGCTTGGCGGACGACGTTGGTGGTCGTTACCGACGTGTTCAAATGGAGCCCTTCAGCAGACGGTCGATGACAGCTGAAGAACGATCAGGTATTACGATGCTGCCACCAGGGGCATTGATTTTCAGAAACGACAATCTGACTTCCCAGAGTGGTGGCGAAAACTCGGCCTTCGGTGTCGATTACTGCGGACAAGGTTTTCGGCCAGGTAGAGGGTACTGGAAGACCAACCAGGCCGGAATGCAACGGCTTCTAAAAGCCGAGCGAGTGGCAAGCCCAACCCCTCGGTCAATCCAGTATGTCCGGTTTCTAGCCGATTTCGCGGTCTCCAAATTCAGCAACGTCTGGACTGACACTCAAACCGGTGCTTTCACCGAAGACAAGGTTTATGTTGTTCAGACAAATGCAAAGGTGATTGAGCGGTGTCTTTTGATGGCCACCGATCCCGGCGACCTCGTCCTCGACCCGACCTGCGGTTCCGGCACCACCGCCTATGTCGCTGAGCAATGGGGCCGCCGCTGGATCACAATCGATACCTCCCGCGTCGCCCTGGCCTTGGCTCGCGCCCGCATCATGGGCGCCCGCTATCCTTATTACCTGCTCGCCGACAGCCCGGAGGGTCAGCAAAAGGAGGGTGAAGTTACCCGTAGCGTACCCTCCACCAAGCCCACTTTCGGCAACATCCGGCACGGCTTCGTCTACGAGCGCGTCCCCCACATCACGTTGAAATCCATCGCCAACAACGCCGAGATCGACGTCATCTGGGAGAAGTTTCAGGAGAAGCTGGAACCGTTGCGCGAACAACTCAACAAGGCGTTGGGTAAGCCGTGGCAGGAGTGGGACATCCCCCGCGAGGCGGATGCCAAGTGGTCGGAGGCGGCGAAGAAGCTGCACGCCGACTGGTGGGAGCTGCGTATCGCCCGGCAGAAGGAGATCGACGCTTCCATTGCCGCCAAGGCCGACTCCGAATTTCTTTACGACAAACCCTACGAAGACAAGAAGAAGGTCCGTGTCGCCGGTCCGTTCACCGTGGAAAGCCTCTCGCCCCATCGGGTGCTGACCGTCGATGAGAACGATGACCTGGTGGACGGCGTCGCCGATGCCGGGAGCGGCTATGGCGAAGAGCGGGATTTCGTCCAGATCATTCTCGAAAACCTCAAGACCGCCGGCGTCCAGCAGGCCCACAAGGAAGACAAGATCGACTTCACGTCACTGACGCCCTGGCCGGGCGATCTGGTCTGCGCCGAAGGACGCTATGCCGAAGGCGACACCGAAAAGCGCGCCGCCATTTTCATCGGCCCCGAATTCGGCACCGTGTCCCGAGTCGACCTGGTGGCCGCCGCCCGCGAGGCCGGGGATGCCGGTTTCGACGTGCTCATCGCCTGCGCCTTCAACTTCGACGCCCACTCGTCCGAGTTCGACAAGCTCGGCCGCATCCCCGTGCTCAAGGCCCGCATGAACGCCGACCTGCACATGGCCGAAGACCTCAAGAACACCGGCAAAGGCAACCTCTTCGTCATCTTCGGCGAGCCGGATATCGACATCCTCAACGCCGAGGGCGGCCGGATTCAGGTCAAGGTCAATGGCGTCGACGTCTTCGATCCCACAGCCGGCGAAGTCCGCAGCGACGGCGCCGACGGCATCGCCTGCTGGTTCATCGACACCGACTACAACGAAGAAAGTTTCTTCGTCCGCCACGCCTACTTCCTCGGCGCCAACGACCCCTACAAATCCCTCAAAACCACCCTCAAGGCCGAGATCAACGAAGACGCCTGGGCGACCCTCAACAGCGACACCTCCCGCCCCTTCGACAAGCCGAAGACCGGGCGCATCGCGGTGAAGGTGATTAATCATCTGGGGGATGAGGTGATGAAGGTGTTTCGGGTATGATCGATCTGGGCCAGCATCGCATGCTAAAGAAGGGATCGTTGATATGGCATTGATAGAAGGATTCCGGGTTCAAAATTACCGTGCCCTGCGCGATGTGACGTTGGGCAAACTCTCGACCGAGCAGAAAGGTGATCCGCTGACGCCATTCACCGTAGTGATCGGCAAAAACGGTTCTGGAAAGAGTACCTTGTTCGATGCCTTTGGTTTTGTGGCCGACTGCCTGTCCACCGATGTGGAAACCGCCTGCGACGCCAAGCAACGCGGTGGCTTCGAGCGTATGCGCTCGCTTGGAGTCGAGGAGCCAATCAAATTCGAGATCTATTATCGTGAAGGGAAGGGAGAGCGACCGATCACCTACGAACTGGCCATCAACCTGGACAAAAGCGGCCGGCCGTTCGTGGAGTCGGAAGTACTCAAGCAGCGCCGCAAGGGGCAGAAGCATGGGCGTCCCTATCCGTTTTTGCGTCTGCACCACGGTGTTGGAAAAGTATGGGCCGGCGAGGATGCCGTTGAAATCGAAAGCGGCGAGGAGGATCGGGCACAGGAACATGTAGAATTGACCGATCTGCGCCAGTTGGGCATCGCAACGCTCGGTACGCTCAAGGAACATCCACGCATCAAGCGCTTCCGCGACTTCTTGAAAGGCTGGTATCTGTCGTATTTCCACCCCGATGCGGCGCGCTCCATACCATCGGCTGGTGCGCAACGACATCTCAATATCCATGGGGACAATATCGGCAATGTGGTGCAGTACATGGAGCGTGAGCACAAGGATCGTTTCAAGACGATTCTTAGCCGCATCGCGGCCAAGATCCCTGGCGTGCAGAGCATAAAGACCACGGTGACGGAGGATAAACGGGTGCTGTTGCAGTTCAACGACGGCGCCTTCACCGATCCGTTCTATGCCGGCCAGATGTCTGACGGTACATTGAAGATATTCGCCTATCTTCTGTTGATGGAGGATCCCGAGCCGCCACCTTTCATCTGCATTGAGGAGCCCGAAAACGGCCTCTACCATCGCCTGTTGGACTCGCTCGCGAATGAACTTCGCAGCCATGCGACCGGCAAGAAAAACGCGCCGCAGATTTTTGTGACCACACATCAGCCTTATTTCGTGGATGCCTTGTCGCCGAAAGAGGTCTGGATTCTAGATAAGGGCAACGATGGTTTTTCGACCATCCTCCGCGCCTCCGACATTGAGCTGGTGCGCAACCTCGTGGCTGAGGGCCTGCCTTTGGGCGGGCTCTGGTACAGCGATTATTTGGATGCGAGGTAGGCATGCACATTGAAGTCTTGGTGGAGGACGGTTCCGGGGCTAAGTTGGTCGAAGCACTTTTGCCCAATGTGATCGGGCCGCAAGGTGAAATCCATACCTGGCGCGTCCACAGCTACAAGGGCATTGGCCGACTGCCAACAGGCTTATCGGCCAATGCGGACCCCGCAAAACGGGCGTTGCTGAATCAGTTACCGCGATTGCTCAGCGGGTATGGAAAAACCACCGGGATTGATGCGGTGGTGGTTGTCCTGGACAACGATAAACGCGACTGCAAGGCTTTCCTCAAGGAACTAAAGGACTTGCTGAACAAATGCAACCCGGCGCCAACGACCTTGTTCCGCCTGGCAATAGAGGAAATGGAAGCTTGGTTTTTGGGTGACCGGCAAGCCCTTCTGGCTGCATACCCCAAAGCCAAGAGAGATGTGCTGGCTCGCTACCAGCAGGACAGTGTCTGTGGCACATGGGAACTGTTGGCCGATGCCGTCTATCCAGGCGGTCAGGCTGCCATCCATGCGGCTGGTTGGCCTTTGCCGGGTCAAATCAAACACGAGTGGGCAGACAACATCGGACCTCGTATGAACATCGAAGACAATGTTTCTCCAAGCTTCTGCAAGTTCCGCGATGGATTGCGGCGCCTGGTAGCCTGAGATTTATCGCATTATGCAGGAGATCACCCCGTCAAGGCGGCGCGATCGGCCCTCGGCGATACTACACAAATCTTTCAATCGGCCGAGCATAAACCTTTCATTTGGCCGCAGCATTGACTTACAATTAGCCGCATGACTGACCAAACTCTCTACAATCGTTTCGTGCTGCCTCGCCTAAATCATTCCTGAATCCAGACCCCTCCCCCCCACTGTAATTCCTCGCCATACACCATCTACACCACTCGACGACTTTTCTTTTTTGCCTCGAGCACCCCCCCCTCCCCGGCTTCCACCCATGAAAAAAACTACCACCCTTTAAATAAGGGCGAAAAGGCGCCTTTTTCAACGGTCGCACCAGACGACCTGGGGTGTAGGGTAGACCACATCGGACCGACCGAGCTTATTACGGTCGGTAAAAAAACCTATGTGGAGAATGGCATGTTGCGATTTATGGAAAAAATCAAATTTACGATGTTTGTGTTCCTTTTTTTCAGTATTATCTATCCGGATAAATATGGATGAAATAAGTCATCAGAAAATCACTGTCTATTACTTCAAATAACTATAACTACCATAGAAGGTGAACATATGATCTCAGACGAGTTACCAAGAAAAATAAAGTACCATCTGTATGATTATCTCGAAGAATCCTGCTTATCAATAACAAAAAATAAAGACATTGATAATCTTATTGTAGATGAACAACTGAAATTGTACTTGGTGAAAAACATAGAAAACTGTCTTGGAACGAAACTTGAAATTGGATCAAACTATATCTTAGCGACAAATCGTGAAGAAGAAGAAATCTCTTTTTTGATCGGAGTGATGGAAAAATTCCTGAAAGTCAATAATTACGATGCAGGAACATGGAACTTCGATGCGCTAATAGATGTGTATCCAGACGCTCCTCAGTCTGCATGGGCATTTCACCCTGACGCGCTGGAACCCGTGCAATACGACGCCAGCAAAGAATATGTGCGTGAAGTATCAGCAACAGAGGCTTGGCATATCTTGGCTCAATATCCCGGGGAAATCAAATTTGGTGTCAAGTACGGCATGGCTTCCATTAGCGTCCCCGCACAAACCCTGGGCCTGCTGTTTACCTACATTAACATGTGCCGAAAGGATTAATTATGGGAAAAAGCGCGAAGAAATATATTGTTAGTGAAGACGACCAAGAATTGGACTTCGATTTTTTGGTCAAAGAATGGGGCAGCCCCTTCGTGCGGAGAACCGAAGTTTCGAAATTTTCCGGCGGGTTGCTGCACCCGAAAACGCTCGCAAATCAGGCCACGCGCGGGGAAGGCCCCCCATATTTCAAGCATCAGCGGTACATAGTATACTTGGCCAGCGACTTGAAGGACTTGCTGGTTCGAAAATCCCAAAGACCCAAATCAAAACATCCCAGAGACCTATAAAATTGGAATATATTTATATTTTACACAACAAATCCAGGCACCCGGTTATGGGATGCCTGGATTTGTTGTGGCGAGCAAAATTCATAGAGGGGAAATTAAAGGACAAAAACAAAAGCGAGAACGAAGGTTACATTCGCGAACCTGCATCTTTCCACCAATCTTTCCACCTTTTTCCAAAAATTCCGTGAGCTAAGAAATTAAGGGTCCAGCCGAAACCGGCTGGACCCTTATTATTACTGGCGGAGGGGGTGGGATTCGAACCCACGGTAGCTTGCGCTACAACAGATTTCGAGTCTGTCACCTTCGACCTCTCGGACACCCCTCCGCAGCGACAAATCAGGGCGTGAACTTAGCAGCTTTTTTACGCGAACGCAATTGCTGAAAAAAAGCCGACAGTATTTCGC
>Ga0265295_1009444_pt1 | contig 10426 bp, 5 predicted proteins | sample Munlansysbiofilm_FD_192503 | JGI IMG/M metagenome (GOLD analysis project Ga0265295, IMG submission 192503) | Leachate microbial communities from a municipal landfill in Southern Ontario, Canada - Methane capture system biofilm | ecosystem: Engineered > Solid waste > Landfill > Unclassified ... | reverse complement strand
GTTTATCTCTTGAGGTACGATTCTATTCACGGCCCTTTTAAAGCGGATGTAAAAATCGGTGAAAATGGAATTTTTGTAAATGGAAACTTTATTCCAGTTACCACCGAAAAAGACCCCGAAAATATACCGTGGAAAAAATATGGTTTAGACCTGATTTTAGAATCTTCTGGAAAGTTTAAAACCAGAGCTTTACTCGAAAAACATCTCAAAGCTGGAGCTAAAAAAGTAATTTTATCCTGTCCTTCGGATGAGCCTTTGGATTTGAGTTTGATTATTGGCGTCAATGATCACGAGCTCAAACCGCACCATTCTATAATATCCAATGCTTCGTGCACCACCAATTGTTTGGCTCCAATTCTGAAATTAATTGACGACAATTTGGGCGTTGCTTCTGGATTTTTAAATACCATTCATCCATACACAAACAATCAGTCTATAATTGATTCTCCCCACGCCGAATTGAGGCGTTCGCGAGCGGCATCCAATATTATTCCCACTACTTCTTCAGCCATTCAGGCACTTTTTGAAATTATGCCAAAATTCAGAGGGATTTTCGATGGTTTTGCTACGCGAGTGCCAGTTCCTGACGGCTCTTTTATCGAACTTTGTCTTAATCTTGAAACACAAACAGATGTAGAAAGTTTTAATCAATTGATTAAAACGGCCACGGAAACTCATCTAAAAGGAATTGTTCAATATACTATTGATCCGATTGTTTCGAGTGATGTGGTAAACAATACGCACAGTGCCGTTTTCGATTCCTTGGCAACAAAAATAGTGAAAGGAAATTTTGTTCAAATGATTGCTTGGTACGATAATGAATACGGCTATTCAAACAGAGTGGTCGATACGATTGAATTGATGGCTACTTTAAACCGATTAAAATGAACGATTTGTTGATACAAGGCTGTGAAGAGCAAGTTCGGAATGTATTCCAAAAAGCTTTGGACGGAGAAAGAATTTCTGAAAAAGAAGCTTTGATTTTATTTAAAGAAGCTGAATTGGCATCGCTTTCTTATGTGGCAGACATCATTCGTAAACGTTTGAATGGCAGTGTTTTATATTTTGTCAAGAACTATCATATTGAACCAACCAATCGCTGTATTCATAATTGTAAATTTTGCTCATTTTCAGAACGCATTAGTCGAACTGGATGGTCGTTTAGCTTTGATGAAATGATGGAAATGGTTCGTCAATTAAAAACAGATATTACAGAACTACACATTGTTGGGGGTGTAAATCCGAAATACGATTTGGATTTTTTCTGTCGTTTGTTGGAACAAATTAAAAAAGAGAAACCAGAACTTCATATTAAAGCGTTTACAGCAGTAGAATTGGATTACATCATTACGCAGTCGGGCTTGACGTTTGAAGAAGGTTTAAAACGATTGAAAGTCAGCGGATTGGATTCTATTCCGGGCGGCGGAGCCGAGATTTTTAATCCCGAAATTAGAAAGCAAATTTGTTCGAGCAAAACCGGTGCTGAAGATTGGTTGAAAATTCATAAAATTGCTCACCAATGCGGAATTCCTTCCAATGCTACAATGCTTTATGGTTTTTTTGAAACCTACGAGGACAGAGTTGATCATTTATCACAATTGCGAAAATTGCAAGATAAAACAAAAGGTTTTAATGCTTTTATTCCATTGAAATTTAAAAATAAAAACAATGAATTTTCTCATGTTCCTGAATTATCGGTAGTGGAAGAGATGAAAAATTATGCTATTTCGAGGATCTTTTTGGACAATATTCAGCATTTGAAAGTATATTGGCCCATGACTGGACTGGAAAATTCGAGAATGTCTCTACATTTTGGAGTAGATGATTTTGATGGAACCATTGATGATTCTACTCGGATTTATGAGATGGCAGGTTCCATTGAAAATCCGACATTAAATTCTGTGGAAATTGAAAAAATAGCTCTGGAAGAGGGTTTGCAAGCCGTTGAAAGAGACGGGGCGTACAATAAGTTGTAGGGAAAAGATAAAAGGTAGTTAGGTGTACGAGTGACCGAGTGCCTGACGGCAAATTAATTTATTAGATAAAAACCAAAAACTTTGTGTCTTTGCATCTTTGTAAGAGAAAATTAAATCTTTATTACTCGATGTCTCGTTGTTGAATAATTAGAAATTAGAACCAAGGTGTAAGTGGCTGAATGCAAGCCGTTTAGCGAGATTGAAAAAGTGTTTGAAGAGGGCGTTGTTCTGATTATTTCGCTTCCATCCATTGCAATAAGTAAACATATTTTAATGGGCTCGGAAGAGACAATATTTAAAATATCTTTGCTTGGATTTGGGAAAACATTCACCGAATTTGTTTCAACTTCTGTGATGGATGTATTTAAAGAATTGTTGATTACTCCAATTCCATCTAGGTCGAAACCACTTGAATTAAAAGCAGTTGGCCAAGGATCATTAATAATATCTCCATGACTATCGTAAGTTGCATAATCTGGATTAATGGAACCAACTACGTCAATTAAGCGTACGAATCGAACATCGTTTTTATCCAATAAAGGATTGTCAGGCAATTCTTCCAAATCGAACGGAGTTCCATATTGAGTGCGATATTTTCCGGCTAAATTATTTATTTTCTCAGGATTTGTATTTCCGAAAGGTCCGGTTTGAACATCGGTTGGTGTAAGAGATGTTGCAGAAAAACGAAAAAAGTTTTCACCATCACTGCTGATTTCAACAAAAGCCAGTTCTAAAAAAACATCGGTGAGTGCATTTTCAAAAACAGCAAAATCCCATGATGGACCATTTGCAATGGATGGGACAAATTCCAAAAGAGCAACTCCGCCGTCTCCCAAACTTACAACTTGTCCGTTTGGTTTTCCAATAGCATCTGAATCAGCTCCATAAGAAGCAAAAACAGTTTCGTTATAAGCAAAAGTGGTGTCGGAAATATTTACATAGCCTCTTTGAATATTACAATTTACAGCCCATGAAACAAAACAACTGCTATCCATATGAATTGCAGAAGATCCAATTTGCCCTGCTGCTGGAGAAAATTGTGCATCGACACGGCTGCCGATGCACACTACGATTAATAAACAAACGATGTTTCGTAGCATAATTTTATTGTTTTATGAAGATTTGATGGTGGTTAGAAATACCATTTTTCATTTTTAAGATATATGTTCCATTTGAAAAGTTCGATACATTCACTTGTGTGTTTTCATCATGTGCTACTGAACGATGAACCAAAGTTCCATTTGAAGCATAAATGCTAAGTTGAGTGCCAACTTCTATATCTTTTATAAAAATAATGTCGGATGTTGGATTGGGAAAAATTAAGATTTGTGTATTATTGTTTTTCGCAATTTTTGTATTTAAACTTGCTGGTACCGCATTTTCTGGTTCATTAATAGGATTGTAAGATTCGTCCCAGTCTGTGTATGAGAGACCAAAAATACTGTTGGCTTCTAATGGATCTGAAGCGCCCATATTCATTTCCCATAGATGATTTGTTAATGTGAAAGTTGACCAATAATAAGGATCTCCATTTAGTCCACTTTGAGTTTTATAGATTATGTCACCGATAAAACCACCTGTGATTGAAATAGAGAGTTGGGAATCATCGTTAGAAATGTCATTCATCATGTTTGCAAAAGTAAGCGTGTCGGCATCAAATTTATAGCCCCAAATGTAACATTCATCTGTGGCGTCGTCGTTAAAATCGATGACTAAATATGCTTTTTTCGAACCACTTCCTACCCAATAAACGACTTCTTCGGTATTTGTAATAAAAGGTTTTTTGGCTCCAATTATAGAGTCGGGATGTTCAAGAGGATGGGATTCATCGCCCCATTCGGTATATGAATAACCAAAAACCAAACTGTCTGTAAGATTTTCCGAAACTCCCGAATTCATTTCCCATGCGCTGTTTTCAAAAGTTGAAGTGAGCCACCAGTTCGGGCTACCGCCAATACCACTGTGTGATAAATATTCGATATCACTAATAAATCCTCCCGAACCTTCGTAATTAAAGTTTGGATCTGCTTGAGCAATGGCTTCCAGCATATCGAAAGCGGTAAGGTTTTCAGCATCAAATCGGTAGCCCCATGCATAACTGTCGTTGGTAGTGCCATCGTTGAAATCGACAACCATCATCGCGACTTTTTCACCACTGCCAGTCCAGAATTTGATGTTGGCAAACGAAGGATTTTGAGCATAGCTCACGAATAGTGCAAAAAGAAGCACTAAAAAAGAAATTTTTTTCATCTTAAAAAAGATTTTGGTTAATAATAGAATTAATTAATAACCTTCAAAACTGCTGGAAATGTATACGAAAAAAGTAACATTTCATGCTTCACTTCCCGAAAGCTCTGAAGTTTGTTTTAGAATAGCAGGTCTTCTGACTTGTCCTCTTTTCGGCTGCCTTCCCATTCAAATTCATGAACAGTGACTTTTAAAAATGCCGAAAAGTATTTTAAGAACTCACAGCAGCGGGTACTGTTCGGGTTTTTCACCCGATTCCCTTTTCACCGGTTTCCCGGAACTCTTCTGTCGGCAAAAGTATAAAAGTTTTCCATAATCCCAAACATTTTTACAAATAATAAAACAGAATCATTAAAATAATCTGTATAAAATGAAAAGTCCGGCAATTGTCGGACTTTTTTTCAGTAAACTCCGAAGGTTTTTTAAAAACTTTCGGAGTTTTTGTTAATAGGACGAGCCTTTTGGAGGTTTATCAATCTGATTCATTTTTTTAGTGAAAATTTATTTAGCACAAATCATTCGTTTTGTTTCAATTACTTTACCATCAACAATTAAGCTATAATTGTATATGCCTGAACTTAAGTTAGAAGCATAAACAATAATGCTGCCTTGACCAGAAGAAGTAATGTCAACAGTTTTAATTATTTTGCCATAATTGTTTGAAAAAATGATATGGGCAAATGATATTCCTTCTGGAATATTGTAGTTTATGGTAGTTTTTTCAGCAAAAGGATTGGGAACATTTTGTTCTAAAACAATTGCGTCTGAATACTCCAATTCAATTTGTGTGACAGATGGTTGCTCTGTTTGTTCATCGCCATCCATGTTTTTATTATTTCCATGTCCGTGACCATGTCCGTGACCGTGACCATTTTTGCAACATTCATCTATTTGGTCGCTCAATTCTTCAAAACGGCTTTCAAAAGTAGAAATAATGTTTTCCAAACTATCAATACGATTGTTTAAAACTAAAACAGCCGAATCGCTCTTCGTATTGATTTCCTTAACAGCTTGAATTAGAATGGGAATAAAGCCTGAGTAATTTAGAGTTTTATGACTTATTTCAGGAACAGAAATGTTACCTGAGGAATCAAGTTTTGCAGGAGCAACTGCAACACCCACGAGTTCAGGCAAAATTAATTCAACCTCTTGTGCTATAAGTCCAAAATGGTCGCCTTGAGGTAAACTTATAGTTGGAAATTCAGTATTTTTGAAGTTGTATTTATGAGATTTTAAATTTGTAATAATTTCAAGAGCATTATCTATTGTGGTAATATTTTCTTTCAATATTGAATCAGAAATTGAATTAATATCACCTGTTGCTAATACATGTCCATTGAAATATCCGGCCAAATTTGGACCAAATGGATTTAATGCGGGTAAGGCTTCTGCATATATGCCATAATTGAGATTAGACCCACCTGTTGCTTTTGCATAAATTCCATAACAATCTTCAGCTCCCCAGCCTTCAGCAGAAACTCCAATATTTTGAATACCATTATATCCGCCGCTATATTGAACAGGATCACCACCTCTAAACGAACCTCCAATATTGTATTGATGGGATTTTTGGCCAGATGCAGAGATGCCTAAATTTGTATTTGCCTGATCTCCACTTGCAAGAAAACCACCTCCCGTATTATATCCACCATTTGAAGCTTGGCTTATTATTCCAACATTATCGTTATATGCGGTCGCTGTAGTATTATTTACCAAAATATTAATTCCAATTTTTCTTTTGATAGCATTTCCGTTATTTAAAACATCTATTGAAGTGCTAGTTAGTCCATTTGTTGAATTATTATTAAATTCACTCATAATATAATCTGAAAAATTAGCATCAATATTGCTTTCTACATTTAAGGCTAGTCTATTATGAATACCAGCATGAACATCAAGCTTAGCAATTGGCATTGTTGCGCCGCCAGTAAATACATTGCCGATTCCGATTTTCCCTGTTTCTGTAAAAAGAATATCAAATTTACTCATGGGGATTTCTCTATTGTCAGACAATTGAGCAGTTAATAAGCCTGTATTGTTGCCTAAAACAACATTGTTATTTCCATTTGTGCTACATCCGTTTTCAGCTCCTACATTTCCTCCCGATTGAGTGTTTTGTGCCATATAAATAACATCACCTTCACTGCTTACTGTTAAGAATCCTGCATTTGGGTTGTTTGCCAATGGTGTTGCACTCGACCTTAAATCGGTAAAACGCAAACCACTATTTAATGGACCAACATTTGTTGCAGTTGAATTTACTTCCAAAGTTTGAGTGGGATTTACAGAATTGTAAAAATAGGTATTCGTAACGGGGTCTCCTCCAATACCAACATTTACACCAAATTGAGTGGGAGTCATACGCATGCCCTCAACACCATCAACAGTAGCTGATTGACCCGTTGAGGGGACAAGTGCTGAATTTGTTGCTGTAAAAACAAACAATAAATTATCAGGACCATCAGGTGATTGTAATGGTTGATTATCTCCCCAGCTCAAAACAGCATCTGTACGGTCGGTAATTGCCGTCTTTTTTAAACCAAGATAAACATTATCTGTTCCGTCTGTTACAAACATACCAATATCCATCCATGTTCTCCAGCCATCTGCACCTTGATTTGAAAATGATCCCGTATTATATCCTAAATGAAGCAAGCTTCGTGGCTGATGAATTGGATTAGCACCATTGTGGCTAATAGAAACACGCGTGGTGTTGGTTGGAAATACATTACTGGGGTTTGGAACATCAGGCTGTCCCACAGCAGTAACTCTTAATCGCTCACCATCAGTCACGCCGCCACTGACTGTATTCCAGTCGGTATAGAAAATAATTGGTCTGTTTTCTTGTTGTCTTAAATTGGCTGTTCCATTGCTAGTAACTCCCATTCTGAAACCATCGGTTTGAGTTTGTCCTGTGCCTGTTTGATTTGAAATTTGCAGCCAAGTTTCTAAATTTCCCTCAGAATTAATGTGTAAACGAGATTGAGGACGAACGGTAGTAAATACGGGTCCAATACCAACAAAGCCTGCTGGAAAATTATTGGCATTGGTTTGATAATTGGAAGTAACAAACTGCATAAATTCATAGCCTAATAAAGAGCTGCCATCAGTTGCTGATGAATTTGAGCCATTGCCTGCTGCTGGAGCTGTCAAAACGATTTTCAAACGATCTGCTCCGCCCCAAATATCCTCAAAATCATCACTCCAACCGATAATTGCATCAGAACGGTTAGTGCCTGCTTGTTGTTGTAAGCCAACATACATGGCATCGGAATTTTCTTTCATAAAAACACCAGTACGCATCCAAGTTCGCCACCCCAAACCAGATTGTATTGGGTTAGTATTGTTAGGTCCTTCTATGTGCAACATGCTCATCGGTGTTTCGTTGGCAAAGTAGTTGTTCACTCCAATTCCAAAAAAGCCTGTAACATTGTGGTTAAGAACACCATTAATGCCTGCTAATAAAGTACCATTTAATCGTGTTCGGACTACTCCGTTAGTAATGGTATATATTGGCGAATTCCAGGCTGTGCCGAAAATGTTGGCACCAGTTGGGTTAGACCCAGGTCCAATATTTCCAGTTCTTGACCAATATTGGCTTTGAGTTTGACTGCCAATTCCAGTTGGTCCTTGTTGAGCCTGAGCTAATGTAGCAAAGGCAAATAATAAAACAAAAAGTATTTTTTTCATATTGTTGATTATTTATCTCAACAACTGAACTGAGCCATTCAAATTATAGTTTTTTCCTTCTGCTCCTTTTGCATTTATAATATAATAATACACTCCTTCTGGACAATCTAATCCATTGAGTTTTCCATCCCATTTTTCGTTTGTATTATTGCTCGAAAAGACGACTCCTCCCCAACGATTATAGATGTATAGTTGGTATTCAATAATTGATTTACTGTCAATTACAAAATAATCATTAAAACCATCTCCATTTGGGGTAAAAACGTTTGGAACTTGAATTTTTGATTCAACTTTTATTAAAGAAATTCCATCAATATAATAATAAGCGTAGTCGTCTGGCCAATCAGGATTAAATATCAAAGTGTCCGTTTCTTCAAGTGAATAAAAATTACCAATAGTTATATATTGTTCTCCTCCAGTTGCTATAAATGTACCTGATATTTCTGTCCAATTTATCGTGTCTACAATAATTCTATGTCGAGGATTAGAAACTTGCGGGACAACTGACAAAACTTCCGCATCATTTTTTGAAATAGGATAAGATGAAAAGTATGCACCAATTCTGTCAATCGCTAATCCATAAACATTGCTTTTGTTTACATAAAATCTTAAATAATATTCTTGACCATTTTCCAATGGATAATTGAGTTTAGTTTGGATGTATTCTCTATATTCAGGTTTATCGTTGTAAAAATCAACGTATAATAGATTGAATCCAGCATACCCATTTCCATCAAAAGGATATTGATATCCTCCAAGATTCAATGGTATTCCAATATTATAATTAGGATTTGCACAAATATTCATATAATCTGGCGTGCCTTCAGTAGGAATAAACCAGTATTTACATTTTTCGAATTGAGGATCTCCTGGAGTAGAATACATAGTTGGGCATTCCCAATATTCTTCAAAGCTACCATTGGGCACAAGGTTTTGTTGTGCAAAGGAGGTGTTACAAAGCCATGCAAAAAGGAGAAAGGAAAAGATAATATAATAAAACAGCCTCTTCAATTGTTTTTGAATTTGTTAATAAAATTTGTTTTTAAAAATAGTCAATGATTGTTTACGGTGCATTGCCGTAGCTCATTTATTTTCGGAGGTGGGAGCGGTGTTATGGAGGCTCATCGCTGCTGCGGCTGTTTGTATGGTGATGATGAAACTTTTTTTCATGTGTTAAAAAAATTAAAAATATAGCTTGTGGCAAGTTTTTTTTCACTACCACGCCAATAATTCGCTTTTGATATGTAGTTTCTGTAATCATTTACAAATTGTTTTTGGGCAATAAACTCTTGGACAATTTGTATAATGTAAAGTTTGCATAAATATATATATATATATATATGATAGAAGTGTGATGCAATAATTACTGATAAGGGTTTTTTGAGTTGAGAACAAAACACTTCAAATCCGTTTTTTGTAAGATATTTAAACAACAATGTAGATAGATAAATCATGTTGCAAAATTTTTCATAAATATACGATATAAAAAAGCAAAAGTCAATAGTTTGAAAAAAAATATTTAGTGCTACATTCTAGAACATCCGAACATTTTGTTTTTGTCAAAACTTCCAATCTTTCCAATTTGATTTTGTGTTTATATAAATCAAATCACAGTTTTTCGATATGCATTTTAATAAATGATTAAACTTGTGATTCCTCAGTGTGTTCGGAAAGAAGTGAGGAATTTGTTATAAAAGTTTTCCGTAAACCCAAACAATTCTACAATTTAATAAGTCAGAATCATTAAATTTTAAAGTTCTATACCCGTAATGGTGTTTTTTGTCAATAATGATAGAAATTATACCCGATAAGGGTGAAGTAAAATAATATTTTATTTTAGAGCTTCTGAAAATTCGTCTCTGGTAAATTTTCATGGAAAGACATTAACAATTAATTTATTTGTTATAACTTATTCACAGATAGTAAGTTCTCTGTTTAGTTTTTTTTTTATTGAAAGATTGTCACTCAAATACCAATTTGTGTCGAAAGACTTTTTTAATTTTGCCAGCATTGAAGGGGGTGCCTGAAAAAAGCGGGCTGAGAACAAACCCAAAGAACCTGATGCGGGTAATTCCGACGAAGGGAAAAAGGTGAATGTTGAATTTTAATGAATAGTTTCCCCTCAAGGCTATTCTTATGTTTAACGAAAGTGAGAAAACTCATTATGAAAAAATTATTTGTCTTATGCATTTCATTATGCATGTTCAGTTTTGCGAATGCTCAATTCAGTTTTCGTGGAAAAGTTTTTGATAACGAAACAAAAGAGTCCCTGCCCGGAACTCATATCGTTGTTGAAGAATCCTTTAAAGTTGTAACAACCAATCGGAATGGTGAATTTTCGATGACCGGTCTGAAAAGTTCGAAAATTAATGTAAAAATCACTTTCATTGGTTATCAAGCTTTGGAAGTGGAACTTGATTTGTCTGCCAAATCAGAGTATGAATTCTTTCTCCAGAAAGCTGCCGTTATGAGTGAAGAGATTGTAGTGCGGTCAACTCGGGCTGACGAAAACA
>Ga0265295_1009443_pt1 | contig 10427 bp, 11 predicted proteins | sample Munlansysbiofilm_FD_192503 | JGI IMG/M metagenome (GOLD analysis project Ga0265295, IMG submission 192503) | Leachate microbial communities from a municipal landfill in Southern Ontario, Canada - Methane capture system biofilm | ecosystem: Engineered > Solid waste > Landfill > Unclassified ... | reverse complement strand
AGATATGCAATTTTTTATATTTTCTGATGATATAGAGTGGTCAAAAGAGAACTTGAATATTGAAAATGTTACTTATATAGATAGTAAAGAAAAAAGAATTCCACATGAAGATATTTATCTTATGAGTTTATGCAAGAATAATATTATTGCAAATAGTAGTTTTAGTTGGTGGGGTGCATGGTTAAATCAAAATGAAAATAAGATAGTAATAGCTCCTAAAAGCTGGTTTGCAGATGATAAATTAGAAAGTCAAAGTAAAGATATAGTTTGTGAGAGTTGGGTGAGGATATGAAAATATTAATAACAGGTGGAGCTGGTTATATAGGTAGTCATGTAGCTAAACAACTTTTAGAAAGTAAAATGCACAATATCACTGTACTAGATAGTTTCAAGACAGGCTTTGAAAATACTATTAAGACTTTGAAGTCATTCGGAGAATTTGAGTTTATAGAGCAAGATTTGTCAAAGTGGGAGGAAGTTGAAGCTATATTTCAAAGAAATCAATTTGATGTAGTCATACACTTTGCTGCGAGCTTGCTTGTGGGTGAATCTGTTCAAGAACCTATAAAGTATTATATGAATAACACTTGCAACACTGCAAATTTAGTAAATTTATGCAATAAATATCGAGTAAAAAATTTTATTTTTAGTTCAACTGCTGCTGTATATGGAGAGCCATCGAGTGATAAGATGCCATTAATAGAAACTGAGTTTACAAACCCTATAAATCCATATGGAAGCTCAAAGCTTATGAGTGAACAAATTATAAAAGATACAGCGAGTGCAAACAAAGAGTTTAAATATGTGATACTTAGGTACTTTAATGTAGCAGGGGCAGAAGAGAGCTTAAGTATTGGTGAGTGTCATGAACCAGAAACACATCTGATACCACTTGTAGTAAAAACAGCACTTGGAAGAAGAGACAAGATATTTATATTTGGTGATGATTATGATACACCAGATGGTACTTGCATAAGAGATTACATCCATGTAGATGACTTGGCATCGGCTCATATATCAGCCCTTGAGTATTTAGATGAAAATGAAAGTGAAGTGTTTAATTGTGGTTATGGTCATGGATTTAGTGTAAAAGAAGTTATAGATACAGTTAAAAAAGTAAGCAAAGTTGACTTTAGAGTAGAAATAGCAACTAGAAGAGAGGGAGATCCAGCTATTCTGATAGCGGACAATAAAAAGATACTTCAAAAAACCAATTGGAAACCAAAATATGATGATTTGGAATATATATGTAAAACAGCACTAGAGTGGGAGAAAAAAAGATGAGTGAAAATCTTATGATATCAGTTGTAATGTCAGTTTATAATGGTGAAAAATATTTAGATGAAGCTATAGAAAGTATTTTAAATCAGACATATAAAGACTTTGAATTTATCATTATAAATGACGGCTCTATTGATAAAAGCTTAGAAATAATAGAAAAGTATAAACAACAAGATGAAAGAATAGTTTTAATAAGTCGTGAAAATAAAGGTTTGATAGCTAGTTTAAATGAAGGCATAGAAAAAGCTAGAGGTAAATATATAGCTCGTATGGATGCAGATGATATTAGTTTACCTAAGCGGTTTGAAAAGCAGATAGAGCTCTTAGAAGAAAATAATATTGATATTTGTGGGTGTCATTTTTTTATTGTTGATTCTAAAGGAAAGTATAAGGCTGCTAAAGTAGTTTCAACAGATGTTATTTTTAATAAGATAATTTTAGTTCGTTCTGTTCCTTTTGCACATGGTTCTGTAATGTTTAGAAAAGATTTTATTATAAAAAATAGTTTAGAATATGGACAAACAAATTATATTCATGCAGAAGATTATGCATTATGGATTGCATTTGCCAATAAAAATGCAAAAATATCAAATGTAGATGATTTTTTGTTCAAATATAGAGATTCAGAAGGAACGATGTCTAAACAAAGTATTAATTATGTACATGCTTTAAAACTATCTAAAATATATATTAAAGAAAATTATAATGAAATATATAAAATATCTAAAGAATATAGAAGTAAAATTAATATACTAAATGATTTTGAAAAAGAACAACTTTCTTATTTCTTGTTAAAAACTATGTTTAAAAGTGATATTTTTTTTAAATTAAAATATATTAAAAAACTACCACGTCAACTAAATATTATAAATTTTTTGAGAATTATTAGTGGGAAATAGTTTATATTATTATTTAAAAAAAACTTTAAGTGTAAAACTTGAAAGGTTATACAAATGATTGAAAAATATTTAGTTTCTATTATTATTCCTTGCTATAATTCATCTAAAACAATTATAAGGGCTTTAGAATCTGTTATAAATCAAACTTATAAAAATTTTGAAATTATTTTAATTGATGATGGTAGCATTGATAATACAAAAGAATTAATTGAAAGTTTTTTTATTAATAAAGAAGTAGAATATAAGTATATCTATCAAAAAAACTCAGGACCATCAACTGCAAGAAATAATGGTGTTATAAACTCAAATGGTGAATATATAGCATTTTTAGATAGTGACGATGAATGGCATTTTCAAAAACTTGAAATTCAAATGAAATTAATAATTGAAAAGAATTTAAATTTTTTAGCTTCAACTTATACTTATGATAATTTAGAAAATGAGAATATAGATGAAATAGAGTTAAGGCAATATAGTTTTACAAAGCTTTTATTTAGTAATAAGTTTTCTACACCAGGGGTAATCATGAAAAAAACTTTTTTTCAAGAATTAGGTGGCTTTGATGTTAGTATGAAATATGCAGAGGATTATGATCTTTGGATAAGAGCATCTATTAAAGAAGATTTAAATTTAATAATAAATCCAAAACTTTTTAAATTATACAAAAATGCATATGGTGATTCTGGATTGTCTAGCCATATGTTTTCAATGTATAAAAGTGAATTGTATCTTTTAAAAAAAATTAAGGCTAGAAAAAATATTAATATCTTAGAATATTTCTTTTTTAATATGCTTGTAACTATTAAGTTTGTAAGAAGATTATTTATTAATTTAAAAAATAAAGGTTAATATGAAAAAGATTTGTTTAGTAGTAAGCGCTCCAATGACTGTAAAAGCTTTTTTACTAAAGCATATTGATATATTATCTAAGGAATATGAAATTACAATTGTTTCAAATTCGGATTTAGATTTATCACAAGAATATCAGATTAAATGTTTATCTAAGTATATTCCAATTAATAGAAAAATTAATTTATTTGAAGATATAAAAAGTGTAATTCTGTTGTACAAATTTTTAAAAAAAGAAAATTTTAATTTGGTTTTATCTGTGTCTCCAAAAGCTGGTTTAATATCTAGTATTTCTTCTTTTTTAGCTAGAATTAAAAATAGAGTACATTTTTTTACTGGTCAAGTTTGGGCTACAAAACATGGATTATTTCGTTTTATACTTAAATCAATTGATAAATTAATTGCTATGTTAAATACCAATAATTTGGTAGATAGTCCTTCTCAAAAAGAATTTTTGATTAAAGAAAATATTGTAAATAAAAATAAAGCAACAGTTCTTTTATCTGGTTCTATATCAGGCGTTGATATAAATAAGTTTTCTTTTAATGAAGAAATAAGATTAGAACTAAAAAATAAATATAAAATAGAAAATAGTGATATAGTTTTTATGTTTATTGGTCGATTAAATAAAGATAAGGGTATTTTTGATTTGGTTCAAGCATTTGAAAAAATATTAAAAAAATATGGAAATGTAAAATTATTTGTAATCGGTCCAGATGAGGAGAATATTGAAAATCAAATTTGCGAATTTTTAAAGTCTAAAAATGTTATTAGAATTGATTATGTATCTAATCCTCAAGAAATATTAAATATAGCAGATGTATTAGTTCTTCCAAGTTATAGAGAAGGTTTTGGTACTATAGTAATTGAAGCAGCATCTATAGGTATACCTTGCATAGCTTCTGATATATATGGATTAAATGATGCTATTGTAAATAATGAAACAGGATTGCTTCATAAAGTTAAAGATGTGGCTGATATGATTGAAAAATATGAATATCTTATTGAAAATAAAAATAAAATAAAAGAATATGGTGTTAATGCTAAGGTTAGAGTATATAATAATTTTAAAGATGAACAATTATCTAATGAGTTGAAAAAATATATTGACAAGTTTTTAAAAAAATGATGAAAAATCTATTAGATAAAACCTTAGCACTATTTTTAATAATCCTTTTTTCACCTATTTATATAATTGTAAGTTTACTTATATTTTTCAAAATAGGAAGTCCAATACTTTTTAGACAAAAAAGACCTGGATATAAAGAAGAAATATTTGGTATATATAAGTTTAGAACTATGACAAATGAGAAAGATGTAGATGGAAATTTACTCCCAGACGATAAAAGATTAGTAGGAATTGGTAAGTTTATAAGAAGTACAAGCTTAGATGAACTCCCACAATTATTTAATGTATTAAAAGGAGAGATGAGTTTTGTGGGACCTCGTCCACTTTTGATAGAGTATTTGCCACTATACAACGAAAAACAAAAAAAAAGACATGATGTATTACCTGGAATCACAGGCTGGGCTCAAGTAAATGGAAGAAATGCTATAAGTTGGGAGCAAAAGTTTGATTTAGATGTGTGGTATGTAGAAAATCAATCTTTTTTGCTTGATATAAAAATACTTTGGCTTACATTTTTAAAGGTTGTAAAAAGAAGTGATATTAGTTCATCTACTAGCTCTACTATGGAGAAGTTTACGGGAAGTGAAGATGAATAAAATATATATCTATGGTGCAAGTGGACATGGTTTGGTGGTAGCAGATATTGCTCTATCTTGTGGATATAAAGAGATAGAATTTATAGATGATGATACAAAAAAAGGATATAAAACCTTTGATGATATAAAGAAAAACACTCAATATCCTATAGCTTTTGGTATAGGAGATAACCACATAAGAAAGATATTATATCAAAAAGTAAAAAAACAAGGTTTTGCTTTACCTACTTTGATACATCCTAGTGCTATAATATCATCTAGTGTTATTATTGGTGAAGGTACAGTTGTTATGCCAAATGTAGTGGTAAATACAAGAGCAAATATAGGTAAAGCTGTAATACTAAATAGCTCTTGTGTGATTGAGCATGAATGTATAATAGGGGATTTTGTACATATTTCTCCAAAAGTAGCTATTGCAGGAGATGTAAAAGTGGGAGATTTAACTCATATTGGGATAGGAAGTAGTGTGATACAGTGTTTACATATAGGAAAAGAGTCTATTATAGGTGCTGGATCAGTAGTGGTAAATAATATAGCAGATTTTAAAAAAGCATATGGTAATCCTTGTAAAGAGAGATTATAATAAATAAAAAATGAGTGATATAATAAAACTAATAAATCAAAAAGAAAGTAGAAAGCTAGAGTTCAAGCAAGAGCTTCCAAGCAAAGATAAATTAATAAAGACTACTATTGCATTTGCAAATTCTCAAGGTGGAGATTTGATTGTTGGTATTAATGATAGCGGAGATATAGTTGGAGTTGATGAAGATAGTGTTATTAAATATGAAGAGATTATTTCAAATACTATTTATGACAACTGTTTGCCAACTATTATCCCAGAAATATATTCTGTACGAGTAAATAATAAATTGCTTTTAGTAGTACATATATATCCATCAAATCAAAAGCCACACTATATAAAAAAAGATGGTAAATTACATGGCACTTATATCAGAGTGGGCTCTAGTAATCGACTCGCAACTGTAGATGTATTGGAAAACCTTGAAAGAGAAAAAAGAAGTATCTCATTTGATAGTGTTTTATTGTATGAATACAACTATAAAGAAGGTATCTTAAGTCCAATAGATAAGTATATTTTAAAGATTTTGAAAGAAAAGCCAACAATACATTTATATGAAAAACTAAAACTTATAAAAAAGGATAGAGAAACTTATTATCTTACAAATCTAGGAGTATGGTTTAGTACAATAAAAGATGAACTTTTTCCACTTTTAAAAATAGAGTGTGCAAGATTTAAAGGTACTACTACAAAAGTGTTTATAGATCAAGCAACATTTAATGAAGACCTTATAGATGGTATAGAAAAAAGTATAGATTTTATAAAAAGAAATATTAAATTAGGTGCAACTATTGGTGACATTTATCGTGAAGATAGGTGGGAATATCCACTACTTGCTATTAGAGAGGTAGTGATTAATGCTGTTGTTCATCGAGATTATAGTATATTGGGTAGTGATATTAAAATAGCTATTTTTGATGATATGATAGAAGTTACAAGTCCAGGGATATTAATAATCGATAAAGAAAAACTTGGTTTTGGATATAGTGAACTTAGAAATCAAAATTTGGGAAATTTACTAAAAAAGATGAAGATTATAGAACAATGGGGAACAGGCTATGAAAAAATAGCTAATGAACTAGAAGCGTATCCTGAGATAAGAATAGAAATAGATGATAGTTCTAGTTTTGTTCAAATAAGTTTTATAAAACAAAAAGCCACCCAAGAAACCACCCAAGAAACCACCCAAGAAACCACCCAAGAAACCACAAAAGAGATGATTTTACAACTTTTAGAACAAAATCCAAAATATACAAGGGCAGATATAATGAAAATTTTAAATAAAGCAGATAGTACAATAAAGCAACATTTATCAGAACTACAAAAATATGGATTATTAAAAAGAGTTGGTAGTACAAAGGCAGGATATTGGACAGTGGTAGATAAAAAAGGTAAAGAAAATGAGAAATAATAAAATGAATAAAAGACTATTTTTAAGCTCACCTCATATGAGTGGCAATGAACTAAATTATATCCAAAATGTTTTTGAAAGCAATTATATAGCTCCACTTGGAGAGTATGTCAATAAATTTGAAGATAGTATCAAAAACTATACAAAAACACCATATGCCCTAGCAGTAATAAGTGGAACAGCTGCTATTCATCTAGCTTTGAGAGTTTTGGGAATAAAAGAGGGTGATGACGTACTAGCTTCAACTTTTACTTTTATTGGTTCAGTAAATGCAATTCTTTACGAAAGAGCAAATCCAGTTTTTATAGATAGCGAAAAAGAGACTTGGAATTTATGCCCAAAACTTCTAAATAAATATCTTTGCGAGTGTGAGAAAAAACCAAAGGCTTTAATAGTAACTCATCTATATGGTCAAAGTGCAAATATAGAGAAAATAGCTGATATTTGTAATCTTCATGGAGTTTATCTAATAGAAGATGCAGCTGAAAGTCTAGGATGTATTGTAAATGGCAAACATACGGGAACTTTTGGAGATTTTGGGATATACTCATTTAATGGAAATAAAATCCTAACTACAAGTGGTGGTGGTATGCTTATTTCAAACAACAAAGAGTGGATAGAAAAGGCTAAATTTTACTCTACTCAAGCAAAAGAAGCATATATTCACTATGAGCATATAGAATATGGTTATAACTATCGTATGAGTAATGTCCTAGCTGCTATTGGAGTAGCTCAAATGGAAGTTATAGAAGATAGGGTTAGCAAAAAAAGAGAGATTTTTGGATGGTATAAAGAGTTTTTAGGTGATATTAAAGAAATAGAGTTTATGCCTGAATGCGAAGGCTCTAGAGGTAATAGATGGCTTACAACTTTGACTTTTGAAAAAACACCTTACAAAAATATTATGAAAGCTTTAGAAGAGGTGGAAGTAGAGAGTCGTCCATTTTGGAAACCTATGCATATGCAAAAACTTTTTTCTAACTCAAGATCAGTTTTAAATGGAGTAAGTGAAGAGTTGTTTAAAAAAGGACTTTGTTTAGCTAGTAGTACAACTATGAGTAAAGATGATGTAAAAATGATCTGTGATACTATAAAAAGGAATTTAAGTGTTTAAGCCAACTACTTTTAAGAGATTTTTATTTTTTATTATAGGGGATATGTTTATCTCTTTATGGACTCTTTTTTTAGCCTATAATCTTAGATTTAACTTTGATGTTCCAAGTAACTTTTTTGAGAGTTTTTGGAGTGTCTTTATACTTATTACATTACTAAAAATAATCTTTTTATATTATATGAAGATATACTCTATTGCATGGAGATTTTTTTCTTTATATGAAGTGAAAAAGATTATATTAGCTCATATTTATGCTTATGGTAGCTTTGCTATATTGTTTTTATTATTTGAAGAGTATCTATCACCTCTTGCTAGAAGTATAATAATTATTGATTTTACTATTTCTTTAATAATGATAATATTTCTTAGATTTTCCAAAAGAATATTTATGGAAAGTAGCTGTAGTAGTGAGTATAAAAACACCTTGCTTATAGGGGCTGATCCATATATAAAGGTGTTATTGCAAGATAAATCTTTTTTATACTCTCCAGTAGCTATAATAGATGAAAATCCAAATCTTAAAAATACTTATATATCAAGTCTAAAGGTCTATAGTTTTGATGATTTAGATAAAACCATCAAAGAAAACAGTATAGAAGCGGTGATAATAACAAAGCATTATACTCAAAATGAACTTCTAAAAATATATGAAGACTTAAAAACTTATAATATTAAAGAGATTAAAATAGTAAATACTTTTAAAGAAGATGAACAAAGTGGACAACTAAAAGATATTACTGTTGAAGATTTACTAGCAAGGCATCCAAAAGATCTAGACAAATCAAAAATACAAAGCTTTATCAAAGATAAAGTAGTCCTTATTACTGGTGCTGGTGGAAGTATAGGAAGTGAAATAGCTAGACAATGTAAAAAATATGAAGCTAAAACGCTGATTTTACTTGATCATAGTGAGTTTAATCTCTACTCTATACTAGAAGAGTTAGGACAAGAAGATATCATACCAGTTATGCAAAGTGTAAGAAATTATGATTTATTAGAAAAAACCTATATTAAATATAAGCCCCAGATTGTTATCCATGCAGCTGCTTATAAGCATGTGCCACTAGTAGAACACAATATCCAAGAGGCTATTTTAAACAATATCATGGGAACTAAAAATGCTATAGATTTGGCTATCAAGTATAGAATAGAAAAGTTTGTGCTTATATCTACAGACAAAGCAGTTCGTCCTACAAATATAATGGGTACAACAAAGAGAATTTGTGAACTTTATGCTCAAAACTCTATATCAAACTTAACAGAGATAGTTTCAGTTAGATTTGGCAATGTACTAGGAAGTAGTGGTAGTGTAATACCAAAGTTCAAAGCCCAAATAGAAAAAGGTGGTCCAATAACTGTAACCCATCCAGATATTACAAGATATTTTATGCTTATCCCTGAAGCTTGTGAGCTTGTTCTTCAAGCAGCAAGTATAGGTAAAGGTGGAGAGATATTTATTTTGGATATGGGAGATCCTATCAAGATAGTAGATCTTGCTAAAAAGATGATAGATTTAAGTGGTAGAAGTGATATAGATATAGAGTTTAGTGGACTAAGGGTCGGTGAAAAGCTATATGAAGAGCTTTTGATAGATGATAGTGATAAAACAACACAGTATCCATCTATAATGGTAGCAGGAAAGACACAGTATGATATAGAGTTACTAAATAGTGATATAAAAGAGTTACTAAATAGTGATGATAAAATATCTAAACTAAAAAAGATAGTCCCAGAGTTTGAACATCAGCTTAATTAAATAAAATTTTTTAATATATTTTAAAATATCTATGATATAATGGATGAAAGAAAAGAACTAAAGGGGTGGATATGTTAAGAAAAACAATAGCTATTGAAAACTCTTTGTATGATCTGTTAGAATCAAGTGATTTAATATGTAATTATGGATCTTTTTCAAATCTTGTATCAAATGCTTTAGAACTTTTGATAGAAAAAAATAAGAAAGAACAATATAAAAAAGCTATGATTGAAGCATCTAAAGATAGGCTTTATATTCAGGATATACAAGAAGTTATGGATGACTTTAAGTATGCTGATAATGAGGTCTGTAATGAAGCAATATGATATATATTTAGCTGATTTAAATCCTATAGTTGGAAGGGAACAGTCGGGAACTAGACCTGTTTTGATAATATCAAATAAATATGAAAATATTTTGGATATTGTAACTGTTATCCCTATAACATCATTAAAAAATGGAAGAAAAATTTACCCAAATGAGTTGTTGTTGCTTGATGAACTCTTGGTACCTTCAATATTATTATGTCAGCAAATAAGAGCAATTGCTAAAAGTAGGCTTATCAAAAAGTTGTCTTCTATAAGTAATATAAAAATACAAAATAAAATTTTACAAATATTATGTAATAGATTTGAAAAAATTTAGTATAGTTTACTATTCAGCCCAAAAGACTCATCTCTTTGGTGTTTATACTATGACATATTTTCATACCATAAAGATAGATATTCCATGAGATATAAATCCATAAGAAAAAGAAGAGTATTACACTAAGTGATCCATAAAGTGTTGTATAGGTTTTATTTAATAAAACA
>Ga0265295_1009442_pt1 | contig 10429 bp, 7 predicted proteins | sample Munlansysbiofilm_FD_192503 | JGI IMG/M metagenome (GOLD analysis project Ga0265295, IMG submission 192503) | Leachate microbial communities from a municipal landfill in Southern Ontario, Canada - Methane capture system biofilm | ecosystem: Engineered > Solid waste > Landfill > Unclassified ... | reverse complement strand
TTATATCCACACAAATGGTAAAGTTGCTACAGTAGTAGGGTTCTCAAAAGTGCTAAGTGAAACAGTTGGAGACGAGATAGCAATGCAGATCACTGCAATGAGTCCCGTATCTGTTAACAGAGACTCTTGCCCTAAAGAGATTATCGAAAAAGAGCTTGAAATCTACAGAATTCAGATTCGTGAAGAGGGTAAACCGGAAAATATGGTTGAACAAATTGCTCAAGGCAAACTCAACAAGTTTTTCAAAGAGAGCACACTGGAAGATCAGACATTCGTTCAGGATGGCAAAATAACAGTAGCTCAATACCTTAAGAGCGTAGACCCTGAAGTTAAAGTAACAGGTTTCTACAGATTCTCTCTTAACGACTAATACTACTAGAATTAATCTTCAGACAATAGTCCAAGAATAATTTACACTAAAAAGGGTGACCAGAAATGGCCACCCTTTTTGCCTCAGGGGGGGTAAGAATTTGCTGTTTTAGGTTTTTCCACTATCTTTGCGGCCGAAATAATCTTCAGGGCAGGGTGTGATCCCCGACCGGCGGTAAAGTCCGCGAGCCTGTAAAAGGGCAGAACCGTTGCAACTACGGTACCGACAGTTAAAGTCTGGATGAAAGAAGAAATTATGAAACAGAAAATCAACCCAATTTGGGGGGTCTTTGCCGGTGGCATTGCCCTCCTGCTCCAGACAGGAGCCTCTTATGCAGTAACACAGGACAGTACACTAACCTCAAATCTTGGAGAAGTTGTTTTAACTGCCTCTTTCTTGAATGAAAAGCGAAGTCCTCTCAGACTATCAACTGTAAACAGATCAAAAATTGAGAAAAGATCAATTGGTGCTACCTATCCAGAATTAGTTAAAGATATTCCGGGGATATATGCAACAAGCGAATCTGGAAGTTATGGTGATGCGCGGATAAACATCCGGGGTTTTAAGCAAGAAAATATATCAGTTATGCTTAACGGAATACCCATATCGGGATTGGTAACCGGCAATATGTTCTGGAACAACTGGCTGGGACTTGCAGATGCTACTCAAACAATACAGGTTCAAAAAGGTATCGGTGGATCAATGCTTTCAGACAACTCTGTTGGAGGAACAATTAACATTATAACCTCCTCTCCGTCACCAGATCCCTCTTTAAGCACCTCTCTCTTCTTTACAAGTTATGGTCAGGGGAAAAGTTCGGTAAGTATGAATAGCGGAACTCTCAAAGGAGGCTGGAATATTTCTCTGCTTGGCTCATACGCATTTGGCAAGGGATATGTTCAGCAGACCGATGTGAACTCCTGGGCATATATGCTCAATATCAGCAAAAAAATCGGCACAAAACATACCCTTCTTCTGACAGCACTCGGCTCTCCGGAAAAACACGAACAGCGTTCCGCGAGGCTCTCGGCAACAGAGGTGGAGCAATATGGACGTAGTTACAATAAAAACTGGGGATATTTGAGTACTGGAGAGCCATTTAATCTAAGCAAAAACTTCTACCATAAACCATATATAACCATTCATCACTTCTTTAGGCCTCAGTCCGGAACCGAACTAGCCACCTCTGCATATATTTCATCAGGCAATGGAGGAGGCCGATGGTCCGAATCCAAAGGCAAGAGGATTTTAGAGTTTTCTAAAGATGGTCAAATAGACTGGCCCTCTGTAATAGAGGAGAACAGAAACACAGATGGCTCATCATCAACTATTTTATCAGATTTTCTTGCAGGGCACACACAGGCAGGGGTTAAAAGCAACCTTACAATTGAGAGAAAAAATGGGTTATCATATACAGCCGGCTTCCACTATCAATTTTACTCAACCTGGGAGAAGGAGCGAATTACAGACCTACTTGGTGGCGATTACTGGTACGAAGATTATCAAAACAAATCACTCGCCGGAGTTGCAGGCAGAAATCCTGTTAAAAGAGAGGGAGACTTAATAAGGACAAATAACGGAAAAATAATTAACCATCTTACAGCATACGGAATGGTTACTTATAGTAGCAAAAAATGGGAGATTAGAGGCGGAGCATCTTTTATGGGCAGTACAAACAGCAGATGGGACAGATATAACTATGTTGATAATATCCATAGCGATGTCGCTACTGCTGCAGGATACAGTTTAAAGGGGGGGGTGCTATACAGAGCATCAAATAAATTATCACTATATCTAAATGGAGCCTCATACAGTAGAGTTCCGTATTCCGATATTTTCTTTTCATCAGGAAATAATATAATTACTGAAAACGTTAAGAACGAGAAAAATCTGCTTTCTGAAGCGGGGATTAGAATTCTTTTTGACAGGGGTTCATTTGAGACAAATGCATACTTGGCTCTCTGGAAAAACAAAAGTCTACTCTCAAATCCATACAAACAAGAGATGGAGGATACTCCTCACAAATATATGGTGCAAGGACTAGATGCCCTTCACTATGGGGTTGAAAGCGATCTTCTCTACCGTCCATTAAGATGGTTAGAGTTAAGGGGATTCCTCTCAATTGGAAACTGGAAATGGAAAAATGATGTCTCTGCTATTATCTACGATTCTTATTCCGGACTGGAAATGGGTCGGGTGGATGTTTACAGTGACGGACTAGCTGTGGGTGATGCCCCTCAAACCCAAATAGGGGCATCGGCAGATATAAGTATTACATCAAAAATTGAACTATCTGCAGACTGGAAGTTTAACTCAAGGCTCTATGCAGATTTTGACCCAATTTCCAGAAGAGATCCTAGTGACAGAAGCAACTCTTACAGAATTCCGGACTATCATCTTCTTAATGCAACTATTTCCTGGAGAGAAAAGATTGGAAAGAGTAAAATAACATTATTTCTTTCCGTCAACAATATATTAAATACCAGCTACATAGAAAGAGGTAAAGATGGTTTTGACCACACTATAAACTCATTTACCGGATTCTGGGGCTTTGGAATTAATGGTAACGCCGGAGTGAGGTTAGCTATTTTTTAGGTATTTTTGCAGAAGCAAATACCAATAGATGAAAAATACGCTAGAGCTTCTGGGAAGGTACTTCCTTCTTATGAGGAAAGTCTTTACAAAACCAGACAAAAAATCAATCTTTATAAAACAATTCTTTACAGATGTAGAGAAGCTTGTTATTGATTCAATCCCTATTGTAGCTGTAATCTCTCTGTTTATTGGTGCCGTACTAGTAATCCAGACAGCATCAAACATTGAGAGCCCATTCATCCCAAAGATGTATGTAGGCTATATGACCAGAGAGAGTCTCGTGCTTGAATTTTGTTCAACAATGATTGCTCTTATCCTCGCAGGCAAAGTTGGTTCTAATATCTCCTCAGAAATAGGAAGTATGAGAATAAGCGAGCAGATTGACGCAATGGATATGATGGGTATCAACTCTGCAAACTACCTGATATTACCAAAAATTGCAGCATCCACTATTTTCAATCCCTTCCTTATGCTCTTCAGCTTTATGCTGGGACTGATTGGCGGTGCATTAATCATAGCTGCAACCAGTATTGTAACTATGAGCCAATATGTTGATGGTTTGCACTACGCCTTCAGATCATATTACATCTTCTATAGTATGATTAAGATGTCGGTTTTCAGCTTTATAATAACCAGCATCTCCTCCTTTTACGGGTATAACGCATCAGGTGGATCTCTTGGAGTTGGTAAGTCCAGCACAAAAGCTATAGTGGTTAGCTCAGTTATGATTCTTGTTGCTAACCTGGTAATAACACAATTAATGCTTGGATAGATGATAAAAGTAGAGAGACTGGACAAATTCTTTGGAGAGAATCAGGTTTTGAAAGATATTTCAATTGAATACCTTCCGGGTAGGTGTTCACTTATCATTGGCGCAAGCGGATCCGGTAAGACAGTACTTTTAAAATCTCTGGTGGGCCTTCATAAACCTGATAATGGAAAAGTCTGGTATGGTGATGTGAACTTCACTCAACTTGACGAAAACGGCAAAAAAGAGATTCGTAAAGAGATAGGAATGCTATTTCAGGGAAGTGCCCTGTTTGACTTTGCAACAGTAGAAGAGAATGTTAGATTTCCAATGGACTTTTTCACAAACTGGAGCAAAGAGGAGAAACTGGAGAGGGTTAACTTTTGTCTTAAAAGAGTAAATCTCGTTAATGTAAATAATCTATTTCCAAATGAGCTAAGTGGAGGTATGCAAAAAAGGGTGGGTATTGCAAGAGCAATTGCGCTCAATCCCAAATACCTTTTTTGTGACGAACCAAACTCAGGATTAGATCCCCATACATCAATACTGATAGACCAGCTAATTCAGGAAATTACTCAGGAGTATAACATTACAACTGTTGTAAACACTCACGATATGAACTCTGTAATGGAGATAGGAGATCAAGTCTCCTTCATCCATAAGGGAAGAAAAGTCTGGGAAGGCAGCCGAAATGATATTTTAACAGCTGACAACCCAGACCTTAATGAATTTGTCTTTGCCAATAATATGGCTAAAAAAATGAAGGAGCTGATGAACAGGTAAACTCTGTTACTCTGTTACAGGCTTAACTGATAAAATTTTGATGTCATTAACAGGCCTGTCTCTTGGACCAGTTGCTGTAGCAGCAATTTTATCTATTACCTCCATTCCGGAAACAGTCTCACCAAATACAGTATACTGTCCATCAAGTTGTGCGCAGGTTGATGGATCCTCTACTAAATAAAACTGAGAGCCAGAAGATTCTCTCTCCGGATTAACCGAGTCTGCCCTTCTTGCCGCTGCAAGTGCCCCCTTCTTATGGTTGAACTGAGGAAGAATTTCAGCAGGAATTGTATACCCCGGCCCTCCTGTACCATATCTGTCAGAAGCAGATGGATCTTTGGTAAGAGGATCTCCCACCTGAATCATAAACCCTTTTATAACTCTGTGAAAAAGAATCCCATCAAAGAATCTTTCTGAAGCAAGCTTCACAAAATTATCTCTGTGTAGCGGAGTCTCTTTATAGAGTTTGATTCTAATAGTCCCGGCTGATGTCTCAATGTCAAACAGAGGCTCTTCAGATAACTCTGCTGCGTTAAATGCTAATGTAGTTGTCATAACTGTAGTATCTACTTGTTTAGTTTGTTCTTTATCTTCACCCTGTTTACCCCCTTTACAAGAGGTAGCAACCAAAGCAATGATAATCATTAAGTTAAAAATAGTCTTCTTCATAAATTCAAGTTAGAGAAATTATTCAAATTTTAATACCTTTGCAATGAGGGCAAAATTACCTCAATTACCCCTATTATGCAAGTGAAAAAATCATACGCCTTACTGCTTGCCTTGACAATATCATTGCCGCTCCTCTCTCAAAGTGTAGGACTCGTTTTAAGCGGAGGGGGCGCAAAGGGTCTTTCCCATATTGGAGTTATAAAAGCTCTGGAAGAAAATAATATTCCAATAGACTATGTAGCAGGAACATCAATGGGTGCTATTGTCTCTGGATTATACTCCATCGGGCTTACTCCTGACGAAATGATAACACTGTTCAGATCTGAACAGTTTTACTCCTGGCAACAGGGTCTCTCAGAAAAGAGCTTTGCAACATATATTTACAGAAGAGAACCAACACCGGAACTATTTGGAGCAACATTTAATCTAAGTAGAAAAGAGAAAAAGATTAACTATATAATCCCCACTAATCTTATCTCTCCATATCCTATGGATATTGCCTTTGTACAACTTTTTGCCTCCTCTTCTGCTGCAGCTTCATACGATTTTGATAACCTTATGGTACCATTCAGATGTGTATCTGCAGATATCGTTAATAAAAAACCGTACATTCTCAGAAAAGGGGCACTTGAAGAGGCTATACGTGCATCAATGACATTTCCCCTTGCTTTCAAACCTATTATTGTAGACTCTATCCTTATGTTTGATGGAGGGTTCTATAACAATTTCCCTTGGGATGTGATGGAGAAGGACTTCAATCCAGATTTCATAATAGGGGCAAAATGCTCCACAAACCCTACAGAACCTGATTCAGAAGATGTGCTGGCTCAGCTTGAGAATATGATGATGGTTGAAACCAATTACGTTATACCGGAAGAGAAGGGGATTTTAATTGATGGAGACTATACAAATATTGCCCTTTTTGACTTTACTAATATTGACAAAATAGTTCAGATGGGTTACGATCTTGCTATTAAGAATATGCCGGCAATTAAAGAAAAGATTAGAGAGCGCAGAAGTGCAAAAGAGCTCTCAGAGAAAAGGCTTGCATTTAGAATGAAATGTCCTCAACTAATTTTTGATAACATTAATTTTATTCCAGATACACTTAAAGAGGGGAAAAAGGAGTTTATTGTAAATACACTCAAGAATCATAAAGAGGAGCCTGTAAACTTTGAAGTTATTAAAAGAGGATTTAACAGAGTTGTAGCCTCTGGAAATGTAAATACTTTTTATCCATCTACCAGAATGAACAGTGACTCTCTATTTGATTTGACAATGAGAGTATCTGAGCGATCCCCATTAAGAATTGCTATTGGAGGAAACATCTCCTCGTCATCTCTTAACCAAGGTTATATTGGACTAGAATACAGAAACTTTAGCCTCTATCCGTGGAAAGCCTCACTTGACGCAGACCTCGGGAAATTTTACACCGGAGGCTCTCTAACTTTCAGACAGGATTTTTCTTTCCAACCATTTCTCTTTTATGAAGCTGATTTTACGGCACACAGATTTGATTATTTTAGAGGAAGTCAGATTGAGTTCTATCCAAACAGGTTACCAACGAGTATTGAAGAGAGCGAAGTATTTGCAAATATAAAGGTTGGCTCCCCTATAGATCTTAACAGAAGCATAATGGGCAAGGTGAGTCTTAGTGCAGGTCGTAATACTTACTCATATTACCTTACAGATAACTTCACATCATACGACATTCCGGATAGAACAGGAATTACCTTTGTTTCACCCTCTGTAATCCTTGAGAGAAATACAACAAATTACAAAATATATCCAACTGCTGGTATTAAGCAAAAGCTAACTGCCAGCTATGCTTTAATCTACTCTGATTACAAACCGGGAAGTACCTCAGAAGAGATGAGTGCTTATACAAATAGAGTTGATAACAGATTTAAAATTAGATTCTATTCGGAAGTATATCACAATGTAAACAAATGGTTGACAATTGGATCTCTTGTTGACTTTACTCTCTCATCTAGAGTAACCCTTGGGGATTATATATCTTCACTTATTATGATGCCCGCTTTCCAGCCGACTCCTCATAGCAAGACTCTGTTACTTAGAGGATATAGAGCAAACACATATCTGGCAGCAGGCGTTAATCCGATTATCCATATATCAAATTCAGTTTTTTTCAGTGCACTCTTCACCTATTTTCAACCATACAGGACTCTAATTAGAAATAGTGATGGTACAGCAGGTTACTCATCACTCTTTCCCAAAGGCGATTTTATGGCAAATTTAGCAGCGGTGTGGCAATCTCCTGTTGGGCCGATTAGTCTCTCTGCCTCGTACTATCCGGGAGCAGATGTAAAGTGGTACCCTCAATTTAATATTGGATTTCTAATATTTAGAAATAAATCGCTTAATAATTGACAATGAGAGGTTCCATTCTTCGAAAATTAGCAGGCGAATCGGCAATATACGGACTCAGTACCATTCTTGCCAGATTTATAAATTTCCTATTTGTACCTATATACACTACTATGCTCTCAACCGGGAGCTATGGAATAGCCACTGAATTTCTTGCCTACATTGCGATACTTCAAGTAATCTTAACACTTGGGCTGGAGACTGGGTGCTTCAATTTTGCAAACAAACACGACCAGCCCAATATCGTATTTTCAAACGCCCTTGTAACAGTGGGATCAATCTCACTAATTTTCTTTCTGTTAGTGACCATTTTTTCCGGAGATATATCCGGATGGATGGGGTACAATGGGTTTGGTAAAATTATAATTTATATTGGGAGTATTCTTGCAATAGATGCCTTTACATCAATTCTTTTTGCAAGATTAAGATATCAGAACAAGGCTTATAAATTTGCTCTTTTCAAGACAATAAAGATACTTTCTGAAACAGCATTTAACTTTATTCTCTTCTTTGGTATTCCCGCATATTTCAAAAGAGAACCGGATTCCTTTCTTACTAACTTTATATCTCTTACTCCAGACTTTACATATATCATTTTTGCCATATTTCTTAGCGGTTTAGTCTCTCTGATTGTATTCATCCCGGATATTGCTGCCCTCCGTTTTAAATTTGAAAAGAGATTATGGAGAGAGATGATGATTTACTCAATCCCCCTAATGATTGCAGGACTTCCCGGAATCATTAACGATACTGTCGACAGGCCTCTATTCAGATTCTTTACCCCGGAAGGTTTAGAGTGGAACTCAGAACTCGGAATATTTCAGGCAGGGGTAAAAATTGCCACATTAATGATGCTCTTTATCCAAATGTTCCGCTATGCAGCTGAACCCTTCTTCTTTGCCAGGGAGGGGAAAGAGAAGTCAAAAGAGGACTACGCAATGGTTATGGAGCATTTCACAGCCTTCAGTATGCTTGTATTTCTTGGAATAACACTCTTTATTGATATTATAGCTCTTATTATTGGCAAAGATTTCAGAGCTGGAATGGAGATAGTACCAATAATGCTTATGTCATATGTTATCCTAGGGATGAACTTCAATGTATCTATGTGGTATAAGCTTTCCGGTAAAACAAAATATGCTATTTATATCACTGCAGCAGGCCTCCCGATTACTTTGGCAATAAATATTGTTTTTATGCCACTATACTCATACCACGCGGCTGCCTGGGGCCACCTGCTTAGCTATTTAGTAATGTTTATCCTCAGCATATTTATTGGTAAAAAACACTATCCTATTCCATATAACTGGGGTAAAATATCACTCTTTATATTTACCGGAATAGCTCTCTATCTTGTATCAATTCCATTTTCCGAAAGCAATCCTCTGCTCAAATACTCCATCCACATTTTACTGATTATAATTTTCGTTATTACATACATTAAAGTTGAAAAGATTTCTCTATGGAAGTTAAAATTGTAAACCGCTCAAAAAATGAGCTTCCTGAATACGCAACAACACACTCAGCAGGGCTAGACCTCAGAGCAGATATTGAAGAGAGTATTATACTTAAGCCTCTTAAAAGAGCATTGGTTCCTACAGGACTATATATTGAATTACCGGTGGGCTGTGAAGCTCAGATTAGGCCCAGAAGTGGCCTGGCTGCAAAACACGGAATTGGGATAGTAAATAGTCCCGGTACTATTGATGCAGACTACAGAGGTGAAATAAAAATTATTCTGGTTAATCTTTCAGATGAAGAGTATACTCTTAACCCGGGAGAAAGAATTGCTCAGATGGTTATTGCCAAATATGAGAGGGTAACACTCAAAGAGGTTGATCTCCTTGGCGAGACCAGTCGCGGAGAGGGTGGATTCGGTTCAACAGGTAAAAAATAGAGAGATGGAAATAAGAGATTTACATTCATTATTCCTTGAATCTTCCGGAGTAACTACAGATACTAGAGAGATTAAAAGTGGAGCCATTTTTTTTGCTCTTAAGGGAGAAAATTTTGATGGCAATGATTTTGCCTTAAAGGCGATAGAACTTGGCGCATCTTGGAGCGTGTGTGATAGACCGGGTGTTACAGGAATCAGGATAATCAATGTAGATGACTCACTTAAAACTCTACAGGAACTTGCTGCATTCAATAGGAGATATTTTGGGATACCCCTCTTCTCTCTTACCGGAACTAACGGAAAAACAACTACAAAGGAGCTTATTGCTTCTGTTCTCTCCAAAAAATACAGAGTTCTCTCAACCACAGGCAATCTTAATAATCACATTGGTGTTCCACTTACCCTTTTAAAAATGGAGGGAAAAACTGAGATAGCTGTCGTTGAGATGGGAGCAAGTGCCCCAGGAGAGATAGAGCTACTTTGCAATATTGCAACACCAGATGCAGGTCTGATCACAAACATTGGCAAGGCGCACCTTCTTGGTTTTGGCTCTTATGAAGGAGTTCGAAAAACCAAAGGCGAATTATATGACTACCTACTAAACAACTCCGGAAAAGCTCTATACAATATTGACAACCCAATACTAGGGGAGATGATTAAAGAGCGAAAAGGGATAAACAGCATTGCTTACGGAAGAAGCCTTTCTGAGGCTCAAATTCTGCCAGTTAGCCCTGAAAGCCCTTTTTTAAGAATCAGACTAGGGTCCGGCAAAACTATAAACACCAATATGATAGGCTCATATAATGCCGATAATGTTTTTGCCGCTATTGCAGCCGGGTCTCTCTACAATATCCCATTAGATCTAGCCATTAAAGCTATTGAAGAGTATCACCCATCTAATAACCGCTCACAACTATCAACAGGTGAAAAAAACACCCTTATAATTGATGCTTATAATGCAAATCCTACTAGTATGAGA
>Ga0265295_1009441_pt1 | contig 10429 bp, 12 predicted proteins | sample Munlansysbiofilm_FD_192503 | JGI IMG/M metagenome (GOLD analysis project Ga0265295, IMG submission 192503) | Leachate microbial communities from a municipal landfill in Southern Ontario, Canada - Methane capture system biofilm | ecosystem: Engineered > Solid waste > Landfill > Unclassified ... | reverse complement strand
GCAGTCAAGCTGATTGCAGGGATTTCAGGAGCCACCGGATCATCATTTGATACCCACGGTTCACTGCCATATTCATAGCAGCCCATATCTATTCTGTTATTCCAGATGCGATAGTTACCGGCAAGGTCATAAGGTAAAAGACCCAAGCCGGAGCTATCCAATGCCCCGCTATCAATGCAGGGAGATAGATTAGAGAGGCGGAAGCATAGCGGATCATTGATGTCTGTCCAGGCCAAAAATTGAGGATCACCACTGATATTAGTATCATGATAATGGATTGTACTTTGGGGACCCTGCCAAATGTCATCATAGCCATTACGAATTAAGTTGTTGTGAAGAGTGAGAGTAGTAGTCAAGCCAGAAAAGTCCATAGGGTTGATGGCTATCTCTTTGGAACGATTGTTATAGAAAATGCTATTGAATATTGTAACAATCCCATTGACCATCAGTGCCTCACCATTGCCGGTATGTCCGGCAAAAGTGCAATTGTTGAAGTTCATTATGGGGTAGTTTATTCCCCCAAAGATAACCCCTCTTAGGTTGCAGTGGATGTTAGAAAAAAGGGTATTGTTGATGGTATATGTCTGATCTTCGGTAATAACTGTATTGCCGCCAAAAGATAGGGCTTGCGAATCATCATCCATCATCGTAAGGTTGGTGAATATCGAGTTTTCTATGGTAATGAATGAACCAATTCGCAGTAAAATCAATGCTCGCGCCCATACATCATTACTAACATAGGTAGAGGTGGCATTGCGGAAGATACAATCTGAGATCCTCCCCGTGAAGATACCCTCACACCGCAGAAAACCATATTTTGGCGTGCTAAAGTCCTCGATGATTACGTTTTCCATTAAGACATTTGTGGATTTTGAAAGATCAATAACAGCTGCTTCATTCGGGGACAGATTGTGCATCCTCAGATTGCGCAACACCATTCCATCTTCCTTTAAACCCCATACTGCAGAGGTGCTGGTATAGTTTTGGGTTGTGATAGATAGATCTTGCAGGGTAAAATTGTCTTGTCCTATACCGGCAAAAACAAAGAGGGTGTTTCTGGTGATGTTGGCATAAACCGGATCCATCTCACCTATCACTTGAGTCTCGGCCATGCCAGCTCCCTTGACGGTTACCCCACCTTTAAGCGCGATGGGAAACTTCTCTTGAGTAGAAAAGGTAGCATAAACCCCAGGGAGGATGTGTACAGTACGGGAGTTCGCACTATTTGGTGAAATCCGGTAGATGGCAGTGCCGATAGTCTTGAGGGGGGTAGCCAGACTCAAGCCATCATTGGCATCATCACCTTCAGTAGAGACGTAGAGATCGCTGGCAATCTCTTGATGAACTGAGTTATGAGGGTTTACATATACTTGAAAATTATTGTTATTGCCATCTAAAATACTGGCATAATAGCTGGTAGATTCGGATACCGTAAAGGTTTCAAGGGGAATTGTGAGATCAGAATTGAGGGAATTGGCAAAGATATCCTGCCCTGATCCGGCTCTGTTATTGTATATGGAGCAAAGGTTAATGGGATCAAAGATGACGTTAACGGAGCCCATATAGCCGTAAATGTAAATCCCACCACCCATCCGATAGGCATAGTTATCATATACCTTAACTCCGCTAAGAGTGACGGTGCACATACTGAGATACATGCCTCCTCCGTCTAGAGCTTCATTATCGAAGATTTTGCAATTGACTATCCGTGAAGATGAATATGAAAGTAAATTTACTCCTCTTCCATTTGTAAGAGAAAAGCCTCTGACTACAATGCTCTGCTTCCCACTCAATACTCTTATAGATTGTAAGCCATTCCCATCGATAATAGTAGAATCTATGTAAACTGGATTGTTAGTTATAGCTTCTTGACTTATCAAACTGATGTTATCAGTACCTATAATGACTAGTCCCAAATATCTCCCCGGATACACCAAAATAGTATCTCCGGGTGCTGAATCATTTACCGCCGCCTGAATAGAGGTATATTGTCCACTACCGCTGATATCCACAATTCTGGTGATGGCACACAATCCTGTAAGGGATAGTACACAATAAAATACCGCAATCCACTTAATATTTGGCATACATTCTCCAATTCATGAGAGGAGAGCTATGCCTCCCCTCACACATTGCTTTTATTTAAGCATTAGCATTTTTCGAACCAAAACCAGATCATTTGATCTGAGTTTATAGAAATAGACTCCGCTGGCGCAGGAGTTTCCAGATGCGTCTCTTCCATTCCAGGTCACTGAGTGTTGGCCGGTTTCAAGATAACCTTGTTGGAGAGTTCTGACCAATTGCCCTTTCACGTTATACACTTCGAGGGACATCTGTCCAGGCAAATAAATCCGGATAGCCATCTCCATTGATGTCTCCCAAAGCACCAAGTCTTTGATCTACAGGCACATTCGAAGTACCGATTAACAGACTGTCTGACAAGGTGATGTCCTCATCACCATAGTAAAGAGTAAAGTCATGCTGCCGAGCATCATAGGGCCCGGTAATGGCGTATTTTACCATGTCCGAATAACCATCCATATTCACGTCACCTACGCCGTTTATCCAGGTTATAGGGTAAGCTTCACATAGCTCGGGCTCACCAAAGACATCGGACCAAATAAATGCCTTCTCATTATTTCCAAACAAAGGTATCCAAATACTCACATCCGCGAGTCCATCGCCATTGAAATCTATGACCACAATACTTGCTCCAAACTGATCGCCAATATTCTCGCCATACAGTGTGGTCATTGGTTCCATTGTGTTTGTAGCCGCAAGAAGAGCGGCAAAACACAATAATAATAGGCCGATTAGTAGGTGCTTCTTTTGCATTAGCTTTTGCATAATTTCTCCTTACTTAATCCTTAGTCAGAAGTCACGTCCCAAGGGTTAGAGTACATTCCAACTCATTGTTTCACATGTTCTTTGAAGACACGAGAAGTCCTCCCCTCGTACACACTATCAAGGTCATACGGCTAATTTCATTATCTACCATGCCACACATTTCAGTCAAGCTCTTTTTTAAACCAAACTATTTTGTAAGAGGGCATGAAATCTTGCAGGGACGGTGAAGCCGGGCTATATCTCGTAGCACACAAGCCTGAAAGTCAAACATCACTATATTGCAGTTCTCCCGCAAATAGTATGAAATCGCGATGTCGTGATTCCTCCGTTTTGGATGGAAAATAACTTATAGTTTGCGAGGATAAATAAGATGGCGGATAATCAAAAGCTTATCCGCCAGATAAAAGTGAAAGTCAAGACAGGCCGTATGTGCTTGAGATAAAGTACACAAGGACTATCTAAAGCTTAGTTGTTCGATCAAAAAGACCGGTCGATACAGTCCGGCAGGACGACAGGCGAATGCCAATAGCCCAGCAGGTGACTGCTGGGGTGGCGGACAGATGTATTCCCGAGTCCGGAGCGCAGCGCAGGACGACACCTGATCCTTCAATAAAGCATACACCATCGTAGCCTGGGGTATATTTGGTCATAGAGCTGCGGGTGTCTGGCCTTCAAAGGCCAGGAAATCGTCTTGACCCAGGTGGCGGCCTTGCATTATGGGGGTTACAAACCCCCGTCTTTCAAGGTAGTGCTAAGATTGTGGCTACAGCTAAGAAATCCAACAACTGGATGCGAGACGCATCCAATCCAACAGGAAAGGAATCCAGCAACTGGACGCGAGACGCAGCCAATCCAAAAGGTAGGGAATCCAACAACTGGGCGCAGGACGCAGCCAATCCAGCAGTTTGCCAAGCGGATCCATCAGTCAAGATGCTCTTTATCCGTGTGAATTCTTCTAATCCGTGTAAATCCGTCTGATCCGTAAAATCCGTGTGACTGTTCCCAAAGTTTACTGCATGTACTGGCTGAAGCCGATACAGGGGTCGGTTGACTGTTTTTTTGATTTGGTGCACGCACCGTCTGAAGACAGTGCTACGGCCGGCTGAAGCCAGCGTTACTGTCCCTTCATCATAGATTCGAGCTGTTTCATGCCTTTGGGGCTGCTCATCTTCTTCATCATCTTTTTCATGTCTTCAAATTGACGCATGAGGCGGTTTACTTCCATCACGGGGCGACCACAACCTTTAGAAATGCGCAGACGGCGGCTGCCATTGAGCAGGTGAGGCTTTTCTCGCTCTTGGTAGGTCATGGACTGGATGATGGCTTCCACGTGCCTGAGGGCGTTGTCATCGATCTTGAGGTCGGACGGAAGCTTGGCACTCATACCCGGGATCATGCGGATTACGGATTCGAGGGGGCCCATTTTCTTGATGCTCTGAAGTTGTTGCAGAAAGTCGTTCAGAGTGAATTGGTTTTTGAGCATCTTGCGGGCCAGCTTTTCTTCCTCTTCCACATCCATGGTTTCTTCGGCCTTTTCGATGAGGCTGAGCACGTCTCCCATGCCCAAAATTCGGGAGGCCATGCGGTCTGGGTAAAATACTTCCAGATCCGGAATCTTTTCGCCGGTACCCACAAAGGCCACGGGGCGATCGGTAACAGCTTTGATTGAGAGGGCTGCACCACCACGGGCATCGCCATCAAGCTTGGTGAGAATCACAGCATCAAAGGCGAGTTTGGCATAGAATTCGGAGGCCACTGTTACGGCATCCTGTCCGGTCATGGCATCGGCCACGAAAAAGATATAATCCGGCTTGATAAAGGCTTTGAGGCGGGCAACCTCATCCATCATCTCGGTATCGATATGCAGGCGGCCAGCGGTATCGAAAATGAGCAGATTGGTGATATCGTCATAGGCTCTTTTGAGCGCTATTTCGGCGATTTTGACCACATCCTTGGTCTCTTCAGCGACCACGGGGATATCGATCTGTTTACCCAGGACCTTGAGCTGCTCGATGGCGGCGGGGCGATAGACGTCGCAGGCGACCATCATGGGTTTGATGCCTTTTTTACGGTACATGGCGGCAAGCTTGGCACAGGCGGTAGTTTTACCAGAGCCCTGCAGGCCCACCATCATGATCTTGGTAAGTTTATTGTTATAGACTTTCATTTCAAAGCCTTCGGTATCCATGAGCGCGATGAGCTGCTCGTGCACGATCTTTACGATCTGCTGCCCGGGAGTGAGAGATTTCATCACGTCTGAGCCCAGGGCACGGGTTTCCACGGCATTGATAAAGTTCTTTACAATTTTAAAATTGACATCGGCTTCCAGCAGGGCCAGGCGAATCTCGCGCATGCTGTCTTTGATATTCTTTTCGGTGAGGTATCCGCTGCCTTTGAGGCCGCGGAATATCTTATCAAGTCGGTCAGACAGACTATTGAACATTATAACCCCTTAAGAGTATTGATGGATTTTGTGTAATCTTTTGAGCCAAAAATATAAGAGGCGGAAACCAGAATGTCTGCCTTAGCCTCTATCAAGGCAAGGCAATTATCCCCATTCACGCCGCCATCCACTTCGATGAGAAATTCCAGGCCTTGATTCTTTCTGATCCGGTCCAGTTCCATGATCTTAGGCATGCTCCAGGGAATAAAGGCTTGGGCAGAGTAGCCCGGATTGACGCTCATCACGAGCACATAATCCAGATCCGGTAAAATGCTATCCAGAGTATTGATGGGAGTGGCCGGATTCAGCGCGATGCCGGCTTTGATGCCATGAGCTTTGATCTGCTGGATGAGGCGGTGGCTGTGATACACGGTTTCCTGATGAAAAGAGATCCAGCCTACGCCCAGGGCTGCCAGATTATCCACATAATCCTGGGGATTTGTGACCATGAGATGGGCGTCCAGAGGCTGCTTGGTGAGACCCCGGATGCAGGATACCAGCGGGTAGCCGAAGCTGAGATTGGGCACAAAGTGGCCATCCATCAAATCCAGATGGATGATATCGGCAGCCTTCAGCCGCAGAATCTCTTCTGCGAGACGGGAAAAATCCGCCGAAAGCACGGATGCAGCGATAAGAGTGTTCATGTTTTCCTTTTCCTCCCAGTTCGGATGGTGAAGATGATATCTTGCAGATCTTCACCAAATTGACTTTTGTAATTCTTGATAATATCGGCTTTGAGCAAGATCAATTCCTGCATCCAGGCGCTATTTTGCACGCCCACGAAGAGCACATCATTATCTAACTTAACCGGATGAGAGCGTTCAGACAAAAGGTCTCCCACCAGTTGCTTCCAGGCCAGATAGACCCGGATAAAGCGCTGGTGTCTCTCCCCGCCCAAGCGGTAGATCACGCTCTGGAATCTATTGTCTGCTCGCAGGAAGTCCTTCATAAATTAAAGGGAGTACCACCGGATACATCCAGTAACAGTACTCCCCGTATACTTAGGGTTTTAATCCTGATAACAGAATAGACTTCTGGCGTTGTAAGCCAGGATCAGCACAGCCATGGCTACGTAATAAACGGAACCCATACCCATGGTGCTGCGATCCACAGTGGACATCAGTGCGCCGGGCAATATAGCTGCTACTACGAAGCTAGCATACCCGATAGCGCGATTTGCCACAGTGTGGCCTTTGATGTTGATCATATAAACCGTGAGCAAAACCAGAGCGATGAATACAAGGGTAACCCCAAGCATAATGCCCACGACCGCACCTACGGTGAGGCTGGCGGGTAGATTGATCACATTGGAACGCAAGGCTATCAACACTGGAGCTATGATGGCGAGCAACATGAGGGCCGCTGCCATGATAGTCTTCACTGTCTTCTGCGGTTTTGAGATCACTTCAAAGTGACGTTGATGATTTTTAAGAGTGAGATACACGATTAGACTCATCAGCAAGAAAAAGCCAGCATAAGCCAACATCATCACAGGCTTGCCAGTGATCATACCCATTATGGATAGTACCGCAATGAATACTACCAGCCCGGCTATTTGCTTGATCTTAAAGAACGTATCTTTCATGGGAACCTCCCGGATCTTATTCTGCTTCTACTTCGGCTTTGGTTTCCGTTTCGGCCTCGACCTCTGCCTCAGGCAGGGCTTCTGCTTCGGGCTCGGGTTCGATTTCGGCTTTGACTTCGGCTTCAGCTTTTGCTTCGGCTGCGACCACAAAGCTCAGATAAGCTACTATATCTTTGTGCAGTCTGACCTGCAGAGTATGTTGTCCCAATTCCTTGATATGCTGCTCCATTTGAACATGCGAGCGCAGGATATCGATGTTCTTCTCTTTGAGAGCGATCACGATATCATTATCAGAAACTGAGCCAAACATAGTGCCATGTTCGTCTACTTTGCGGACGAATGTCAGTTTTGCAGAAGCTATTTTTTCGGCAAGGTTTTTTAATTCGATCAGCTTCTTTTCTTCATCAGCTTTGCTTTCGGCTTGAATCGAACTCAGTTTTTTCATATTTACAGGTGTGGCATAAAGTGCGATAGCACGAGGCACCAGATAGTTTCTGGCATAGCCTCTTTTCACGTTTACTACTTCGCCTTTATTGCCCAATTTTTCTATGTTTTCGAGCATTATAACTTTCATGCGGTATTTCCTCCACGTTTGGTGTTGCAAAAATTCATCCACCCATCGGCAAAACCGATCAGGGTGAGTGGGACAAAAGCATAAATCAAGATAAAAACCATGATGATGCTTTTTATAGCAATGTTTGAGACTACTTTCGAGATTCCTGCCCAGACCGAGAAAAATCCCTGAATGAGCGGAACCGTGCAAAGCAGAATCAAAGAATTAATAAACAGATCTCTGCCGGCTTCAAAGAAATAAAGCGGCAGGATGGCCAGGATCAGCAGGTTGAAGATCACAGGGAACTTCATATCAGCGGGTTTGAAGGGAACTTTGATGGTTTTGTGAAAGATCATAAAACCGATCAAAAGCGCAAAGATTTGGCCGACTCCCCAAAAAGCGGGTAGAATCATGGTCCAAAGTCTTCTGGCAAGTTCCATGTATTCAGCATCAAACAGTGCTGGCATCTGATCCTGCATAAGAATTATGCCTTCATTGAAGCTCTGCTGCAGCACGCTGCCAAAAAGCAGCATCCTGGCTACAGAATAGAGCATTATCACCAATGCCGCGGCCAAAAAAGCCTGGCCGAGGTATTGGCTGCGCCTTAAGACAATCAAAAAGGTATAGGCCACTGCTCCGACCCCGATAATGGCATCAAGTACCATCAAAGGGGCGCCGGAACTACTTCCATTGAAAACCAGGCTTACCAGCGGCATCACAAAAAACGCAGTAAGGGCGCGTTGTGGTGAGACGATCGCCGGACCCAGAGTCTTGGCACAGAAGTACATGACCAATATCATTCCGAGAAAAGGACTTATGGTAGATAAAGCTCCGCTCAAAAAGGACAGAAAGAACATTATTTATTCGACTACGTAAGCGATCAGGGCCATCTGGCGGGCGCGTTTGATCTCATTGGATATCTTGCGCTGATGTTTGGCGCAGGTACCAGTGAGACGAGCTGCTTCGATCTTGCCCACGTCTGAGGTGAATTGGCGCATCAGGTCGATGTTTTTGTAGTCTATCACAATGTCTTTATTGGCGCAGAATTTACAATACTTTCTGCGGGTGTACTTTTTTCTTCTATCGTTAAAACTCATTTATATCTCCTAAAATGGTACGTCGTCGTTTGTGGTATTTGCATTGGGAGCTCCCTCGTCCTGAGGCATTGGGGGTTCATTCACAGAACCGGTTTCCTGGCCATCACGAGGCTTCCATTCCAGGAAATGAACCGTGTCGATGTTCACTTCAGTGCTTTTACGGTTTACGTTGTTTGTGTCTGTCCAATTTCTGGTATCAAGGCGACCTTCGATGAGCAGAGCACTGCCCTTCTTTGCTTGATTGGATATCATTTCTGCGGTTTTGCTCCAGGCGACGCAATCTATCCAACTGGTAACAGTTTGCCATTGGTCACTTTCATCTTTGTAAACTCTGTCAACTGCGAGAACTACGCGAATAACGGGAGTTCCTTTAGGGGTAAACTTCAGTTCAAGATCATTGCCGATTCTGCCACTGGCAATGAATCTGTTAAGGCGGGGTAATTTTAGATCTGCCATGATTTCTCCTACTTCTCGTCGCGCGCGACAAACATGTGGCGCATGATTTTTTCGTTAATGTTGAACAGGTTTTTCATGCCTTTTACGGCAAGGCTGTCCATTCTCAAGTAGTTCACGTAGTAATAAGATTCCGTGAGTTTTTCGATAGGATAAGCGAGTATCCTTTTTCCCCAGGGATCGGTTTTAATGATCTCGGCACCAGCTTCGCGGAGCAGGTTCAGCGTGGCCTCATTGGCCGCATCAGCTTCATCGCTCGTAAGCTTTGGGGTGTACATCATCATTAGTTCGTAATCTTTAATCATCCTTGTTCCTCCTTTGGACTTGTGATTCCGGCAGCTTTGCCACCGGAATAGGATTTTTTCCATTTACTATAATCATTTAACATTTGCTTGAAGTCCGTGGCAGCATAGGTATCCAAAAATCCGCATACCAGCTTCAGGGATTCAGCATAACTTTCCAGTTCTTCAGCTTCAAAATCTTGCAGTACATATTTATCAGCGGGAAGCTGACTTGATCTGCCGATACCTATCCGAATGCGCTTTAGCTCACTGGGCGGCATCACTTCAAAACAAGATTTGAGGCCATTGTGACCGGCATCCCCTCCCCCGCTGCGAATACGCAATTGGGTACTGGGAAGCTCGATGTCATCATGAACTATGAGGCTCTCACTGATTTTCCATCTTAAGAGAGCAGCTTTTAAGGCCTTGCCGGAAAGATTCATAAAGGTTTTGGGCTTGATCGCCACCGTCTGCTTAAAGATCAGATAATCATATAGATCATCGCTGCTAAAGCCCAGCTTGTGCGAGCTTGCCCAGCGATCCAGGCAAATAAAACCGATATTGTGCCTGGTATTCTGATAGCGCGGTGTGTGGTTGCCCAAAGCCAAAATCAATCTCATAAAAGGGCTTATTCTTTAGTGTGAGTCTCTTCTTCGGTGCCGGCTTCAGTCTCTTCGCCTTCTTCGCCTTCTTCTTCCTCAACCACTTCTTCAGCGGCTTTGGCGTGCATCACGACCATAGCGACATCGTCGCCATCTTTGTAGTCCCAAGCACCTTTTTGAAGATTGCCAATATGCAAGGTTTCGCCAATTTGCAGGTTCGAAACATCCAGCTTCAAGCCTTCAGGAATGTCTGCAGGCTTGCAGATCACTTTTACGCTACGTTGGATGATGTCCATAAAGCCACCTTCTTTGAGGGCAGCAGGTTCGCCAACATATTGTACAGGAATATCAAATTCCCGGACGCTATCCTTGTCCAAGACCAGAAAATCCAGATGCAGAAAGTTTCTGTTCACTGGATGAATTTGTTTGTCTTGAAGAATGGTGTGATGCTTTTTGCCGTCTATATTGACTTCATAGAAAGCCAATTCGGTAAAGCTCTGTTTGTAGAATCTCATGAATTCATTGTCGTTTATGGTAAGCTTGACAGCTTCCACTCCAGCACCATAAA
>Ga0265295_1009438_pt1 | contig 10432 bp, 11 predicted proteins | sample Munlansysbiofilm_FD_192503 | JGI IMG/M metagenome (GOLD analysis project Ga0265295, IMG submission 192503) | Leachate microbial communities from a municipal landfill in Southern Ontario, Canada - Methane capture system biofilm | ecosystem: Engineered > Solid waste > Landfill > Unclassified ... | reverse complement strand
CAGGTAGCCGCGTTCAGAATTATTCCACTAAGTTGTGCGCCTGCGGTGTTGGATAAAGTCAAGGCAGAGCTGGAGACACCATTGTTCGAGGTAAAACCGTACCAGCTGCGGCGCGCTGCGATTTTGGTAACAGGGAGTGAAGTATACAACGGCACCATTCAGGATGATTTCACCCCGCGCTTGCGCACTAAGCTGCAGCGCCTCGGTGTCGAGGTGGTTAGTGCCGCGGTTGTGCCGGATCATCAGCACACCATTTGCACCGCACTGCAGCAAGCCACTGCCGCTGCTGAGTTGGTTCTGGTTACCGGCGGAACCTCCGTCGATCCTGACGACTTGACGGTGCAGGCGATGCAGCAGGCTGGAGTTGAATTTCCGTTCCAGGGGAACCCGATTCAGCCAGGCAACAATATGACTATCGGTTACGCCGGCGATACTACAGTGTGTGCGGTGCCCGCTGCCGCGTTGTTTTTTGCCGCCACCGCACTGGATATCTTTTTGCCGCGCATAGTTGCTGCAGATCCCATAACCGCGCACGAAATAGCGCGCAGCGGGCATGGGGGACTGTGCCATTTTTGTTCTAAGTGTGTATATCCTATCTGCCCATTTGGCAGAGGTGTATAAACATATGCTGGAGGTGGGAGTACAAAAACAGCTGGGGACCACCGCGATAGAGCTGGAGTTTAGCAGCCCTGCAGTGAAAACCGTGGTGTTCGGGCCGTCGGGGTGTGGCAAAACTACCCTGCTAAAAATGCTCGCGGGTCTTACCGTGCCAGACGTCGGGTTTCTGCGCTGCAACGGCACAACCGTTGTGGCGTTGGAAGATAACCTGGTGGTGCCAGCCCATCGACGCGGGTTTGGTTATTTGCCCCAGCAAAGTTGTCTGTTCCCCCATATGAATGTAGCTCAGAACATTGCGTACCCTTTGCGCCGCAAAGGACGCGCAACGGTTTCGGCCGCACTTGAAACATGGGGCGAACGTCTGGGGATCGCGCATCTTATGCAACGTTACCCAGCCCAGCTTTCGGGAGGGCAGCAACAGCGGATTGCCTTAGCGCGGGTGTTTGCATCGAACCCAAAGCTGTTGTTACTCGATGAGCCGTTCAGTGCCCTTGACAACGCAGTGCGTGAAGAGTTGCGCGATCTGCTTATTGCCTTAGTTGATGAACTGCGGCTTCCAACTTTACTTGTTACCCACGATCGGGAAGAAGCCTACGTATTTGGAGAGTACATGGTGGTTATGCGCGCCGGTCAAATTGTAGAAACCGGTCCCCTGCAGCAGATTTTTCATGCCCCTGCATATATTGAGTCCGCGCAGATGCTCGGGTACGACAATCAGTGGAAGATCGATAAAATAGAAGGTGACACTGTAGTTTTAACAAATAACTGGCGTCTGACGTGTGCCACCAAGCTGCCGGTAGGGGCTTCCCATGTCTGTATCCGCCCTGAAGATGTGATGATATTGCGTCCCGACAGACCAGTACGCGATGCCCTGCGTAACAACGTCTTGTCAGTAACTCTTGCTGAGGTTTATCCCCGCGGGCGCCACTACAAACTGCTAGTTACCACCTCTGACGCGCAGACCCTGAGTATAAACATTCCAGAGCATGCGTTTAAAGTGATGGAGTTACACAGGGGGCAGCAGGTGAATATCTCGTTGAAAACTCAATCCCTGATTGCATGCAGACCCACAATGGGATCGCTATCAGGGGGGACAAGAATGGAGGAGTGATGAAAAAATTTTTGCTTTGCTTGTTGCTACTAGTTCCAAGTGTAGCTTTAGGTGCCGATATTTACTGGTATGCTGCCGCGTGCTCGTTGCGCCCTGCAACCGAGATTGCCCAACTCTATAACTCCACCCAAGATAAACATAACGTCATTTTGATAACGGGTGGTTCTGGTCAGTTGATCAGCAAAATCCGCGCCTCAAATCAAGCAGACCTGTATTTGCCAGCGAGTCACGAATATCTGTACCAGGCGCAGAGATATGACCTAGTGCACAAAAGTCAGCCGCTATTGCGCCTATGGCCCGTGTTTGCCCTTAGCCCTAAAAGTGAGCTGAAAATTGAAGACGTTTATGATTTAAGCGCTGACGGCGTGCGGATAGCCATGGGAAATCCCGGAACCATGGCCTTAGGGGAGACCTATAAGAAGATCAGACCCAAAATGCCGGACGCTCTGGCCGCAGGTGTGTGTCGCAATACCATTATAAATTCAATCAACATTCAGCAAACGGTAAGTTACCTACATCAGGGGACCGTGGACGCTGGCCTGTTGTTTGACAGTGTCGCAAGGGCGCATGGTTTGCGTTATATACAAATTCCCATGGCGTGGAACTCTGCGGTGGAGGCGCATCTGGTGGAACTCAGAACTAGTAAGAATCCCGCTGCTACAGCTGAATTCGCCGCATTCGTCCGCGCACATGCAGATATTTTTAGCGCACATGGGTTTGATGTAGTGCAATGAAAAACGCAGCCACCAGCATAGGGGTTTTGCTCAGCGGTTTTGTGCTGGTGTTGCTCGCGGCCAGCTTTACCGATCTGGAGCTCCAGACCCTGGTCAGACTTGGACAAAATGAACGTTTTGTGAAAGCGCTACTCTTCAGCCTGCTTACTTCGTGTGGCGCAACTTTCTGGGCTTTCGTCCTGGGCGTTCCGGCGGCGTTCTGGCTGAGCAGAAGCAGACATGTGCTTGCGCGCTTGGGGGGAATACTGCTTGAGGTCCCTCTCGTGGTGCCACCGCTACTTATAGGGGTGCTGTTGCTTAAGGTGTCTGGCTCTGCAGTGGCGCAGCAGCTGTTTAATCTGGTGTTTACTTTTAAGGGAGCTCTTCTGGCCCAGTTTATTGTGGCGCTACCGCTGATGATAAAATCTGCTGAAAGCGCTTTTAGTCTAGTTCCGCAACGGTATGAACAGTTGGCCACAACCATGGGCTCTTCCCCATTCAGGGCGTTTGTCGATACCACCTGGCCCTTGGCTTGGCCCGGAATCATGAGTGGCATTCTTGTGACTTGGATGCGCACGCTGGGTGAATTTGGTGCGACACTCATGGTTGGGGGCGGGATTCCAGGAAAAACGGAAAACATACCTATATTTATATACCTGAGCATTTCGGAAGGGGATTTTGGCGCCGGAATGGGAGCCTGCGCCTTGTTATTACTGACAGTTGTGGCGCTGCTCCTGCTGTTGCGCTGGCGTACCCAAGGTCGGGTTGCGGCACCAGAACAGCTGGAAGATTAAATCGTTAAGGAGTGGTATTTATGCATGCTTTTCATGAAGCTCTTGAGTGTGTCTTACAGGCGGCGCTACCCCTGCCAACGCACACCGTCCCGGTAGCTGATGCTTGTGGTCGTGTTCTGGGGGCGGATATCTTTACCCCGCGGCCATTTCCAGACACTCCTCGCAGCGCCGTCGATGGCTATGCTCTAGGGCAACTGGGCAGGCAAAGCTACACCGTCAGAGAATCGCTGGCGGCGGGGGCATTACCGCAGATTAAGCTTAACCCTGATGAGGCAAGCGCGGTTATGACTGGTGCCACGGTGCCGCACCCCTGTGAGGCAGTGGTGCGCGTTGAGGATACCGCGGTGCAAGCGAAGCAGGTACAGATCAAGGCGCCGATCACTCATGGAAGTAATATCAACACCATAGGTGAGGAGGCACAGCCAGAGACCTTGATTATGGAACGCGGCCGCCTGGTGACAGAGATAGGTTTCAGCGTGCTGTGTTATGCAGGCTTGAAACAGCTTTGCGTGCACCGAAAACCGAAAATTGGCCTGCTCATCACTGGCTCCGAACTCCTCCAGCCCGGAGCGGAGCATCAGGTGGGCAAAACCTACAACAGCAACAGTTATCTGTTGCAGAGTGTTTTGGCCCGCCTTGGGATGGAATGCGAAGTGTGTGGCCCCGTTGAAGATGATCTGGACACACTCCAGGCGGCCCTTACACACCTCGGTACCCGCAACAATGTGGTGGTGAGCTCCGGAGGTGTTTCTATGGGTAAATATGATTACGTGCGGCCGTTACTACAACGCGAAGGGTTTTCTTGTCTGGTGGAGCGTACCAGGATCAAGCCGGGGCGCCCTTTGATAGTTTCGCAGCGTGAAGAGACGTTGTTTTTTGGGATGCCGGGTTATCCGGCGGCCTTTCTGACCAATCTCTTTGCGTATCTGCTCCCGGTACTGAAAAAGATGGCGGGGTGGCATATCTATGGACCGACATGGCATCCCGTGCGCCTACTCGCGCCTGCACGCGGACGCAAGGGGCGCTGCGATTTTGTGCGGGTGAAACTGACGCAAGAAGCAGGGCAGCTGTGCGCGCAGCCACTCCCTAGTCAGATGACATCACATTATCTCAATATGGCCGCGTGCGATGCCCTGCTCCTGCTGGATTCCGTCACCGACAACCTGCCTAAGGGCGCGGTGGGCAACGCATTGATTTTCAAGCACGAACTCTGTTGAAAAAGGGGAATGCTATGTCTGAGGTGCATACACTGAAGTGCAGGCTTTCAGCCAGAGTTCCGGCGGTTGCCATTGTCGGGTGGTCCGGGAGTGGTAAGACCACGCTGATGGAGGTCCTGATAGCCCTGTTCAAGGGCAGGGGGCTGCGGGTTGCGGCGCTCAAGCACGATGCCCATGATTTCAGTATCGACACCGAAGGCAAAGACAGTTACCGCTTTACTGCGGCTGGTGCCGACCGCACCGTGATCTGCGCACCGCATAAACTCGCAGTAGTTGAACAACTGGCGCAGCCTCTGGAGCTCGAGGCGCTGTTGGAGCGCTTCGATACAGAGATGGATCTAGTGCTGGTGGAGGGATTTAAAACCCAACAGGTGCCTAAAATCGAGGTGTATCGTCCCAGTCTGCAGCACGAACTTATGTGTGTGCAGCCGCAGCGCTTTCCGGGGGTGGTGGCGCTGGCATGTGACGCGCCCTTGGAAGCTTCCCCGCAGCTTAAGGTGCCGGTATTGCCCCTGAATGAACCGGAGCGTATCGCAGAATTTATCCTGGCAGAGTTTCTTCCGCCGCTGGTGCTGGCGCGCAACAGATCTCTACAGTCAGTTCTGCACGGGGAGGGAGCATGAAACTGGTTGATAACTACCACAGAACAATTGATTATTTGCGCCTTTCAGTTACTGATCGCTGCAATCTGCGCTGCCGCTACTGTATGCCGGCACAAGGGGTGGAGGCAACCGCGCATGCACAGATTCTGATCTATGAAGATCTGTTATTCCTGGCGCAGACCGCTGTCGGCCTTGGGGTGGAGAAGATTCGGATCACCGGCGGTGAACCGCTGGTGCGCAGAGGTATTATTTCCTTTTTGGAGCGGCTCCATGCACTAAAGGGGATGCAGCATCTGGTTCTTACAACCAATGGTCTGTTGCTCGAAGAGTATGCCCAGAGCCTCAAGGATGCCGGGGTAAGGTGTCTTAATGTCAGTGTCGATTCCCTGCAACCGCAGCGCTATGCGCACATAACCCGTGGAGGAGATCTAGCTTCTTGGTGGCGTGGGATTGAAGCTGCGCACCATGCGGGCTTGCGACTTAAACTTAACGTTGTGGTCATGCGCGGCATCAATGACGACGAAATTCATGATTTTACCGCCTTAGCAGCCCAAAACCCTTGGTCGGTACGCTTTATCGAGTATATGCCTACCCTGCAGGGACCAGATTCCACCCTGCAAGGGATTGAAACCCAGACCCTCCTTGAGTCGTTGCGTCAGCACTATACCCTTGAACCTGTTTTGCGCCAGGCGCAGGCGGGACCGGCGCAGGAATTTCGGCTTGGCGGCGGCAAAGGCTCTGTCGGCTTCATTGCGGCAATATCCTGTCCTTTCTGCCATAACTGTAATCGTATCAGGATCAGCGCCACCGGTAAAGGGCGCAGTTGCCTGTTTGCACAGGGTGAAATGGACCTTAAACCAGCCATCAAGCAGCGCAATCATGCAACGTTGAGCGCAGAACTCATAAAGCTAGTAGCGCAAAAACCGCAACAACATGATCTGGGTGAACAGCCTGCGGTTCAGACCGCCGTGGCCATGTCTGCGATTGGGGGCTGAAAAGCTGCGAAAGGGGAAACGTATATGGATGTGCACGCATTGATACAGGAATGGAAACAAGGGCCGGATTTCGTAAAGCATGTCGGGATGGTGCTGAGCCATCATGGCTTGGTGCGCGGGACCACGCGGGTGGGGGGTGCACCGGTGGAATGTGTGCGCGTCACCCCGGATAACGCGCGGATTGAGGCCCTGCGGTGCGAATTTGAACGTCGCCCCGGCATCTACAGAATTGCGGCCAAAGCCTGCGAAGGCTGTCTGTACCCGGGTGACAACCTGCTCTATCTCGTTGTCGCCGGGGATATCCGAGAACACGTCAAGCCAGTCCTCGCCGAATTGCTGGATCGCATCAAGGCAGAGGCGGTGCAAAAAGAGGAAGTACGTAAAGGCACAGGTGAAGATACGGACGAAGATATGAGCGAAGACACAGGTGAAGATACGGGCGAGGAGGTAAAGGGTGGCGAGTAATCATTTTGATCAGCAGGGGCGCGCCGTCATGGTTGACGTAAGCGCCAAACAACCAACGCTGCGCACGGCGGTGGCACAGGCGCAACTGAAGATGAAGGCAGAAACCCTCGCCGCCCTGCTTGCAGGCACAACCCGTAAGGGCGATGTTCTGGCGGTGGCACGCCTGGCAGGGATCAGTGCGAGCAAGAAAACTCCAGAACTTATTCCTCTGGCGCACCCTCTGGCGTTACACCATGTTGCGGTTGAGTTTGACCCCTGTCCGAATACTGCGGTGCTGAGGATTCAGGCGACGGTGCGGGCTTTAGAGCGCACCGGCGTCGAGATGGAAGCGATGGTTGCGGCATCTGTAGCGGCACTGGCGGTGTATGACATGTGCAAGGGGCAGGATCGGGGCATGGTGGTTGAGCAGGTTCAGTTGGTCTATAAAGCAGGAGGACGTAGTGGGATCTTTGAGTGCGAAAGCGCACATCCGCGCAACGCTTTTGATTCTTAGCGATAAAGGTGCCGCAGGGACGCGCCAGGATCGCAGTGGCCCCGCTCTTTGTGCCTGGTTAGTGCAACAACAAGTGGAGGTGGATGCGTGTGAGATCCTCCCCGATGAAGAAGAGATGATCGCTGCATTTTTGACGCGCACGGCGGATGTTAGCCGTCCAGACCTCATCATCACCTGTGGGGGGACAGGAGTCTCCCCGCGCGATCGAACCCCTGAAGCCACCTTAAAGGTGGTGGAGCGCCAGGTGCCGGGGTTGGCAGAGGCGATGCGTCTGAGTAGCGCACAAACACATCCGGCGGCACTATTGTCGCGCGCAGTGGTTGGGATTCGAGGGGAAACCCTTATTCTCAACCTCCCCGGGAGTCCGCAGGCTGCAGTGGAAAATCTCGCAGTTATCTGGGGCGCAATTCCCCATGCGGTGGCTAAAATCCAGGGCGACACACGGGACTGCGCCCCAGTATAGGTGGAGCAGTAAACATGAAAAGAAAGCAGGTAATGTCAATGTTTATACCCGACAGTCAGTTGGAAGCTTTTTTACTCGAAGACGCCCCTTACGGCGACTTAACCTGCCAGGTGCTGGGGTTGAAACAGCAACCTGGCAGCTTGAAGTTTCATATCCGCCATGCGGCGACGGTTTGCGGCACAGAGGAAGCCGCACGTCTGATGCAGATGGCTGGGGCTCAGGTGGAGATGTTTATCCCCAGCGGGAAAAAAGTCGATGCAGGTGCGTGTCTGCTCGAGGCCACAGGCCCCGTTGCAGCTCTGCACCAGTCCTGGCGCATGGCAGGGAATATTCTCGAATACCTTAGCGGCATTGCCACCCGCACCCGGCGGATGTGTGATGCAATCCATGCGGTCAACCCAAAGGCGACACTGGCGGCCACGCGCAAGATTTTCCCCGGCACCAAGCGTTTGGTTACCAAAGCGGTTCTGACCGGAGGGGGGCAACTCCATCGCTTAGGGCTGTCAGAAACACTGCTGGTGTTCAAAAATCACTTGAATTTTCTGGATGAGAAAGAGGATCTTCCCCGCATGCTGAGCATCTGGCGTGAGCATGCCAGAGAGAAAAAAATCACCATAGAAGTGGAAAATGCCGCCCACGCCATGCAGTTGGCTCGTGCGGGTGTGGATGCTTTGCAATTGGACAAGATGCCAGTAGACGAACTTACCCATTTAGTGCAAGCCGTACGCGCAATAGATGCAAAGATAATCCTGATAGCAGCGGGGGGAATTAACCCCAGCAATGTGGAGGCATACGCTGGAACCGGGGCGGATATTTTGGTGTTATCGTCGGTGTATTTTGGGCCCCCGGCGGATATCGGGGCCAGCATTGAGCCGCAAAATATTTAAAAAGCTGAAAGGGAAGGAGGATGAAATTTAAACACATAAAAGAGCTGTTTTTCACAGGGTTATGTCTACTTCTGCTGAATCCTGTAACTGGGATGGCACAGGAGGGATATGACCAGTTCCAAGGTTACGTGGACATACGTTATCGCTATGAATACCAACATAATTTCAATATTAAGTTCTACGGAGAGAATCCTACAAAAGGTGAAGGTAACGATGGTTTCTTGTTGCAACGGGTGCGCGCGGGGGGACGTTGGTCTGTTGCACCCAATATCCATGTAGCGGTGGGGGTGCAGGACGCCAGAGTGTTTGAAAGTGATTTTGACGCGGATCTTTTTTATAGTAAAAATCTCGACCACAAACACAACGCCTATGAAGATCAGCTGGAGTTGTATGAAACGTACTTAGAAATCTCCGATGAAACAGCCGAGCACTGGGCGTTCAAAGCCGGAAGGCAGACCCTTGTTTATGGAAACAGCCGAATTTTTGGTCCTGGCAGTTGGGGCAACTCCGGGCGTTATCAGTGGGATGCTCTGAAACTGTCGTTAAAACATAAAAAGCATTTCATCGACTTTATCTGGGGTGGTACGGTCATTCATGAGCCGGAGCAGTTCAGCTTGCGCCATCGACACAAAGAGTATGGTGCTGGTTTTTACAGCCATCTTCAAGTGTCTGAGTACATGGAATTGGAACCCTTCTACCTACTTAAATATGATCGCCATGAGCGCTATACAGCCATTTCGAGCACCGATAAGGATGATCTGATGTGTCACAGTGGCGGCTTTCGTGCTGCGGGTGAGGTTGCACCGCTGTTTTTTGATCTCACCCTTGTGTATCAGTGGGGAGATTACGGAAAACAACGTCTGGAAGCATGGGGAGCGCATCTGCTGCTGGGCACAAAATTTGATCACTTCATGTGGAAGCCGTCTCTTAGTATCGAGTGCAGCTTTGCTTCGGGCGACTCTGACCCAGACGATGGAAGAGTGGGGACCTTTCAGGGGGTATTTGGCGCCAGAGATAAAATGTACGGACGTATGAACCTCATGGATTGGAGCAACCTGCACGATATTCAGCTAAACCTTGATTTTAAACCCTTAAAACGGGTACAGGTTTATGTGGGAACGCATAGATTTTGGCTCGCTGAAAAAAAAGACGGGTGGTCGCTGAATAGCAATGCCTACCGGGATTCGTCAGGTGAGAGTGGTCGTCATCTTGGCGACGAAGTTGATTTGGTGCTGCAATGGAATCCGGACATTACAGCGCTCAGTCATGGATTGCGGATTGCCATCATGGCAGGCTACAGCCATTTCTGGCCCGGAGATTTTGTCAAAAAGGTTGCAGATGATAGCGCAGCAGACTGGGTTTTTGCCCAAGTAGAGTGTAAATATGTATTTTGAGCCGTATACGCTCGATGTGAGCGGTTCTACGCCGTTTTAGCTATGGGGGCAGTGGATGAGCACGCAGTCTGATGGGATAACTGCTGTACTTCTAGCTGGGGGACGCAGTCGCCGGATGGGCTACGATAAGCGGGATATGGTTATTGGCGGTACGGTGCTGTTGGAACGTCTTATTGACACGCTGCGCAGCATGAGCGCGGAGCTGCTGGTGATTGCCAATGACCCAGCCTACTTTGCGTCCCACAAAGTGCAAGTGTTTAAGGATATCTATCCGGGGAGCTCCCTTGGCGGGCTATATACAGGACTGTATCATGCCAGCACCGCAAGGGTCTTTGTCACAGCATGTGATATGCCGTTTTTTAACTCGGAAGTGGCCAAGGCCGTGATACGAAAATCTAACGGATATGACGTTGGCGTGGTAAAAACTGCATCTGGATACGAGCCGTTGTTTGCGTGTTATGGTAAAAGTTGTCTAGCCCCTATGCAACGCCAATTAGAGCAGGGAAACTATCGGATCCATACTCTGTTGCACCAGCTGCAGGAGTGTTTGCGCATAAGAGAGATAGAGGCGGAAGAGTTGACCCATATTGCAGGATTTGATTCAGCATTTATCAATATCAACCGTCCTGAAGATCTGACGCATACGCAGCGTCTGCTCGATACAGGACTGACTCGGGAGA
>Ga0265295_1009437_pt1 | contig 10433 bp, 9 predicted proteins | sample Munlansysbiofilm_FD_192503 | JGI IMG/M metagenome (GOLD analysis project Ga0265295, IMG submission 192503) | Leachate microbial communities from a municipal landfill in Southern Ontario, Canada - Methane capture system biofilm | ecosystem: Engineered > Solid waste > Landfill > Unclassified ... | reverse complement strand
GAAAAAATGACCAAAGTGCAGGCTTTGTTGGTTGATTTTTACTGTAAAGAAGTGGCTAGCTTGGGAGATGTGGATAGGGATTATGTCAAAAATTCATTGCTATTTATCTCGGCATTTTTCTTATTGTTTTTTTCTTATTTTATGACCGAATCGGTTAACGATATAAAATCGTTCAGTAGTTATGAAGGCAATTTTCCCGTTATCGAGAGAAATATCGAATTGGAAAACAAGATCAGAAAGCAAACCCAAGGTTATCCGATTGAGTCGATGACTCGGATTATTGCCAAGCAAGACGAAAAAGTGGCGGCCTTCTTGGTGGCGATCGCCAAGAAAGAAAGTAATTGGGGTAAAAGAACCCCCAAATTAAACGGGGAGGAATGTAATAACCTTTGGGGTTTCCGTCAAAAGCGGGAAAAGATGGGAAGCGGGGGACATACTTGTTTTGATAATGAAAGAGACGCAGTAGTATCGGTCGCCGGCAGAATCAAGGAACTTATCGATAACGGGGTGGATACGCCGGAGGAGATGGTGGTTTGGAAGTGCGGTTATAGTTGTGATGCTCATTCCAATGAAAGTGTCGCCAAATGGGTTGCCGATGTAAATTATTATTACAGTAAATTTTAATCAAAAAGGAGGATGGAAAAAAAGATAGATTTTATTCAAATATTCGGAAGAGCGCTGGAAATTACCAAACAAAAAAAATTTTTGTGGTGGTTTGGTTTTTTTATGACTTTGGGCGGAGGGATTTCCTTGAGTTATAATATCGGGGATTCGTCGAATCAGGAGGGTGAAGTTAGTGGAGACCAAACGGGAGGGATTGATGAAATGCAGGTTATGAGTTGGCTAAGAAAAGCCGATTTTTATTGGGAACATTATACTGAGTGGGTGGTTTTGGGAATTGTTTTGTTTTTTTTGATTTTGATCGCTCTTTATCTTTGGGGTTTGGTGAATAAGGGGGCGCTTATAGATTCTCTTTTAAAAATTGAAAAAAATCAACCAGTCGGTTTTAGCTCCGGTATAAAAGTTGGTTGGCGTTATTTGGGAAAAATATTTCTTTTAAATTTGGTTTTATTTTTTATCTACCTCTCGGTTCTTTTGATTTTGGTTTTTCCGGTAGTTAGATTGTTTATTTTGAAGGCTTACGGGCCGGGATTTTTTTTGGCTATGACGGCTTTTTTGATTTTTATTTCCCTGAGCTTTTTACTTTATTTCATAAAAAAATACGCCGAGATTTATTTGATCGGCGGGGGAGTAAATCTAAACAGGGCTTTCGGATTGGCTTATGAATTGGTCGGAAAAAACCCGAAAAACACTCTTTTGGCCGGTCTGATGGCTATCGTGGCCAATATTTTGTTTAGTATCTTGGCTACTTTGATTTTCTTCGGAGTTACGATTCCTTTTGTTTTATTCGGTTTTTCACTGGAATTTTTTTGGGAAAAATCGTTGGAGACTTTTATCGGGGTGACGGTTTTGGTTATATTTTTCGGGTTATTGATTTTTTTAAATTCCGTTTATAATGTTTTTATCGCCGCCTTTTGGGTTACTATTTTCAGGTCTTTAGCTATGGATAAAAAAGAAGATGAAGAAAAAATAAAAGAATTCTTACAGGAAGAAAAAAGAGAAATCAAGGCGGGACTGGAAGAGGGGCCGGCGAGGGGGATAAACAATATTTAAGATAAAATAAAAAACATCTCAAACTTTAAGGAAAGAGATGTTTTTTTTGTTTTATTATCTAAGGTTGCAAGTGCCGGTACTTTTTCCGCTTCCCAACGAACCCATTCCAAATCCGCTCATCAAATTACCGGAAGGCGTAAATTCTTTTAACTGATCTCTGAGCTCTTGGGAACCTTCGCAAATTCCGTCATTGATTTTGTTTTGTACTTGTAAACGAGCATTGCCGATACCTTGTTTGATGACATTGGAGGCCACTTTGCCCACTACGATTCCAGCCACCTCACCGACATTTTTGGCGTTGGCAATCGTGAGATTATCGAGAGTGTTGGCGGAGGTGAGTAGGTCTTTGATGGTGGAGCCGGGAGTGATGACATTTTCTGAATCCTCATTTTTTTTAGCGACAAAACCTTGGTAGGCGATAGCTTGAGCCAAGGCCGCCCCTTCTTCTTTCTTGAGAATTTCTTCATATTCGCTTTGGGCAATCAAATTGTAGAGTATCGGGTTATTATTGGGCTTCATAAAAGCGTTATAGCCGGCCCAAGTGCCGTCGGCAAACATTTCAACCGGCGAGCAGGCAAATTCTTCGAAATCACTTTGTAATTCGGTGAGATCCACCACCGCATTAACTTGTTTGGCTCTTTCCGAACGCCATTCGGCGTAATTGGTCCCGCACAGGGTGTTGTTGTAACCGCCATTGGTCCTTCCGCGGGTAGTGATAGTAAAGAAATCATTCATATATTTATTGGCGTTACCGCGAGGAGTGCCGAAAAGATAATCCGACCAGTCGGAGATAAAAAGAGAAGAGGCTTGAGAGGTGCCGGCCACCAGATTATTAACCGTTTCAGTGATCGTATCGATGGCGGCTTTTTTGAGGGCGCCGACAAGCGCGGCTTGCATTTGAGACCAGGCGTTTTCCAGCATCGTTTCAAAAAAGGCCCCGCCCAGATCGGGCCAAGCGGCGTACGCTTGGGTTTTTTGGGGCGTAAAAAATGTTCCGGAGAGGAGGAAAATCAAACTGAGCCAAACTATTTTTATTTTTTTATTCATAGATTTGAGTTTCTTGTTCGGTTAAAAAGCCGGTTAGGCCCAATTCCGAAAGCTTACCTTCCACTCGATCCAAATAATCGGTGGCCAACATCAATAAATTTTCCGCTTCGGAAAGGCTAACTATCGAAGCGAGAGGGTCGGATTGGTCGATGTTAACTTTGTCTTTGAGGGAAATAGCGTAAGTGGCCAATTGGAGAGCTTCGACATGAATTTCAAACATATCTTGAGGAACTTCCAATTCATAGAGTTCGGTGATCATCCCCGCACCTTTTTCCGCCAGGTCTTCAAAGTAATCCATGCCGTTTCCGGTTGAAAGCATCGGAATTTTGGCGATGATTTCATCGGAAAAAGAAGATATTTCGTCTTCGGAAGCGATGGAGTGGGGGAGATTGTTGGAGAGGATATAAAAAATTGAGGAGAGATAAGCTTCGTTATCTTCTTTTTTCTTGCGGGCTTGTTTTTCTTCGCTAAATTCGGCGTAATTTTGGGGAAGAATTTTTATTTTGGATTCGTCGATTTGGGGCAACTGACTGAAAGTTATTTTACTTTGAATGCTTTCTTCGATTAGAGTATTTATTTTGTCTATTGAGACTCCGCCGGTTTCGCCTTCGCTATTGGCGATCATATTGGCGATTTGACCGGAAACTTCCTCGGTTAGATTGCCGGTGGTGCCGTTGGCGGTTGTATCGGTGGTGGTGATTTTTTCGGCGGTATTTGCGGTTTCATCGGTCAATTTGTCTCCAGGCGCCGGCTTCAGAGGATCGTAACCGCTTTGAATTTCGGCTCCGTCGGAATATCCGTCTCCGTCAGAGTCGGGATTTTGAGGGTCGGTGCCGTATTTTAATTCTTCTTCATCACTTGCCCCATCCAGATCGCTGTCTAAAACGATATTGTCTTGGCTGGAATTGTCGGTGGCCATTATCGAAATCGAATAACCCGAAAAAATCAAAAGACAAAAAATAAGCAAAGACAGTTTTACTTTTTTTACTTCAAAGGAAAGCATAATTTTATTTTTATTAAAATTCTTTTTTTGATTCGGAATCGAGATTGAATTGGAAAATCGAACAGGGGAGGTTATTTTGCGGGCATGATTTTTTCCGAATAATCAAAAAGAAAATATTATTTAAAGTAAGCTCAATCAAAAACATTATAACATAAAATAACTTGATTTGACAACAAGTTTAGTGGTATTCTTTTTATTGAAGCGAAAATAAGCCTTAATAGATAAAGAAATGTTTAAAAAACTGGTTGATTTAGTGGAAAAAATAGAAAAAACGTCGACCAATTTTTATCTTTGGTCTTTGACTTTTTTGAGCATCATCTTTGCTCGGGTTTTGATGGAGAATTGGTTGGGTAAAATGATTAATCGAAGCGGAGATTATTTTTTTCATCATTTTTCTTATACGCTGGTATTTTTCTTGTTGTCTTATTTGTTGTTTTTGGCTTTTTTGATGAAGAAATTGGATCTAAAAATCAAAGCGGCTTCCAATGTGATGCTTTGGGGTTATTTGATTATTATTTTTCCGCCTCTTTTTGATTTCATTCTTTTAAATGATCGTCCTTATTTGAGTTTTTACGGGATTTACAGTTTGAGCGAGATGCCTTATCGTTTTTTTACTTTTTTCGGAGACAGTCCGGATTACGGGATGACTTACGGAGTGCGGATCGAAATCGCCTTTACCGTTTTGGCTTTGTTGGTTTACGGTTTTATCAAAACGCGCAATAAAATTAAAGCCTTGATAATTTCAATTGAAGCTTATTTGATTCTTTTTTTCTTGGGCACCTTTCCTTCTTGGATGACTATTTTGGTGCGAGGTTTTCAAAAAGGTCCGCTTAATGTGGCGGAATCGGATATTGTTCAGTTATTTTTTCCTTCGGTGAGATTGTTTGCGCGGAGTACGGGGAGTTATCTCAACGCTCTGAGTATTAAATTGTCTCTGGTCTACGGGTTTATTTTGTTTTTATTTGTTTGCTGGGGGTTATATGTTTTGTACCGAAAACAGTTTTTGGCTTTTTTGAAAAACGCTCGGCCGGTTCAATTGGGTTATCATATCGGATTGCTTTTGGCGGGGATGTTTTTGGCTGTCGCCTTCACTAGAATTAATTGGGACTTAAATATCTTTAATATTTTTGCTTTACTACTAGTGATGGTTTCGGTCGCGTTTGCTTGGTTGGCCTCGGTGGTAGTGAATGATATTTACGATAAAAAAATAGATCACTTAACTAATCAAACCAGACCCTTGATAGTAAAAGATTTTTCCAATGAAGCTTATATTACCGCAGGAGTGGTTTTGTTTGCGGTTTCAATTTTCTTTTCCGCTATGGTTAGTCCCAAAGTGGCTTTTCTTTTGATGGCTTATCAAGCGTTGGCCTTTTTGTATTCGGCTTGGCCTTTTCGTTTAAAAAGGTTTTTGGGAGTGGCCAGTTTAGTGAGCTCGATTGCTTCTTTGCTAATTTTATTTGCCGGCTTTATTTTGGCTGCGCCAATGGAAGATATCGGACAATTGCCAACAAGGATAATTTGGCTGTTGGGGGTAGCCTTTATTTTTTGTTTGCCGATTAAGGATTTGAAAGATATCAAGGGTGATAAAGCGGACGGGGTGATGACTTTTCCGGTGGTTTTTGGGGAATATTGGGGCAAGGTTATTATCGGCGGGGGAATTTTCTTTGCTTATGTTTTCAGCGTGATTGCCTTTAATGAGAAGAAACTTTTGCTCTGGGCTTTGTTTTTGGGCGGAGTTTCTTTTTGGTTGGTGGTTATTTCAAAAGAACGGGGACAAAAAATAACCAATCGCAATGTGATTTGGTGGGCGATGGGGGTGTTGGCGATTTATATTTTTCTTTTATGGCGATTTGTTTTCGTCTCTTGATTTTTTTGATTTTTAAAATTGTTGGGATAGATCTTGCCAGTTTTTGACGGAAAGTTCTTGAGCGCGAATTTGGGGATTGAGTTTTAGTTCCATCAATTTTTCTTCGACGGTTTTTTTGTCGATTCCTAGGCTGTTACTTAGGTTGTTGAGCAGAGTCTTCCGGCGAGCGCAAAATCCGGCTCGAACCAGGCGAAAATATTGTTTACTCTCTTGAGGATTTTTGGATTGTATATTTTTTATTCGGATAACACTGCTCATCACTTCGGGTGGCGGGGTAAAATTGGACGGTTCGACATCAAACAGTATTTCGGTCTCGGCGTAATATTGGACGGAAGCGGAGAGTTTACTCATCTCGCCCGGTTGGGCGATAATTCTTTGAGCCACTTCTTTTTGAATCATCAAAATCATTTCTTCGGGTTTGACGGTGGTTTCCAAAAAAAGGCGGATAATTTTGGAGGTGATATAGTAGGGAATATTGGCAACCAATTTATATTCGGAAATTTTGCGTTCCTTTAACATCTCGGGGACATTTAATTTGAGAATGTCCGCAAAAATTATTTCCGGATTTTCTCGGTTTTTGAATTTTTCCCCCAGTAATTCTTTGAGGTTTCGATCCAATTCGACAGCAATTACTTTTTGGGCTTTTTGACACAATTTTTCAGTCAGGATACCTTTGCCGGGGCCGATTTCCAAAACAAAATCATCCGGTTGAATGTTGGCGGAATCCGCTATTTTGTCGACGATTAAAGGATTGTTTAAAAAATTTTGGCCCAGAGGTTGAGGCATAAATTTGGGATTAAATATAATGTTATTATTTATAGCTTAAATTAATAAATTGGATAAAGCAACTGTATTTTATAAATTTTCAACCTGTCAGTCGCGACTGACGGGTTTCAATAGTCAATTTTCATTTAATGATTAAATATTAAATGTTAAATTCTCGAGCGTTTTTTTACATTTTCCCCTCTTTTATTTTTGTCATTTCGCTCGCCGCGACGAGGGAGAAATCTCAAGATCTCTGCGCCACCGCTGAAGCTAAGGCGGCACGCGGTCGACAAGCTCGAAATGACACACCGGACGATTTGTCATTACTGTTAATTTTTGCAAATAAAATTTTCAATTTAAAATTATGAATGTTTTTATGTTTTACGGGGTTTGTTTAATGTCAGATTGTTAATATGTTAAAATGTCTTAAGTTTGGCATTTGTCATTTTTGACGCTATAATTAAAATGCTAATTAATTTTAATAAAATTTAAATGAACAGATCGATAAAAAGATTGGTTATTATTTTTGTATATTTGATTATTTTCGGTTCTTTCGGAAGTCTAATTTATTACGCTCTCTTGCCCGATCCGACTTGTACCGACGGAAAGAAGAATCAAAAAGAAGTCGAGGTTGATTGCGGTGGTCCTTGCGCGCCCTGCGTCGAGGAGATCGTGGCCGAGGAGATAAAAATCGAAGAAAAATATTTTGTTTACGGCAACAATAATCGCTTTGATGCAATGGCTGAAATTTCCAATCCCAATGATCTTTACGGCGCATCGAAATTTAAATACGAATTCAGACTTTTGGATCAATCCGGAGCGGTTTTATCCAAAGAGGAAGGGGAGAGTTTTATTTTGCCCAAAGAGACTAAATATATCATCAAGCTCAATCTTTATTCCTCGGTCAATCCTTATACGGTTGATTTTTCCATCAAAGATGTGGAGTGGGAAGAATTGCGAGAATATGAGGAACCGGATTTGAATATTTACAACAAAGACTACAGTGCCGACCCGGACAAAAATACCGTATTCGGATTATTGCGCAATGAAAGTTATTATGATTTTAACTCGATTGAAATAGATATTGTTTTGCGTGGTAAAGACGGGAAGCCGGTGGCCTTGGGTAAAAACGAGATGCGAACCGTCCGATCGCAAGAGCAGAGAGATTTCAAGATAATCTGGCCTTATCGCTTCGGGGTGGAAGTGGAAGGTTTGGAAATAAGGGCCGAGGCGGATGTTTTTAACAGTGATAATTTTATAAAACAATATTTACCCAAGGAGAAATTTCAGGAATACGAATCCCGTTAAAGTTTCTATGAGTTAAATTTTTTATCTTTTGAAAAGAATCTTTTGTCTTTAATTACTCGCCCACAGCTGAGGATTGATTACTCTGAGCTGTCGGGCGATTTTCTTTAGTTCGTCTTCTTGGAGAGGGTCTTTTTTGATTTTTTCTTGGATGTGAATCTCTCCCAGATAATAATTCAAAATAGCCGCGATTTCTTCCGGTTGTTTGTTTTTAAACTTCCTCATTTCCAGGACCAGCGCTTTTTTGATGGCTTGAGGGTGGGTTTTGAATTTTGAGGCTATTTCTTTTTTATTTGATTTCCGTATTTTTTGATTATCGCCGTCAATATTTAGGCGGGCGTTTATCCCTTGCAAAGTTTCCAGATCGGAAAAAATTTTTTCGATATAATCCTTGGTTTCCTTCGGCCAGCTTTCTTCATTGGTGGGATTTTTGGAAAAATTGCCAATGCCCCAATTATAGACGGCTAGGATTTTTTTGCGACCCAGAGTTATCCAATTGTTTTCGAGGGATTTTTGGCCGATACCGAAACCGTTAAAAATTTGAGCCAAATATAATTTTCCGAAAGCTTCTCCTAAATTATAATTTTGTCTTATTAATTTGACGATTTCATTTATCGTCTCATCGCTCAGATCTTCTTTTTTGAAATTGACCCGAGAATCTATTTTGTTTATATAATTAATGATATCCCTGACGGTATCGGGCATAACCTGCATTGAGCCCGCCGCTCCCACCGGCGAAAGAGCGTCTTTTTTAAAGCTCGATTCTTGTGCTTGGATGCACAACAGAAAATCCTGGGAAAAAATTTTCTTTGGAAAAAACTCATCATTTTTGAGAATGTTGCGGGAGAGGGCTTGGATTTGGATGGCGATATGAAGCGCTTTTTCGGCGGAAGATTCTTTCTCGGTATCGGGAGTGGGAGGTTTTATTTTCTTTCCTTTCGGTTTGATTTTTGGAATTTCTTTTTCTTGGGATTTATTTTGATAAGATATTTGGATATGCTTTCTTATTTTTTCCAAATCAATCAAATTATTCTCCGATTTGAGTTTTTTTTCCGAAAAAGATATGTCGGTATCGGCGGGAAGTTTTGATTCAACTTGTTTTTTCTCTCGAGGTGTTTCGATATTTCCGGATTGGTCGGCCATTGTCGAAAGGGTGGCCACGGAAAGAGCGATAAAAATTTTTTGATAAAGCTTCATTTTTTCTTCAAAATCAAGATCTTTATTTCGGTGAGCTTTATCAAATTGAGTGATACAAAGAATCGCTTGTTGGCGGAGATTTTTTCGGTTGGCTTCTTTTGCTTCTTGTCGGTTTGGATTTTCGGGTGCTCTTTTTTGTTCCGGATCAGAAGGTTGTCGAGACTTGGCCGAACCGTTTTCGCTTATTCTTATTTCTCCAAAGTTGTGCATAATTTGTGTAAAATTAAAGTGCTTTAATTTTAGCAAAAAAATCGTTCTTTTCCAACTCGTCAAAGACCGCTTGAAATTAAAAACGAGATAGCTTTCCAATCAAGACTTGATTTTGACGCTATTTATCGTAAACTTATAATATGGTAATTTTTTAATCCCGTTTTCTTTTTTGAAAGCGGAAAAATATGGATATTAATTTTTTAGCGGTAGCCGTTTTTTTTGCGGTTGTTAATTTGAGCGCTTTCTTGATTATGATGCTGGATAAAGCGAAATCGAGAAAAAAGGAAAAGGAAAGGATTTCCGAGGGTAAACTGTTTTTTATGGCTACGGCTTTTGGAAGTATCGGAGTTTATCTGGGGATGTTTATCTTTCATCACAAAACCAGAAAATGGTATTTTATCATCGGCATCCCGTTGTTAATTATTCAAAATATAGTTTTTTTGGGGATGATCTACGGTTTGTTGTTGTCTTTGCAATAAAATTTTGATTTTTTCGGGGAAGTTGGGGATTTTGTAAAAAATGGGATTGAGAAAAATATTTATGTCAAAACCGATCGGGAGGGGGATATGCTGTAATCCTCTTAACTCTCTCGCCCCTCGGGAGAGGGTTTATGTCATTTCGACCTTGTGGAGAAATCTCACCCCATTTATCTTTTGGGAGGGTTTTGCCAAGCCCTTATTTTTGGCGTAAGATTAAGATAATTGTGTTTTATTAGAATTAAAAAGATTAACTATGTTTGAGCAAGCTTTTAAAAATATTGATAATATTTTGCGTACCGATTCGGGTTGTGCGACCGAATTGGATTATATTGAACAAACTTCTTGGATTTTGTTTTTGAAATATCTGGATGATTTGGAAGAAACGAGAAAAACCAATGCCGCTTTGGCCGGCAGAGAATATAAATATATTTTAGCCTCCGAATTTCGTTGGGATAATTGGGCCTGCGTAAAAGATAAAGATGGAAAAATAGATTACAAAAAATCCAGAGACGGAGAGGATCTGAAAGAATTTGTCGATCACAAGCTCTTTCCGTATCTTAAGAAATTTAAGGCTCAGGATTCGAATACTATTGAATATAAAATCGGAGAGATTTTCTCGGAATTAAAAAATAAAATTTCCAGCGGATATAAATTGAGAGAAATTTTAAATACAGTAGACGGAATGCATTTCAGATTGTATGAAGAAAAACACGAGCTTTCTCATCTTTATGAATCAAAAATCGCCAAGATGGGCAATGCAGGCAGAAACGGAGGAGAATATTATACCCCGCGGCCGCTGATTAAAACTATTGTAAAAGTGGTTAAGCCTAAAGTTGGCGAGACTGTTTATGATGGGGCTTGTGGAAGCGCGGGCTTTCTTGTGGAG
>Ga0265295_1009436_pt1 | contig 10434 bp, 12 predicted proteins | sample Munlansysbiofilm_FD_192503 | JGI IMG/M metagenome (GOLD analysis project Ga0265295, IMG submission 192503) | Leachate microbial communities from a municipal landfill in Southern Ontario, Canada - Methane capture system biofilm | ecosystem: Engineered > Solid waste > Landfill > Unclassified ... | reverse complement strand
GATAGGGATGGATCGGATTTTTCAAAAAAACGTTTGAGTTTTTTGAACCTTTTGAACATTTTGAACTTTTTGAACCTTTTGGGCTTTTTGGAGCTTTTTGAACCTTTTGAGCTTTTTGAACCTTTTGAACATTTTGAAATTTTTGAGTTTTTGAGCTTTTTGGGATTTTTGAACCTTTTGAGCTTTTTGAACCTTTGAACTTTTTGAGCTTTTTGGAGCTTTTTGAACCTTTTGAACTTTTTGAACCTTTTGGGCTTTTTGAATTGGGCTTTTTGAATATTTTGAGCCTTTTGAATATTTTAAACACTTTGAGTTTTTTGTTTTTATCATAATGTCTTTATGAAAAGAAGCCGTTTTTTAATCATGAAACGTTTTTTTGGAATTGTATCAGACATTGACGGCACGGTAACGCATGACGACCGCAGGCTTTCGGCGGCGGCTTTGGAAGCGGCTCATTTTCTTTCCGGCAAAGTTCCAATCGTGTTGGCTTCCGGAAACACGTTTTGTTTTACACGAACGGTTTCTAAATTGATGGGAACGCGTTCTCCCGTGATTGCCGAAAACGGCGGCATTATCTTAATGTCTTATGACGGCGCCCCGATTTACATCGAGCCGAAAATGGATGAAATCCACGCCGCGCTTTTTCATTTAAAAAAACACTTTGATTTAACCGTTTTTGACAGCCGGGAAAGGATAACGGACGTCGCTTTCGCAAAAACCGTTGACAAAGAGAAAATATTGCCGCTTTTGTCGGATTTTTCGAATATTCATTTGGTGGACGCGGAATTCGCGTATCATTTAACGGATAAAAACATTTGCAAAGGAGACGCTCTTTGTAAAACGGCGAAATTGATGGGATTAAAGCCCAAAGACTTTGTCGCCGTCGGGGATTCCGACAACGATATTGATTTATTCCAAACGGCCGGGCTTTCTTTTGCCGTGGCGAACGCAACGAGCGCCGTTAAAAAAGAAGCGGATTACGTTTTAAAAAACAAATTTGGAGACGGCTTTTCCGAAATGGTTGAGTATTTGCTTTCAAACGACCTTTTAGAGCTTGAAAACGAAAAGCGGAATTTTTATTATTGATTTTAAAAAAAATGAAACCATAAAGAATAAAAGAAAGAGAAGAATAAAAGGCATTCATAACAAAAAATCGAGTGAGAGAGAAAATGTCGGGAATCAGATTGGGAATTGACGAAGCGGGAAAAGGGCCGGTCATCGGGCCGATGTGCATTGCCGGCGTTTGCGCGACCAAAGAGCAAGAAAATAAACTCAAGATATTGGGCGTGGACGACTCTAAAAAGATCACCCCCAAAAAAAGGGAACAACTGGCCGCGTCCATTCAAAAATATGTGACGGCTTGGTACGTTTACGAAGTTGAGCCCCATAAAATAGACGATTTGAGAAAAATAATGACCATGAATGAGATTATGGTTCTTTGTTTTTCAAAAGTCATGGAAGAGCTCTCCGCCCCGGAAGAAAAAGCGTTTGACATCGTTTATTTAGACGCGGCCGACGTCTCGGAAGAACGGTTCGCCCGCCGCGTTCATGACGAATATGAAAAAAGATTTCAAACGCGCGCCGACCAAATCGAGTACGTTTCAAAACATAAAGCCGACGCCGTCAGCCCGGTCGTTTCCGCCGCCTCCATTTTAGCCAAAACCCGCCGGGACGAATTGATTGAAGAAATCAAAAAAAAAGAAGGCGTTGACTTCGGAAGCGGATATCCGTCCGACCCCAAAACAAAACTCTTTTTAGAAAAATACGCAAAAGAGCACGGCGACTTTCCGGATTATGTCCGAAAATCTTGGAAAACTGCCGAAAATTTGCTTTAATTTTTTTATTCGGAAATCGGAAAGATGAAGGGCGATTTTGACGCGAATCGATAAAAAAAACAGACCGTCTTTCATTTAATTTTTAAAAAAAATGGAGGAAAGTTTTGCTGTTTGGCGCGGCGCGTTTTGCCGGCAACAGCGATTCGCATTTGCCGTTTTTATTTACGGTTTGCGTTTACGGTTTGCGTTTACGGTTTGCAGTTGCATTTTTCGATTTCATTTTTTTAGTCCGTTTTTATTTGTGAAATTAAATAAAAAATACAATTCAAATACTTTTTTAGAAATCCCAAATACGACCGCTAATTTTTCGATTTTTATTGTGAGCGGAGCGAACAAATAAAATCGGAAATTTGCGGATTCAACCAAAAATTATCAAATGAAAAATTACCATTTTTATTTTCGTTTAAATTTCCAATTTGCGGATTCAACCAAAAATTATCAAAAAAATATCGCTTTCTGTTTTTTAATTGCTGCTCGCATCTGCATTTTGAGTTGCCGCCTGCATTTGCTTTCTAGCTTGTCGATTGTCGCTGCGTTTTTAGTTTGCAGTTGCTGCTGCATTTTGAATTGCCGCCGGCATCTGCATCTTTTAAATATGTCCGAACTCCATCGCAAACGTGTGTCTGAAATCAAATGTTTCCACTCAGACTGCTTTTTGCAAAATGTTTTCAAAAATAATTCAAAAAATAGCCAACTCTTTCGTTTAATTTTTAAAAAATGGAACCTTGTTTTCGTGTTTGGCGCAGCGCTGTTTTGTTGCATCTGCCGTTTGCAGCTTGCATTTGCAGTTGCGGTTGGCAGTTGCGGTTTGATTTTGCTGCAGGATTTGCTTTTGCGAAAATTTTGCGGATTTAAAATTCGATTAAATCGACCGAAGAGCGTCCACCGGATTCATATCCGCCGCTCGCTTTGCCGGATACGCGCCCGCCAAAACGCCGATGGAAATTGAAATGACGATGGCCGCAACAATGGCGCCGTAAGAAAGAGACATGGAAATTCCGAGCAACGACGAGCCGATATAAGAAATTAAAAGCCCTAAAATCGTTCCGGCGATGCCGCCGATAACGCTGATAACGATTGATTCCGTAATGAACAGAATCAAAACGTCCGCCGAAGTGTACCCCAGCGCCTTGAGCGTTCCGATTTCTTTTGTCCGCTCCGTCACCGTGACAATCATAATATTCATAATGCCGACAGAACCGACAATTAAAGAAATGCCGCCGATAGCGATTAAAAACATTTGAAGCGTTTTTGTCATCGTGTTGATTTGTTCTAAAATTTCGACTTGATTCATCGTCGTAAACGGAAGCAAATCACTGTTGTTGAGATTGCGCTCCGAGACACCCAAATTTCGAGCCAGATTGCGTCGGATTTCCTCATCCGTTTCTTTAACGGTCTCGTCGGATTCCGTCATCGCGAACATATTGTGATAATCCTGTTGAGCCGTCATTTCTTTGAGAGTGGAAATCGGAACGTATATGCCGATGTTGGAATCGCTTCCTTGGACAATGCTTGTTTTTTCAGAGCCGCAAATGCCTTTGACTTTAAAAGTTCGCGTCACGTATTCTTTCGTCTCGACATTATAAACGGAAATCTCCACGGAACTGCGCGTCGTAATTTGATTTTTAAATTCTTCTTGCGCGATTTTTCTCCCGACCACCAGAGAAGACGTGTCTTGGTCGCTGATAAAAACGCCGTCCATCATCGGAACGGCGCCGATTTTCTGATAATCTTCCAAAACCCCGATTACTCGCAGCTCATGAGATTCCCCCATAAACGTCACCGTTCCCGTCGTTCCTAAAACCGGAGAAACGCCCGAAACCCCGCGCGTGTTTCGAACGACATCGACTTGCTGATCAAAGAACAGATTTTCTTTATGAGACAAAATCATAACGTAATTGGAGCCGCTGGAACTGATTTGGTCGGAGAAATAAGCCCCGAAACTGGCGCCCAGCGTAAACGTGGCAATCACGGCCGCAATTCCGATAATAATACCCAGAGCCGTCAAACCGGAACGAAGTTTAGAACTCTTTAAACTTTCAACCGCCATTTTGAGACAGTGGGAGAGAAGAATCATTTGAAAAACCTCATTAAATACTCCTCAACGCGTCTACCGGATTCATTTTCGCGGCCCTGTAAGACGGCTGGGCTCCCGCCAAAACGCCGACCGCAACAGACAGTCCGATCCCGATGAAAAGGCTTGAAAACGGAATCGACATGGAAAGCCCCATAAAAGACGCGCCGATATAAGCGACGAGCAAACCGATGAGGGTCCCGATGAGACCGCCGATGGAGCTGATAATAATGGATTCGACCACAAAAAGCATCAAAATATCTTTTGAAGAATATCCGAGCGCTTTAAGCGTTCCGATTTCGCGCGTTCTTTCCGTCACGGTGACAATCATAATATTCATAATGCCCACGGCTCCGACCACCAAAGAAATCCCGCCGATGCCCAACAAAAACATTTGCAAAGTATTCGTTAAAGTGCCGACAAGTTCCAAAACTTCGGCTTGATTGATGGTCATAAAAGGAACTTTTTCATCCTCGTCCAAATCCCTTTCGGAAACTCCCAAACTGCGGCCGAGCCGTTTTTTCATTTCGTCGTTGGTTTCATTGAGATTTTCGCGAGAGTCCGCCATCGCATAAATTTGTTGATAAGAAGTTTCACCGGTCATTTGCTTCATCGTATTTGACGGAATAGCAATCATCGTGTTTTCGGTGCCGCCCGTAATAAGATTCATTTCATCCGAGCCGAGGATACCGACCACTTTAAAAGTTTCCGTGACATACTCTTTGGAAGTCGAGTTGTAAAGCGTGATATCAATCGTGCTTCGAATACCGATTTCTTTTCGAAACTCTTCTTTTGAAATATTTTTTCCGATGACGGCCACATAAGAATCCGCGTCGGAAAACACGGAGCCGTCATAAATCGGAATCGATAAAATATCAATCATATCTTTTTCGGTTCCCGTCACCGTGAAATTTTTTTCTTCGTTCGCAAAAGAAATCACGCCCGTTTGCGATATCTCGGTTGCGACTCCCGTAATACCCGGGGTATTTCGAATAATATCCAATTGGGAATCCCCAAAAATATCCGGCTTAGACGCGGCGATAATAATGTAATTCGAGCCTTGGGTGTCCAATTCGTCCGAAAAATAATCGGTAAAACTGCTTCCGAGAGTAAAAGTCGCAATCACGGCCGCAATTCCGATAACGATTCCAAGAGCCGTCAATCCGGAGCGAAGCTTAGCGCTCTTTAAGCTTTCGGCAGCCATTTTAAAGCAGTAAGACAAACTGATCATTTCAATATCCCTTTGATTTCAGAAAAATGAAAACGCGAATTCGGAGAAGCAAATGAAAAACGATTTTGAGAAATTGACGTCGTGAGGCGAAAATCAATGAAGCGAAAATCGTTTTTTATGAGACTTTCTTTTTCAAAAACGTCTTTTCAAAAACGTCTTCCCAAAAACTTTCATTTCAGTTTCATTTCCAAAACTTTCATTTCAGTTTCATTTCCAAAACATCATTTCCAAAACATTATTTCCAAAACATTATTTCCAAAACATCATTTCCAAAACATCATTTCCAAAACATCATTTCCAAAACATCATCCCAAAACATTATTTCCAAAACATCGTTTCCAAAACATTATTTCCAAAACATCATTTCCAAAACATTATTTCCAAAACATCATTTCCAAAACATCATTTCCAAAACTTCATCCCAAAACTTCATTCCCAAAACGTCATTTCCAAAACTTCATTCCCAAAACGTCATTTTCAACGTCGTTCCCAAAACTTTCATTTCTTTTCGGTTTTTTTCGCCTTTCTATTTTCATTAAATTTGTCTTTTTGAATTTTTAAATAATCCGCCAAAGACATGTTCTTCTTTTTCTTAAGATAGAGATGAGAAGCGACGGCAATAATAATCAATAAAACAATCAAAAGGATGAAAAAAGAAAACAAACCGGAAGATTGTTTGACCGCGGGTCCGATATCAAGCGTGATGCTGTCTTCGTGCGCGTTGTCGCCGTTGTAATAAACCGCTTTAAATTTAACCGTGGAATCGCCGGCTCCTTGTGTAATGTTAAATTTGGCCGTGTACAAATCATCGGCTTTCATTTCCCCGATAACGTACTCCGTCGGGTAAAAAGACATGTTTTCCGCAATCGGAATAATAGAAACGCTGCGAACGGTTCCTTGATGGTTGTTGACAATATCGATTTCGATGGTTTTTCCAGCGATGGTATTTGAGACGGCTTTGGATTGAATGGATTTGATTCCGTCCGAATCCACTTTGATTTCAATGTTTCTTTTAATATTGTATTCATAAGAACTGCCGGTAACATTCAGCGTTAAAAGATAGGTGCCGTCGGCCGTATCCGCGGGAACACTGACGCGAAACGGAATGGAAATGTTGTCTCCCGGCGCGATAATTCCTAAATCGTTGACGGCTTCGCTTCTAACAATAATATTATCCTTGGAATAAAGGTCGGCAGATTGAATGCGCGCGTTTGTCATGTAAACGTTATTATTGGAAGTGGAAACCGTCGGGTTTGTGGCGTTGTTTTTAAGCGTGACCCAAAGGATGCCTTCGTCTCCCGGCATGAAAACTCCGGGATTGGAGGAGATGTTTTCAATAATTAATGTTCCGCGATTGTCGGTATCAACGATTCCGCCGACTCCGACCGTGAATTTTTGTTCAATCCACGCGCTGTTATTTCCTTCTTTATAGCGAACGGATAATTCGCGCGGCCCGTCCGGCGCGTCTTTTGCGACATACATGATGTATTCGTGATAGACTTTGGTTCCGGAATGGATGGTGGAATACGTTTTTGAAGATTCGGAAGAAGACGCCGAAAAAACGCCGTCGGACACGACTTGAATCGTCACGTTATTCGCGGGTCCGCTGCCGATATTTTCCGCCTGGATCCAAAAACGGATTTGCTGACCGGGTTGAGCCGGATACGGGGTTTGATCGACCAACGTGATTTTAAGCCCCGGCGCGGCCATTGAGACTCCCGAAAAAAGGGAGAAGAGGAGCAACACCACGAGAAGCGCATGAATCGCAGAGTAAAGAATTTTTTTTGACATGATTTCACCTGAACCGTCCGAAAAAAGAATCCCGGAAAAAGACATTGAAAATGAATCTATTGGATATAATGTATACCTGAAAATAAGATTTCAGTTTACATTTGAAGAATATATAGTTTATCATAAAATGTTTGATAATTTAAATAATATTGCACTTTTTCGCTTAAAATTATGAATAAAATAGAATGGAATTAAATATTTTTTTAAAAAAATTAATTCCTTTGAGTTTTTTGAGTCCTTTGAATTCTTTAAACTCTTTAATTCCATTAATTCTTTGAGTTTTTGATTCCATTGAGTTCTTTAAAATTTTTGAATTTTTTGACTCTTTGACACTTTTATTTTATTATTTGCCGCTTGTTTTGAGGATTGCGTTCTTTTTTAAAATTAAGTTCTTAAAAACGGTGCCCGGATTTTAAAAAATAAAAAAGGTCACAAATGACAGAATGTTCATAAATGGAAAATAAATAACTTGACCAAACATGGTTCGTCGGAACGAATATATCATACAAAGAAATAGGAATAAAGAGATATCAAAAAAATATAGAGTGTTGTATAAACGAAACAAATAATTCAAATTAAATGTGATAAATTATATACAATTTTATTTAATTTAAGAGGCGTGATATGAAAATTATAACTGCAAAAACAGTTTCAATATTATTATTTTTAATATGTACCGGCACATTTACGACTCAAACGATGGCCATTGAACCCGCCCCGCATTATGAGATATATAACAGGGGTGATTTAATACAAATAGAATATCAATCGGATCCGATAGCAGATTTTATTTTAATGAATGATATTGAAATCACGGATGATATTTGGCGGCCGATTGGTTCATCCAAACCTTTCAGCGGGAATTTTGAGGGAAACAATCACACCATTACATTTACAAAAGAGGTTACATTTCAACATCCGATCAATTCTCGATCAGATGAATTCGGATTATTCGGAAAGACAAAAGATGCAAATATTTCGAATTTAAATCTTGTATTTAACGGAAATGCGACCGGCGGCAACAACACGGGCGCACTTGTCGGGATTTTTAATTCAAGCCAAAATTCGATTGTGAATTGCACCGTTCAAAGCAGCAATCACACGATTTCCGGCAACAATAATGTCGGCGGCCTTATCGGCAATCTTGTCAATGGGAATATTGAAAACAGCTCATCTGATTTCTCCGTAAAAGCTGAGAAAAGTAATGCGGGCGGTCTGATCGGTTATGTATTACGCGGAAATATTTCAAATTCATACGCTGCGGGATCTGTTGAAGCAAACAAAAATGCCGGCGGTTTTATCGGCTATATTTCAGATAAAACAATCCTTCAAAACAGTACGGCAAACGGCTCGGTAAAACCCGCCGGAGAATTTGGAAATTTCATCGGCGACTGGGACGAAGAGTATAAACCGACTGTGATTGACTGTTATTATAACGACACAGAAGTTGACTTAGAGCCGGTTGATTTAGAACCGATACCGCAAAATAATAAATCTCTTTATTATGGAATGGCCATATGCGGAATTATTTTATTGATCGCGGCCGCGATTATAAGTTATTCCAAAAAGAAAAAGAATGAATAAAATCATATCAAATTATGATTTTAATTCTTTTTTAATTTAATTTTTAAAATAATTCGATTTTTAAAAAACGATAAACAAAAAAAACGAGAAACAAAAGATATAAAATATAAAATCATAACAAAAAGAATGACATTTCAAATCCAAAAAATAGAAACCGACCGAGACATTCGTTTTGTCGCCGATTTGGCAAAAACGGTTTGGACCGAATATTATGTGCCGCTCATCGGCGCGGCGCAAACGGAATATATGATTTCTGAATTTCAATCCTTTGAAAAAATCAAAGAATCTGTTTTTGAAAAAAATTATTATTACTTCGCCGTTTTTGATTTGGAAGAAAATCCGAGTTCGGCGGATTTAAAAACCGATGAATCCGACAATGAATCGAATGAAGATTCCGATAATGAATCAGATGAGGATTCTGATAATGAATCGGCTGATAATGAATCGGATGATATATCTGACAATGAATCGGATAAGGATTCCGATAATCCATTTTTCGCTTATATGGCTTTAAAGCCGGATGAGCGCGGCGTATTTCTCAGCAAAATTTATGTGAAAAAGGAAGCGCGCAATCGAGGAATCGCCAAAATGATGATGGATTTCGCGTTGGACTTTACAAAAGAAGAAATCCGAAAAAAAGAAAAGAAAAATCCGGAAACGAAGGGAAAAAAATCAAAACCGAATCGTTTCAGCCTTTGGTTAACCGTGAACAAAGGAAATATAAATTCCATCGAATTTTACAAAAAGAGAGGATTCGCCGTTGAGAAAGAAATGAAAACGGATATCGGAAACGGATTTTATATGGATGATTATTTAATGGCGTATTATTTGGATGAAAGGTCGTTTTGAGATATCCGAAATCGGCCGGCATAAAAACAAACCGGCAGTGAAAAAAATTAAGGAGTGACAAGATTTTCCATTGTCGCCAATTGTTCTTGATTCATGTGTAAAACGAATTCGGCGGCGGGAATATCCAACGTGATTTGCCCGTCTCGAATCGTAATGACACGGTCGGTTTGAACGGCCAATTCGTTGTTGTGCGTAATCATGATGATGGTTGCCCCGTTTTGATTGAGCTCTCTGAAATAATCCATAACCTCTTTACTCGTTTTGGAATCTAAGTTTCCGGTCGGCTCGTCCGCCAAAAGAATGGCCGGATTGTTGATAAGCGCGCGCGCGATTGCGACACGCTGGCTTTGTCCGCCGGAAAGTTCGGACGGTTTGTGTTTCATGCGCGCCTCAAGCCCGACCATTTTCAAAAGTTCTTTGGCTTTTTCAGGGTAGTTGATTCCTTCTTTTTTGCTGGCATAGGAGGGCAGCATGACATTTTCATAAGCCGTCAATCGCGGAATCAAATTGAACTGCTGGAAAATAAAACCGATTTCCATGCCGCGCAAATGCGCAAGCTCGTTGTCATCCAGCAGATTGATGTCTTGACCATTAACGGAAATTGTTCCCGAAGTCGGGCGGTCCAAACAGCCGAGCAAATTCATGAGCGTGCTTTTGCCGGAACCCGACGGACCGACAATGGAGACAAAATCCCCTTCAAACACTTGAAAATGAACGCCTTTTAAAATGGGAACTTCTTCTTCTCCCAAATAATAACTTTTATAAACATCATGAACGTCGACAACGACTTTTTTTGAATCGGGCAATTGGAAAAACTCCTTTCAATTTAGGGAATAAAAAAAGAGTGAAAACAAACAATTTAAACTTACCGATATGTCAACCTTATTTTTAAAAGAGAGTGACAGAAATTAAAGTATGAGAAACAATGAAAAACAAAGAGAAACGGCGAGAAATGAATTTATGACAATTCATTATATATAAAAAGAGAATGATATAGCCAATTTGAATAAACTGTTTCCTAAGAACAGGAGGAAAAGATATGATAAAAAAACCCGTTTTAAAATTATTGA
>Ga0265295_1009435_pt1 | contig 10436 bp, 5 predicted proteins | sample Munlansysbiofilm_FD_192503 | JGI IMG/M metagenome (GOLD analysis project Ga0265295, IMG submission 192503) | Leachate microbial communities from a municipal landfill in Southern Ontario, Canada - Methane capture system biofilm | ecosystem: Engineered > Solid waste > Landfill > Unclassified ... | reverse complement strand
GTGAACCTTATACTATCGTTATTCCTCCGCCAAATGTGACTGGTGTTTTGCACATGGGTCACATGTTGAACAATACCATTCAGGATATTTTAGTGCGTCGTGCGCGTATGACAGGCAAAAATGCTTGCTGGGTACCAGGTACCGACCACGCTTCTATTGCTACTGAAGCCAAGGTGGTGAATCGTTTGGCGCAACAAGGCATTAAGAAAACAGATTTGAGTCGTGAGGATTTCCTGAAACACGCGTGGGATTGGACTGATGAACATGGTGGCATCATTTTGAAACAATTACGTAAATTGGGTGCTTCGTGTGATTGGGATCGTACCGCTTTTACTATGGACGACGTGCGTTCAGAAAGCGTTCTCAAAGTGTTCTGCGATTTATATAATAAAGGATTGATTTACAGAGGTGTGCGCATGGTTAACTGGGATCCGCAAGCACTGACTGCCCTTTCGGACGAAGAGGTTCTATTTAAAGAACAACAAGGAAAACTTTACTATTTACGTTATAAAATTGAAGGTGAAGATGGTTATGCGGTAGTGGCAACTACGCGTCCCGAAACGATTATGGGCGATACTGCCATGTGTATTAATCCAAATGATCCTAAAAATGCCCATTTAAAAGGCAAAAAGGTGATTGTGCCATTGGTTGGTCGTGTGATTCCTGTGATTGAAGATGATTATGTGGATATTGAATTTGGTACAGGTTGCTTGAAAGTAACGCCAGCTCACGATGTGAACGACTATATGTTGGGCGAAAAATATAACTTGCCAAGTATCGATATTTTCAATGATAATGGTACTTTGAGCGCTGCTGCTGGCTTATATGTTGGGATCGATCGCTTTGAAGTGCGAACTCAAATTGAAAAAGATTTGGCTGCCGCTAATTTACTCGAAAAGGTGGAAGCGTATACCAACAAAGTGGGTTATTCGGAACGTACCAATGTGGTCATTGAACCTAAATTGTCGATGCAGTGGTTCTTGAAAATGGAACATTTGGCGGAAATTGCGCTAAAACCTGTGATGGACGACGATATTAAATTTTATCCTGCTAAATATAAAAATACCTATCGTCATTGGCTCGAAAATATAAAGGATTGGTGTATCAGTCGTCAATTGTGGTGGGGACACCGTATTCCTGCGTATTTTTTGCCTGAAGGTGGTTATGTAGTAGCTGAAACTGCCGAAAAAGCACTTGAAGCTGCTCGTGAAAAAACGGGTAATAACGAATTGCAATTAAGTGATTTACGACAAGATGAAGATTGCTTGGATACCTGGTTCTCATCGTGGTTGTGGCCTATTGCTTTGTTTGATGGTATCCGTCTTCCGGGCAATGAAGAGATTAACTACTATTATCCTACTGCCGACTTGGTAACAGGTCCAGATATTATTTTCTTTTGGGTGGCACGTATGATTATGGCTGGTTACGAATATGAAGGTAAAATGCCATTTAAAAACGTCTATTTTACGGGTATTGTACGCGATACGCTTGGTCGAAAAATGAGCAAATCGCTTGGTAATTCGCCTGATCCATTGGAGTTGATTGAACGTTTTGGTGCCGATGGTGTGCGTATGGGTATGATGCTAGCTGCACCTGCTGGTAATGATATTTTGTTCGACGAAAGTTTGTGCGAACAAGGACGTAACTTCAATAATAAAATTTGGAATGCGTTGCGTTTGGTAAAAGGTTGGCAAGTAGCCGATATAGAACAAGCTGAATCGTCAAAAATTGCCATCGATTGGTTTAATGCGCAATTGAGTGCTACCATTGATGAATTGAATGATGATTTTGACAAATATCGTTTGAGTGAAGCGTTGATGACGGTTTATAAACTCTTCTGGGATGAATTTTCATCGTGGTATTTGGAGTTGGTAAAACCAGCTTATCAACAACCTATTGATGCGGCTACATACGCAGCAACATTGGCTTTCTTCGAAAAATTGACCTTGCTACTCCACCCATTTATGCCGTTTATCACCGAAGAAATTTGGCAAGCTTTAGCTGACCGCAAATCTGGTGACAGTATTATGGTGGCACAAATGCCAACCGCCGATTATAAAAATGGCGATTTATTACGCGACTTCGAATTGGTAAAAGAATTGATTGCTGGCGTGCGTTCGGTACGTTTAGAGCGTAATATTCCGAATAAAGATGCCTTGACTTTGCGTGTTGCATCGGGTGAACACAATGACGCGTATAATTCCGTAATTGCTAAATTGTGTAACTTGGAAGCGATTGAACGTGGCGATAAAGATGCTACTTCGGCTTCGTTTATGGTACGCACTACGGAATATGCTGTGCCACTTGGTAATATGATTAATGCCGACGAAGAGATTGCTAAAATGGAAACTGAAATCGGTTATTTACAAGGTTTCTTGAAATCGGTGATGGTGAAATTGAGCAACGAGCGTTTTGTGGCGAATGCTAAACCAGAAGTGGTTGAAAATGAACGCAAAAAGCAGGCGGACGCCGAAAGTAAAATTCAAACTTTACAAGAAAGTATTCAACAATTGAAGGGCTAATACCCTATTGAGTTTATAAAAAAAAGCCTTTGTAACAGACGTTGCAAAGGTTTTTTTACGTTATGGTGTGCCTGTTACATCACAATATCGATATGATATTTGGTGAGTAAGCCCGAAACGCCTAACAGGGAGAACTTGGCGTTTTTCAGACGATTGATTTCTGGATCGATGTTATAGTTGTAGGCGGTTGTAAAATCTACTTTTTCCAGATTTGTACGGTCGAATGCCGCACCCGCTAAATCGCAATTAGCTAATTTTGAACCTGTTAAAATGCACTCGGTAAAATCTACGCCTTGTAGTTTAGAGTCTTTAAAGAGCGTTTTAGGACTTCGTACTTGGTAAAAGGATGAATCGTTCAGTTGGCAGTTCTCGAATGCAACGGCGAATCCAAATTTATGACAACTTTCGAAATGGAGCCCTAGCATTTTACAATCTTTGAACGTAATATCCTGAAAACCTGTTTTATCGAGTTTGGCTAAACTTAAATTACAGCTATTGAAAGCACACGTTATAAAGATGACACCCGATAAATCGGTATTTGAAAAGTCACACAGATTGAATGTACATCCTTCGTATTCACCTTGTTCAAAACCACTTTCCTGAAAATGGCGTTTCTCAAAAATCTGGTTTTCAATGTATTGTGTTTGCATCTTTATGGTTATTTTCGTGTAATCTAGGTAATTCCTTAATTGGAAAAATCACTAAAAAGAAAAAGGGCTTTTTGTTGGTGAATGATATGTATTCAAAAAGTTCTCCGGTGGGACTATTTATTCCTATATGAAGTATCTAAAATCATACGCCTTATTTCCGAGTTCTTCCAATTGTTTTCCCATTACTGAAAGTCTTTTTGAAAAGTCAATTGTTACAGGCATTGTCTTGTATAGTTCTGCTCCATTCCAATTCATCTTTGTGAGTTTCAAAATATCATTAGCGACTGTTTCAATAGGGTCAGTTCCTCTAAATCTTTTTATGAGCAAAGGTGTTGGAATTCCTCTTTTCCCTTGATAATATGGTTTCAACAACTCATGACTTTGAACTAAACCATGTGTCCAGAGCAAAAAGCTAAATTCGTCTAATTGTATGATTGTGCCTCTGTCAATAGGAAAGTCATCAAATTCATGTCCAGTGCCATCTTGTTTTTTCTTTAGTTTTAGAGCTCTCCAATTGCTGAACTGTTGTATTTGTAATAGCTCAATGTTGTCAATACCTTCAAGTGCATCACATATCCCATTAATCTCATCTCGGGTGTAATGAGTTGTTTTATGTAATACTAACTTTTTAAGTCCAATAACGGGATCAATTTTATGGTAAGTATTTCGTATATTCGTTACCAATCGGAAAGCATCATCTTGACTCATATATGGATTTTTTCCAATCATTAATGGTTTTTCAATAGGTTGAAGTAGAAACCGTAGTCCGTTTCCATTTCCATCAAAAATTTGACTGCTTCCTAAAACCACTTTGTTTCTTGCGTTTTGTCTAATTGCATATCCTAAGCCAACAAAAGCAGTTTCTGTATTATCTGTTTTGACCTTCCAAGGAGTGCCGTTTGATTTTACATAAATGCCCAATGAAAGCCACCATTTTACTTTTGCTTGATCGCTATAATTGATTGATTTATCTTCAATAAATTGAAGTCGTAAGCCTTTTTTAACGGCATATAATTTAAGTGAATCATGAAGGTCAAAATAGGTTTGTTCATTTTTGAGTTCTCTAAAATTTCTCCAAAAGTTAGGAATGTATACTACTACACAGTCAATTTCGTTTCTTTTTAAAGAAAGTTTGTCAATTTTGCTTTTTATATAATCATAAAATTGAATGGTTGAATATTGCCTAATTTCCTGATTGTTTATTGTAACAACAAATTCACTTTGAATGGAAGTGGGAATAATCAAATGCTTTTTAAATGCTGCATCAAAACCCGGATAATCTTTCAAATAATCTTTTTCTGTTGTTGGGATTACGGGATTTAGCAAAGATTCTAAATGAAATTTTAATTTATCAAAACCTGTATCGGGCGCAATTATCGCCAACTGAATTTTTGAAGCACCACCATTAACTTCAAAACTTTCTTCCAGTGGACCTAATAGTTTCAAACCATTTATTGGGTGAATGGATTTTTTGCTTTCATCTTGATGATGAAAGTAGATAAACGGTTCATTGGCCTTTGCATAGCCGTCAAAACAAAAGAAATCCCCCATCTTTTGTGCTGCAGTGGCGTAATAATTTGAAAGTTTAATTTCAAAGTCACCTATGCGAAAAGTCAAATCAGGTTTTCTACGCTTTAATTCGTTAAACCAAAAATTCACTTTATCACCATACTTTTTATTCCATCGGTTGGAAGTGATGATGTTAGTTATATTCTGAACGATTATTTTGTCGGGTTCTTTGCCTGTAATTGTTTGTATGTGGATAGTTGGACAAATAAACAAAAACAAATCTTTATTAATAAATTCAACTTTAAACTCGAAAGCTTCAAAAACCTGATAGCCCTTTGGAATATGAAAATTTAACCATTTGGGTATGCTGTTAATTTCCCCTTGGCTCAATGGATGATTTATAGAAAATACTTTTTTGATTTGTCTTCCTCTGCTGTGAATAGCCAACCCGTAATCATTCACCAATGATTTTTCAATTAATTCATACAGCATACCAACGTAAAAAGAATCAGGCTGGTGAAAAAGATGCTCTGGAATATCAATCAGTTTTAAATCGTCTGTGAAATAATCTTTGAATAATTCTTTGATTTCGTTTTCATTACCAAAAAGCGAAAGTGTTTCTCCTTTACTGAATGCACCTATTACATTCGAATCTTGCAATATTTCTCTTAGCTTTTTCCATTTACCTTCACCATTAATTTTTGTTTTTGTGGAGAAAATAGTTTTAGGAAAATGTGTTGCTTTGATAGAGTTTAGCAAGATAGGAGTTGTATTCGATTGGTTTTGCGTAAGCCTGAAAAATCGCCTTTGCTCAAATCTTTCTTTGGCAATAGAATCAATTTGCTCGTTTTTTAATTCGCAAACGGTGTATAGTTCGTGAAGGAAATAGTCAAAACTATCAATAATCATAAAGCCTGAACGCTGATTTTGTGCATTGGCTTTGTTAATGAGTTGGGTTAATCTTTCACTTGGAACAATGTCTTTTGGGATACACCAAATCAAGCCTTTGGGAAATGCGTTTGGCTTCTCCAATGCTTTTTCTAACGTATGTAAAACAGATTCGTCACTGCCCGAATAGCCTACCACCAATAAACCTCTTTGTGTAGCTGCATCTAAAAAATAGTGATGCAGGTTATCTTCTAATTTCTGCAATTCTTCATCCGTGTTTTGCAATGCATCATAGCGGAAATCACCGTGAAGCTTCACAATAGTAGGAATATCGTTTCTAAAATTTTGAACCGACTTTGAATTTTCAGGTGAAACTACTTGACAACTTGTATCCAATTTGCTGATTGCTCTTTCTATCAAGTCATCAAAGTTTGTTGTCCAAACGATATTTAATTTTTGCTGATCTACCAATGCAGAAAGGCACATGAAGCCAATAGAAGGCTTTTTGTCCCTAACTAGACTTGTTAAGAATTCTTGCCTAACCAAAGGGTCTGGGTAGCATTTCTCAAAATAATAGGAATATGGATTTATAGCCTTTTCATCTTCTTCAATAAAATAGCTTTGAATGATTTTTTTATTGGCATCAACCTTTAAATCCTGAAATTTCTTGCCATTTATCTTTCCTCCAACGCTTAACAGTTCACGTTTGAAAAGCCAAACTAAATCACTTCCCGAGGGAATCCCTGAAGAAATAGATGCTCCTGCTCCAAGAAACAAATCAAAAGATTGATTTGAAAGCACTTTGAAACTTCTCCGAAAGGTGTCCTTATCTATTGTAGTCATGTTATTAGTTTTTTCTAAATATAAATTCCCTCATTTCTCTTACAAATGTATCACTTATTTTAAGATTTAACTAATGAATAAGTTGTTTTTTTTAACAAGTTATTATCATGTTTTGAGTCGGAATTATGGCTTAGCCAGTTGTTTTAGCACACGTTCAGTGACTAATTTGGAGCTAATAATCGCCATTGGTAAACCTGCGCCAGGAATGGTAGAAGCGCCTACATAAAATACATTTTTGTAACGTTCATCGTGGTTTTTGGGTCGGAAAGCCCCAATTTGCATCATGGTGTGTGCTAAACCGAGTCCACTGCCCTTGTACAAGCCAAACTGTTGTTGCCAATCTTCGGGTGTGTACACGGTGCGCGACACAATGTCTGGTCGAATGTCTTGTCCAATGCGTTGCGAGAAATTGTCGATAATGCTGTTTACCACGTCGTCTTTGTCGCTCCAGTCGGTTTTGTGTAGTAAGTTTGGTACAGGACACACAAAAAAGAGACTTTCGCAGCCTTCGGGCGCACAATCAGGATTGTGTTTTGACACCACATTCACGTAGTAATAAGGTTTTTCGAGCGTTCCTGGTTCGCTCAGTACTTTGTTGGCATACTCTTTATAGTTGGAGCCTAAGTAGTAATTGTGATGATTGACATGTGGTAATTTACCTTTGATACCAATGTAAAACGTGAGGTAACCCATGGTCCACTGCATGCGGTTCATACGTGCTGTAGAAAACGCTTTCCGTTTGAAAATACGGTGACGCCACACGGCTGCATCAGCGTTAATCACATACGTATCGGCACGCCACACGTGATTAGTAGAATCTATTAAATGGCTGATTTCTTTATCGTTATTCTTGGTTTCGTAATCGACTATTTCGGTGTTATAGGTGATTTTTACGCCTGCTTTTTCGAGTTCGCGCACCAATCCAACTACAATTTGATACATCCCACCCTTCACGTTGTAGTAACCATCGTGTTTGAATTCCGTATACGATAGCAAGGTGTAAATTGCCATGGTGTCGAATGGTGTTCTGCCGAGGAAAAAGGCCACTAACGAGAGAATTTCGCGAACCTCTTTCGATGAGAAATTGCGCGACACTTGATTCCAAAAATTGCGTGTGAGCACCGGCAAATGTACAGGATTTACCTGCATCAGTGAACTCATGTAATCGAAAATCGAGTCAAAATTGTTTTTGATGACAATGTCTACGGTGTCGTTAAAAATTTGCCCCGATTTATCGAGGTATTTTTCCATTTTAGCCTTGAATTCTGGTTCTAAATCTTTGAATTGTTCGGCTAAACGGTCGATATCCTTGTATAGATGGTAATTTTTCTGTGGATTATCGCTGAAATTCACGCTGTAAAGTGGATCGAGCTCTACAAATTCAAATGGCATGTCAATACCACAATCGTGTACAAATTCGGCAAATTCGTAACTCATGCTAAAAAAGCTCGGACCTGTGTCGAAGGTGAAACCATTTTTTTTAATTTGGTTGAGTCGCCCACCTGCTTGTCCGTTTTTTTCTACTATTTCTACCTCGTAACCTGCTTTGGCTAAACGTAATGCGGTGGCTAAACCACCAATTCCTGCGCCCACAATTAAGACTTTTTGTTTCATAGTTAGTTGGCTTTTATGGTTTTGTTGTTTCTTTTAAAATGGCTGGATATAATTCGTCGCGCACCCAACGGAAATTGGGCTCGAGGGCTAGAATTTTTTCGTAATAGGCTTTTGTTGTGGCTTTTTGTCCTATTTTATCGTAGGCTTTAGCCATAGTTACGAGCAAACTCAGGTAATTCCAATCGTTGGTAATGGCGGCTGGATGTTGTTCCATCAATTTCTGGGCTTGTAGATAATGGCTGATAGCTAACTTTTTAGACCCACCAAATGCTTCGGGCATATAGAATTGCGTGTTGCCATAGGCCAAATGTGCCAGTGGATTTTTAGCATCCAGTTTCAAAGCCTCTTTGGCTGCGCTGATACTGCTTGGTCCTTCGAAAGGAGCGCGTATAGGAGCAAGTCCTATCTTAAAGCCATAAATGGATGCTTTGTAAGCATTTATGTGCGACAGTTTTTCTTTTTTCTTTTTCAACTTTTCCACATTCGCTTCTAATTTTCCGAGGTACAGTTTAGCTTCGTCGCTGCGTTTGAGCCCGATGCAATAACCAACATAGCCATATTGGTAGTTGATAAGTTCTAAGGTTAATGCGTGATTGTGTTGTTCATCGCGCTCCATTTCGTCAATAATGCGTTTCCACGTATCCATTTTATTGGAGATGTAGGCGTTGTAAATGGCACTTTTGTAATCCTTTTGTGCCATTATACTCGTTGTGAAAGCGATTAAGAATGCTATTATGAGATAGGTCTTCCTTTCCATTCGTGTGTGTGTGTTAAGCGGTTATAAATACCTTTCCAAATGATAAATCCGAGGGTTATTTGTTGTGGAATCAAGTTTATACAGTTGCGCCAAACAGATTGTCGGCTTGCTATGGAAACGAGTATTCGTATTAATAAAAGTGCTGTAAAATAAATTATTACGTAGTTTACATGAAACGATACTAGAACTGGTATAAAGCCCCATGTGGTGATGAACCAAAACAATACTGCCATACTACTAGAATTCCCAAAGAGTTGTAGAATATTGCGCGAAAAACCGTTGGTGGCCTCTTGGTAAGTGTTATACATTCGGCAACTCATGGTTTCGTCGCCCAGTAAACACGCTATTTTGTAGTCAGTACGTTTGAGCAAACGCGCAATGGCAATATCTTCTACAAGTTGTTGTTTTACCTGTTTATGTGGCTCTATGGTACGATAATCGGCAGCATTAAATAACATGAATTGCCCATTGGCAGCCGAATGCGAGGTAAACCACGATTTTTGTACAAATACAAGCGGTAATAATGTGAGCAAAATATAGTTCATCAGCGGAACGGTGAGACGTTCGCCCCAACTCTGCATCTCTTGTTTTGGAAATAAACTTAATAACGTCAGTTTATTTTTAACCATCATAGCTACTGTGCGCCCAATAATAGCTCCTTTAATACGCACATCGGCATCGAGAAAAAGAAAATAAGAACCTGAAGCGTGTTGTGCCAATTCGTGGCAAGCGCGACTTTTACCTAACCAATCGGACGGCAATGCGCTACCATTGATTACATGAAAACGGGCGTCTTTTTGCACATACTGCTCTACTATATTTGCTGTATTATCATTTGATTGATCGTTATACACAAACACCTCAATAGTTTGATAATCTTGCTGTTGTAAGTCATTTAGCAGTTTTCCAATTGTTTTTTCCTCGTTACGAGCAGGAATAAGAATGGATACCAAAACCTCTTGTGCCGACGATTTTGGTAATCGTTGCTTAAACACCACATTCATCAGAGCCACCATCAACTGAATGGCTGTGAATGCTATGACTATGTAAGCGAGATAAATCATTTTAGGGCGTTTTTCTGTTTTTTGATGCAGTCTTGGTAAAAGTCATTATAGGCTCGTTGTAATTCTTCAGTAGTAGTTTCCGCTGGATTATATTCTTTAAAATAGAGCGTGAGCGTTGGTTTTGGATTTGATCCATAATCGACCAAGCTAACCATCCATATCAATTGGAGATTTTGTGAGCCCGATTTCCGTATAATATATTCTGTACCTTTTTGAAATTCAATAGTTTGTGTGTAAATAGATTGAATCTCACCTTGTGGGAAAAGTAATACAATATGACGAGGATTGGTTACCAATTGCACCGCATAATTCAAACTTTCAATGATACTTTTAGCCTGTTTTTGCACCGAAAATCCACCTGATAAATTGAAATACCAATGTTTCTTGAGTTGTTCATACAACATCATAAAGTGGAATTTGCGTTTAAATACTGTTTCATTCAAATATACCGCCCAAAAACCATCCCACCAACTGATGTGATTAGCCACCAATAACACACCTTTACCTTGATTGTCATAGTCTCCTTTGATAATCACTTGGTGAAAATGGCGTTGTGTGTACCAGCAACTAAACCACCTAAAAAATGGAT
>Ga0265295_1009434_pt1 | contig 10439 bp, 8 predicted proteins | sample Munlansysbiofilm_FD_192503 | JGI IMG/M metagenome (GOLD analysis project Ga0265295, IMG submission 192503) | Leachate microbial communities from a municipal landfill in Southern Ontario, Canada - Methane capture system biofilm | ecosystem: Engineered > Solid waste > Landfill > Unclassified ... | reverse complement strand
CCCTTCTTGCCGAGGATGCAGCCCGCCTCGCACTGGCTCTCCTGCGGGCAGACGCGGCCGCACACCGCCGGCAGCGCGGTCTGCTCCTTCAGCTTGAGCAGGGCGTCGACAAACTTGCCCTCGGCGATCTTCTTGATAAAGGCCGGGATGTTGATGTTCACCGGGCAGCCCGCCACGCAGCCGGGCTTCTTGCACTGAATGCAGCGCGAGGCCTCGAGCATGGCGGTTTCTTCCGTGTAGCCCCGCGGCACCTCCTCGAAATTCGTGCGGCGGCGGCGCGGATCCTGCTCCGGCATGGGCTGGCGCGGGATCTTGGGTTTGGCCTTGGCTTTGCTTGGCCCGGCCTGGGCCGGTTTCGGCTCGTTCGTGTTCATCGGGTTCTCCGCGGGTTATGCACTGTATCGACCGCTTTCATCGAATGGGCTCGGGTTTGTAGAGCAGGGCGTTCAGGTCCACGGTCTGCGACAGGGCCTGCACCTCCTGTGGGGCGTAGGCGGTCCGGCGCGAGGCCAGCTCGTCCCAGTCCACCTGGTGGCCGTCGAAGATCGGCCCGTCCACGCAGGCGAATTTCGTCTGCTCGCCGATGGACACGCGGCAGGCGCCGCACATGCCGGTGCCGTCCACCATGATCGGGTTGAGCGCCACCAGGGTGGGGATCTTGAGCGTTTTGGTCAGGTCGGTGACCATGCGCATCATGAAGGTGCAGCCGATGGCTACGCACTGGTCGACCCGTTCGCGCGCCGCCACCTGTTCGATCACCTCCTGCACGCCGCCGCGCACGCCGCGGCTGCCGTCTTTGGTGGCCACGATCAGCTCGTCGCACACGCCGCGCAGCTGCTCTTCCATGTAGACCAGGTAGGCGGAGCTGGCCTCGATGGCCACGATCACCCGGTTGCCGACCTCGCGCAGGGCCCGGGCCAGCGGCAGGATGGCGCCGATGCCGTAGCAGCCGCCGCCGAGCAGCACCGTGCCGCGTTTGACGATGTCCATGGGCATGCCCAGCGGACCGCTCACGTGGGCGATGCGGTCGCCGGTCTTGAGTGCGGCCAGTTCGCGGCTGGAGCGGCCGACCTCCTCGATCACGAGCGAGATCCAGCCTTCCTCCGCGTTCCAGTCCACCAGGGTGAAGGGCGAACGCTCCGAGGTCTCCCGGGCCATGAGGATGATGAACTGCCCGGGCCGGGCGAATTTCGCGATCGCCTCGGCCTGGATGCGGAAGTAGTGCATGTTGGGCACGATCTCGCGCTTCTCGAGGATGGCAAACCCTTCGCCCGCCACCAGTTCGGCCGGTTCGGCCGGGGTGGCCGGCAGGCCGAAGGCGGCCAGCGCCGGGACGATGTCGGCCAGCAGGTGGCCGCGGTAGCGCATGGGCAGCTCGCGCACGTGCTGGCGCGGGTTGCCCGGGAAGATGGCCGGTGCCGGGTCGTTTTCGATCAGCGGGGTGATCTCGTCCACCCGGGCGAAGACGAAGTCCGCCTCGCCCAGGGCCTGGCCGAGGTCCGCGAGGATGGCCCACTCGGGCCGGGCGTTGCCCGGTGCGCGGCTGACCCCGGCCAGGTTCTTGACCGTGCCGGCCGCGGTGCGGAAGGTGCCGCCGGTCTCGCTGAGCACGGCCGCGGGCAGGACCACGGTGGCGTGGTCAGCGGCGGGCGAGGGCAGGCAGTCGATCACCAGGCTGAACGGCACGGTCCGCACGAGTTCGGCCGGGACCAGGTCGCCGTTGGTCACCAGGCCGCGGAGCGCGCCCTGTTCGACCTCGCCGATCAGGGCCTGCACGCCGCTGTCATCGTTGCCGGCCGAGGTGGACAGGAGCATGAGCCGGCCCCCGAGCCGTTCGGCCAGGCGGCCGTAGAGGAAGCGGTCCTCGCGGCTGGTGGTTTCGCTGACCGCGAAGACGATGGCCCCGGCGGCCCCGCGCAGTCCTTCCGCGGCGACGGAGAGGGCCGCTTCCCAGTCGGTGGGGATCAGGTCTTCGCCCTCGCGCACCTGCGGCCGAATGAGCCGGTTCGGTGCGCCGACGATCTGCGCCAGGCCGAAGCGGCCGAGCGCGCACAGGCTGTCCGCTGCTTCGAAGCCGGTCATCACCGCGGCCAGCAGCTGCCCCTTTTTGCTCTCGGCGTTGATCGAGCAGCCCTCGCTGCACAGGATGCAGGTGGACGGGGTGGTGGCCTCCGCCTTGCCGTGCCAGCGGGCGAACCGGTCGGTGAGCGTGCCCGTGGGGCAGATGTCGATGCAGGCCCCGCAGAACACGCAGCCCGAGAACACGTGACTCTTGTCAAAGGCGGTGCCGATGCGCGCCCACTTGCCCCGGTTGATGATGCTGATCGCCGGCTGGCCGTGGATCTTCTCGCAGATCCGCCAGCAGCGGCCGCAGAGGATGCACAGGTTGTAGTCCCGGTCCATGAACGGGTCGTCGCGTTCGAGCCCGTAGCCGGCGTACAGGGTCGACAGGTTCAGCTCGCGCGAGTCGGCCTGCAGCACCATGCGGCGCAGGTCGCACTCGTCCCGGTTGGCGCAGAAGCCGCAGCGGGTGGAGCGGGCCGCCTTGGTGGCGTTGGGCCGGTATTTCTCGCACTCCTCACGGTGCACGCAGACCAGGCAGCTGTTCGGGTGCCCCGAGAACATCAGCTCCAGGGTGCGGTTGCGCAGGGTGGTGAGCCGCGCGGACTGGGTTTTCACCTGCATGCCCTCGGCCGCCGGGGTGGTGCACGAGGTGGGATAGCCGCGCACGCCCTCGATCTCGACGATGCACATGCGGCAGGAACCGTAGGGGTTGAGGTCCTTGTGGTCGCAGATGGTGGGGATATGGATGCCGGCGGTACGCGCGGCCTCGAGAACGGTCTTGCCTGCTTCGACCTCGACCGTGCGGCCGTCAATGGTCAAACTGATGCTGCCCATGCAATCTCCTTGAATGTGTATCGCTTGCCGATGGGTGTCCCGCAAGTGTGGTCTAGCTGACCAGCACGGCCTCGAACTTGCACGCCTGGCGACAGGAACCGCACTGGATGCACAGCTCCTGGTCGATCAGGTGCGGCTTTTTCTTCTCGCCGCTGATCGCCCCCACCGGGCAGGCCCGGGCGCAGGCCATGCAGCCGGTGCAGCGGGCCGGGTCGATGTCGAAACGGATGAGCGCCCGGCAGGCCCCGGCCGGGCACTTGTGGTCCTCGATGTGGGCCCGGTATTCCTCCTCGTAATACTGGAGGGTGGTGAGCACCGGGTTGGCCGCGGTCTGGCCGAGGCCGCAGAGCGAGGCGTTCTTCATGGTGTCGCCGATGCGCCGCATTGTCTCGATCTGGTCGAGCGAGCCGCGGCCCTCGGTGATGTCCGTGAGGATGCGCAGCAGGTGCTGGGTGCCCATGCGGCAGGGCACGCACTTGCCGCAGCTCTCGTTCTCGGTGAAGGTGAGGAAGTAGCGGGCCATGTCCACCATGCACGATTCCTCGTCGATGACGATCATGCCGCCCGAGCCCATGATCGAGCCGACCTCGGCCAACCGCTCGTAGTCCACCGGCAGGTCGATGAAGTCCGCCGGGATGCAGCCGCCCGAGGGGCCGCCGGTCTGCACCGCCTTGAACCCCTTGCCGCCGAGCACGCCGCCGCCGATGTCTTCGATGATGGTGCGCAGCCGGGTGCCCATGGGCACCTCGATGAGCCCGGTGCGGTTGATCTTGCCGGCCAGGGCAAAGGTCTTGGTGCCGCGGCTTTTCTCGGTGCCGAAACCGCTGTACCAGGCCGCACCCTTTTCCAGGATGGCCGAAACCGCGGCGAGCGTCTCCACGTTGTTGATGTTGGTCGGCTTGCCGAACAGGCCGGCGTTGGCCGGGAAGGGCGGCCGGGAGCGGGGCATGCCGCGCTTGCCCTCGATACTCTGCATGAGCGAGGTCTCCTCGCCGCAGACAAAGGCGCCGGCGCCCTTCTTGATCTTGATCTCGAAATTGAAGCCCGAGCCGAGGATGTTTTCGCCGACAAAGCCGAGTTCGCGCATCTGGCCGATGGCTGCCTGCAGCCGCTCGATGGCCAGCGGGTACTCGGCCCGGCAGTAGACGTAGCCGGTGGAGGCGCCGATGGCGTAGCCGGCGATGAGCAGCCCTTCGAGCACCGCGTGGGGGTCGCCCTCGAGCACCGAGCGGTCCATGAACGCGCCCGGGTCGCCCTCGTCGGCGTTGCAGATCACGTATTTCTGCTCACCCCTGGCGTTGCGGGCAAACCCCCACTTCACCCCGGTGGGGAAGCCGGCCCCGCCGCGGCCGCGCAGGCCGGACTGCTTCATCTCCTCGATGACCGCGTCCGGTCCCATGGCCACGGCCCGGGCGATGCCCTGGTAGCCGCCGCGGGCCAGGTAGTGCTGCACGTTGGTGGGGTCGATGATGCCGCAGTTGCGCAAGACGATGCGGACCTGCGGATCGATCATGGGCAGCTCGCTGAAGGCGGGCAGGTCGACGTTCTCGTCGGCCGCCATCACCGCCAGGGCGCGCGGCAGGTAGGGCTCGCCCTTGACCAGCTGCGACTCCACCAGCTGCGGCACGTGGCGCGGTTCCACCCCGTGGTAGAGCACGCGCAGGCCGTCCGTGCTGCGGATCTCCACCAGCACCTCGGCGTAGCACATGCCCAGGCAGCCGACCTCGAAGGTTTTGGTGGTGTCGGCCAGGCCGTGCCTGTCCAACTCCCTGGCAAAGGCCTGCAGCACCTCCAGCGAGCCCGCGGCCCGGCCGCAGGTGGCCGAGCCGACGAGGATGCGGGCCTGGTCCGGCCGTTCGAATTCGGTCCACTCCAATCGTGCCTGTTCCTGCAGGGTTGCGAAACTCATTCTTTGTCCTCGATGAGCTTTTTAGTTTTGGCGGCGGTCATGCGGCCGTAAACCTTGTCGTCCAGCACCACCACCGGCGCCAGCGCGCAGCTGCCGAAACAGGCGACCCGCTCCAGGCTGAACTTGCCGTCCGCGCTGGTCTGGCCCGGCTCGATGCCGATGGTGCGGCTGATGGCGTCCACGATCATGCCGCTGCCGCGCACGTGGCAGGCCGTGCCCTGGCAGACCTTGACATGGTGCAGGCCGGGCGGCACGAAGCGGAACTGGGCGTAGAAGGTGGCTACCCCGTACACGTCGTTCTCCGACAGGCCGAGGTGGTCGGCCACCCGTTGCACCGCCTCCGGGGCGAGGTACTGGAAGCGGTCCTGGACCTCCTGCAGCAGGGGGATGAGGTTGTCCCTCTCCCGGCCGTGGCCGGCGAGGATCTCGTCAAGGGTCGGTTGGGCAGGCATCATGCAGGGCTCCATGGGCTGCGGGAATCCGGCGCTGCGCCGGGAAAGGCGAGGGGACCGTCCGGCGCGGGGGAGGCGGGGGGCGGAGGCCGTCGCTGAAGGGAAGCGTTCTCAACAAGGGGGCCATGCCGGCGAAAAAGCGCAACACTTTCCACCGGATGGTTGTTCCGCACCTGCCTTGCCGGGCCGGCGCGGGATCTCCCCCTTTATCCGCTGATGACGAAATTGTCAAGGATCGGCCGGTCGGCCGGAACGGACCACGGGGTGCCATTGTGGCCGCGGCGGGCACAATCTCGTTGTCCTCGCCGGGGCGCGGGCGTAGAATGGCCGAATTCGGCGCCCGGTAGCGCCCGTGTTCACCCTGGCCCGCCCGGAGGCTTCCATGCGGTATTCCCCCCTGATCACCGATCTCTACGAACTGACCATGCTCGCCGGCTACTGCAAGGAGGGCATGGCGGCCAAACAGGCCGCGTTCGACCTGTACTTCCGCACCAACCCCTTCGAGGGCGGCTATGCGGTGTTCGCCGGCCTGGAGCCGGCCCTGGACGCGCTCGCCGAGCTGCGCTTCGCCGAGGACGAACTCGCCTACCTGGCCGGGCTCGGTTTGTTCGACGCGGACTTCATCGCCTTCCTGCGCGACTTCCGTTTCCGCGGCACCGTGGTGGCGCCGTCCGAGGGCACGGTGGTGTTCGCCAACGAGCCGCTGTGCACCGTCACCGGCACGCTCGCCGAGACCCAACTGGTGGAGACGCTCCTGCTCAACATCATCAACTTCCAGACGCTCGTGGCCACCAAGGCGGCGCGCGTCTGCCACGCGGCCGCCGGCGCCGAGGTGATCGAGTTCGGTCTGCGCCGCGCCCAGGGCCCGGACGGCGGCCTGAGCGCGGCCCGCGCCGCCTGCGTGGGCGGGGCCACGGGCACGAGCAACGTGCTCGCCGGCATGCGCTTCGACCTGCCGGTGCGCGGCACCCACGCGCACAGCTGGGTGCAGGCCTTCCCGGACGAGCTGACCGCCTTCCAGGCCTATGCCGACGCCTTCCCGGACTCCACCGTGCTGCTCGTCGACACCTACGACACCCTGAAGAGCGGCGTACCCAACGCCATCATCGTGGCCCTGCGGCTGCGCCAGCGCGGCCACGAGCTGCGCGGCATCCGCCTCGACTCGGGCGATCTCGCCTACCTGTCGCGCGAGGCCCGGCGCATGCTCGACGAGGCCGGCTTCCCCGAGGTGCGCATTCTCGCCTCGAACGAACTGGACGAACAGGTGATCGACTCGATCCGCGACGAGGGCGGCCGGGTGGACATCTACGGCGTGGGCACGCGCCTGGCCACCGCCTCCGGTCCCGGCGGGGTGGCGCTCGGCGGGGTGTACAAGCTGGTGGCCATCGATGGCGAACCGAAGATGAAGGTGACCAGCGACATCGCCAAGGCGACCCTGCCCGGGGTGAAGCGGGTGCTGCGGGTGGTGAACGGCGACGGCGTCTTTGTCCAGGACGTGGTCTGCCTGGCCGAGGAGCACACCCCGGCCCCCGGCGACACGGTCTTTGATCCCACCAACCCGCTGCGCCACACCGACCTGCGCGAGGGGACCGAACCCGTCGACCTGCGCGCGGTGGTCATGGCGGGCGGCCGCCGCACCCGCCCGGCCGAGTCACTGGCCGCCATGGCCGCGCGCTGCCGGGAGCAGCTGGCGTTGCTGCCCGCAGGCACGCGGCGGTTCGTCAACCCCCATCGCTACAAGGTATCCATCTCGGAGCGGCTCAGGGACCTGCGCGGCGAGATGATGAACGCGGCCCATATCGGCAGGAGGCGATTATGAAGGCATTGATTATTGTGGATGTGCAGAACGATTTCTGTCCGGGCGGCAGCCTGGCCGTGGCCGGGGGCGACCGGGTGGCCGCGCCGCTGGCCCGGCTGGCGGCACGGTTTGCTGCCGCCGGTCTGCCGGTGTTCGCCAGCCGCGACTGGCATCCGCCGGACACGGCCCATTTTCAGGCTGCGGGCGGTCCCTGGCCGGCTCACTGCGTGCGCGACACGCCCGGCGCGGCCTTCCACCCGTACCTGGTCCTGCCGCCGGAGGCGGTCATTCTTTCCAAGGGCGTGGACCCGCGGGCGGATGGTTATTCCGCCTTCGAGGCGCGGGACGAGGCCGGCCGTGACCTGGCCGAGCTACTCGCCGCGGCCGGGGTCGATCAGGTCTGCGTCGGCGGACTGGCCACCGACTACTGCGTGCGCGCCACCGTGCTCGAGGCGCTCGCCCGCGGCCTGGGGGTGAGCCTGCTCACCGACGCGGTGGCCGGGGTGAACGTGCAGCCCGGTGATGCCCAGCGGGCCGTGCGGGAGATGGTCGCGGCCGGCGCACAACTGATTACCACCGTCCAGGTCACATTGAACGGCCTGGACCAGGGCCAGGGAGGGAGGAACTGATGTTCACCCTGAGTGATATCCGCAACATTGCCGTGCAGATCGAAGAGAACGGCGAGGCGACCTACCGCCGTGCGGCCGAGCGCAGCACGGACCCGGAGCGCAGGCGGCTGTTCACGTGGATGGCCGACGAGGAGCGCGGCCATGCCGAGGAGTTTGCAAACATCCAGGCCGACGCGCCACTCACACCGGAGCAGGCGGAACTGGAGGCCATGGGGAGGGAACTGCTGCAGGACATCGTCCGCAGCCAGACCTTTTCCCTCCAGGGGCGGCAGCTGGCCGAGGCCGACGACCTGGAGGAGCTGATCGCCCAGTCCATCGAGTTCGAGCAGGACACCATCGATTTCTACGAGTTCCTCGCCTCCTTCCTCGACGACCCACGGGCCGTGGAGCAGATGCGGCGCATCATCGACCAGGAGCGCGAGCACGTCCGCCAGCTCGAGGCGGTGCGGGCCGAGGGCGCGCCGCCGGAGATGGGCAGCGCCTGAGCCGGTCCGCCACCGCCCAAAAAAACGCAGGCCCCCGTTCGGGGGCCTTTTTTTATGGATTTCGGACGGATTTCAGCGTTTACCCACCGCGGCCAGGTACACGGTGAACTCGTCCTCGCCGTCCACGCCGAGCAGTTGGTCGCAACCCTCCTGGTCGTAGGCGGCGATCACGCAGGCGCCGCAGTCAATGGCCTCACAGGCGAGGTAGAGGTTCTGGCCCACGTGGCCCGCATCCACGGCGATCACCTTGTGCGCGGCCAGGTCGTAGCGCCATTCCATGCGCGGGGCCACCGCGGTCCACAGGAAACTCACCGCGGCCGCGCCCAGGCAGGGCTGGTTGAGGCCGGCGTGGCGGGCGAGCAGGTGGATCCGCGGCTCGACCCGGAGCTGCGCCAACTGGCCGTCGAACGGCAGGTAGCGGTACAGCCCGGGTTCCAGGCCGTCCACCCGGCTCACGGCCAGGTAGGTCTCAAAGGCGTGGCGGGCCCCGGCCGAGGGCACGGTGCGCAGGGCCACGGCCGGGCTGAGCACCTGGCGCACCCCTTGCGTGGCGAAGAGAAGCAGGGAGAGTTCCTCGAGCGAGAGCGGCGTTTGGGCGTACCGGCGCACGCTTTCGCGCCGGAGGATGGCCTCGCCGAGCGGGATGTTGGCCAGTCGGTTGAGCGCCGCCCGTCCGTCGGGCAGAGGGATGCGCGGCAGGTCCGGGGCACAGGGCTGCTGCCCGGGCGGCGGCGGCAGGCCGCGGCTCTGCCCGGTCTGCGAGAAGTCGATCTGCTGGCGGATGGTGTCCTTGAGCAGGAAGCGGTGGCTGGCGTAGCGTGGGTCGGCCATGGCCCCTCCTTGGGTTGAGGTGGATGTGGTCGGTTGTGCGGGAATCAGGGGGACGGCGGCTTTCGGGTCTCCTTCAGCAGGCTGCGCGCCATCAGGCCGAGCAGGGCAACGCCTGCGATGAGCACCGCCCAGAGCACCAGGGTGGTCCACGAGGCGACCAGCGGCGGCCGCAGGGCCGCCTCACCGCCCAGTTCCCGGATGGATCCGGGTTCGATGGGCCGGATGAGCGCGGTCGAGCGGGTGGCGTCGAGCGCGCCGAGCAGCAGGCCGTCCCCGTGGCCGCTGCGCGGGTCCAGCCGCTGGCTGGCAAAGGCCGGGGTGTAGGGATCGGGACCGCGGCCGACAAAGATTACCTGGTCGGGCTGCCAGCCGACCTCGAACCCGAGCCTGCCGGCTGCGGACGCGCCGCCGTGGTCCGCGTGCAGCCGCACCTGCCAATATCGGTCCGTGGTCGGCGCGCAGACCACCGGGTCGCTCAGCAGCCGTTTGCCCTGCAGGTTCAGGTCGTAGAACAGGCCGGTATGCACGCTCCGCCAGGGTACGTTCTCCGTGGGCCGCGACAGCACCGTGGCCTGTACCGCGCCGGCGGCGGCCGGGAGCAGCAGCTGCAGCGAGCGCACCGTGACCCGCGCCGGCAGGGTGAATTCGATCTGGCGTTCCGGGCCGCGGCTGTCCTCGGCCGCGGGCGTGAGCGCAAGCCGGTTGGCGGGCAGGGTCGGCGCGCCGGAGACGGCGGTGACCTGGCGCAGGGCGAACCGCTCCGCGCAGTCGGGCGTGTCCAGGCGGAGATAGGCCGGCACCCGGCCGTGCAGGGGGATACGGCGGCGGCTGATCGTTTGCCCGTCAGCCTCGAGGTCGGCGAGTACGGCGGGCGGTGCGGCCGCGGTCCAGCGGGTGAGGTCGCTGCTCTGGCTGACCTGCACTGTGCACAGGGCCTGGCCGCTGCCTTGCCAGCGCAGTTCGAGCGCGTCCAGGCCGGTTTCCAGGCGGCTGGCATCCACCAGGTAGGCGGTCGGGGCGGTTGCGGTGGCGCGGCCGGCGTCCACGGTGAGCACCGTGCCGTTCCGGTCGCGGCGGACGCGCAGGGAGAGGTCGTCCCGGACCGGCCGGTCAATTGTTGCCAGCGGGAAGAAGGGCAGCTCGCGGCGCATCTCCCGGCGATCGTCGTCCGGGTCGGGTCGGCGCAGGGCGTGCGCCACCACCTCGCCACCCCCGTTGAACACCCGCAGGTCGGCGAGATCTTCGCGGGTGAGCTGCTTGTAGACCGTCAGCGGCAGCGCCACGCTGTAGGCGCCCCCGTCCGCGGCCCCGGGCAGATCCAGGCCCGAGGCGAAATCCCCGGGCACGGGCGCGGCCGCACCGGCAGGACGGGCCAGGGCGAGCAGCAGAAAGAGCAGCAGGGAGAGAGGGGGCATCAGCGGGACTCCCGGGTTTTCG
>Ga0265295_1009433_pt1 | contig 10440 bp, 10 predicted proteins | sample Munlansysbiofilm_FD_192503 | JGI IMG/M metagenome (GOLD analysis project Ga0265295, IMG submission 192503) | Leachate microbial communities from a municipal landfill in Southern Ontario, Canada - Methane capture system biofilm | ecosystem: Engineered > Solid waste > Landfill > Unclassified ... | reverse complement strand
CAATACCAAAAATAACCTTGTTGACGGATATTTTGAATGTGTAATTAAAATATACCCTATTTGACGAAGACTATAAGAAGGAGGGGGGGGGAGTGTAGCATCAAGCTTGCCAAAGATAATCTTGACAATTTAGGTACCGAGAAGGGTTAAGAATAGGATAATAAACCTTGACCACAAAAAAGTTGAGTATGTTAAAAATCATTTAAACCCTGTAAGAATTTTTCATTGCAACACATACCAGATATAGTGGCTCATGAACTTTTGGAATATGTGGAATTTTCAGTTTAAAAATATTCTATCATTTTGATCTGGCCCCCCACTATTTGTTTTGGAAGTGCTCGCTCAATTTAAATTTTTACTCGTGCGTATAAATACCATATATACGCACGAGTAATTCAATTTAAAACGGATATCTTTTTTACCTGTCTTGACTACAAGCAAGTTCCTATCTATTCCATTACTCCTACCCCACCATCATAGCTCCGTGCACCCGGTGTCCGGCAGGAAGATCTAAATATGAAGATAAGGATTTCCATGCCTTGATTGCCATCAAAAACAACACTGGCCCAGCAGCATCCAAGTCCCATGTTAATGGAAATCAATTCCAGATATGACATTGCAGCGATCGTATCGATGGGTTCGGTAGCCGTCATTATCCGGTCCGACCGCACCGCATCCGCACGCAAACATCATACAAGACAATAGCGCCAATGTTCTCACAATCTGTTCCAATTGAATCATCATCCCTGGGCCGGTAACTGTACGCGAATGGTATATGTCTTCATCACCCACCCTTGTGTCCCGTCTTCAAGTTCAACATATAACCAGCTCGGGGCGCTGCCCTTTACCGTGAGGATGGTGCCTTGTGATATCGACCGGACCACACCGTGGTGCATCCCGGGGCCGGAACGTATGTTCAACAAAAGGGTCGTCACCTGGACTCTTTCTCCTGCCCCGGGAATTGTGGCTGTTGTGGTTGCTGGGGCTACCACCTCAACCACTTCATAACCGGCAGGTACTTTCCTGTAATAGATCCCCTCATATAAATAGTAGGGGCTTCCGGAAACAGTGACAAGAATTGCAGTCGCCGCTAAACCTACAACCACAGCACCGATTGGTGGCCGGACCACGATCCAGTGACGCCCTTTCGCCTGGTAAAAAATCCCGTTGCCATAGTGATATTTGACTTTTCCTAGGCTGACCACACGGTGACCGACGGGCAGTACTTTGACCACTTTTCCGTATTGTTTAGTGGGGCCAGCCTTTTTAGGCGTATATTTTCGTTGTGCCCATGCGCTGCCGGGAGGGAAAATTGTGAAAAAGAACATTAAACCCGCCAATGACCAACTTACCCATTTAAATCTAAAACCATATAATTTATTCATTTTCTAATCCTATTTTTTTGTGTTAAGACCGACTTCGCCCGGTACGTCCTGTCCGCCCACTTCTTTGAGGCTTTTTAGGAAGTTTTTGCTCGTAAAGTGTCTTGAATTCTTCCAATTGCTCATCTGTTAGAAACGGGCCGACACTGGCTTCGGTCGATTTTTGCAGGTTCTGCAACTCAGCTTTGAGGGCATCTCGATTTTCCCGGTCTTTTCCAAGGTCTGCCATGATTTTTTCCCGTTGTTTAAAATCAGATTCTATTCCCGGCCGAATCTGTGTTTCCTGGTCCTCTGTCAAATTGAGCTGGGTCCTCAGGAGTGACATAAACTGATCGCAAGTCAAACTTTTAGACGCATCACTCCTGCTTCTGGCCATTGTTGATGGACATGCAATACTTAACATCAGCACCAACAAACAGGTCGTTGTGATTAGAATATTATTTCTGAAATTATGTTTTTTTGAGTTATTAACCCTGATGATTCCTTTTGCATTCATTTTCAACTCCTTTTATTTTTAAGATTTTTGTCCTGCTCTATCCATTTACTCGTATCGCATCGCCTCTATTGGGTTAAGTGCTGAAGCCTTCCTTGCAGGATAAAACCCAAAGAAAATTCCAACGGCTGCAGTAAATCCAACACTCATGATGATCATGGATGGTTCCACAATCACCTGGGTACCCATGCTTTTGCCCAATCCAAAGGCGATCCCGATCCCGGTTACGACCCCGATGATACCGCCTGAAAGACTGAGGATGACCGCTTCGATCAAGAACTGAATCAGGATATCAGAGCTCCGGGCGCCAACGGCAATAAGGATACCTATTTCCCGGGTCCTTTCGGTTACGGAAACCAGCATGATATTCATAATACCGATCCCACCGACCAGCAGGCTCTCATCAGCTGGACAGCGATCAATGATGGCATCGGGCAGAGCGGCCGTATGGCTCTGATGGGCGCGTACAAGCGCGGTGCGGGGTGGTTTATGCATATTGATTTTCCTTGTGTATGTAGTCGTCATCGGTAAAATCGGAGTAGAAATATTCTGACTCATCTTTTTCAGAAGTGGCTCTGCGGCGGCTGCACAGCAAATAATATAATTACACTTTTTTTAAGTTTAACATTTGTATCAATTTTCCCATCCCCCACCCATTGCCTTATAGAGTCCAACAGCCGCAGTGATCTTTGCAAGACGTGCTTGCGCATATGTATCTTCTGCGGATAGTAGTGAGATTTGTGTATCAAGCAGGGTTTGAAAATCAATAGCCCCCGCATCATAACTTTCTTTTGAAAGCGCATAGGCGCGGCGAGATTGATCCATTACAGTTTTAAGAAATAGTTCACGTGACTGAGCAGATTGGACGGCGGCAAGCGCGTCCTCAACATCTTGAAAGGCGGTATAAACTGCACCACGATAATTCTCGGCTAGCTCTAACTGTTTTGCTGTGGCTTGCTCCAACCCGCCTTCAAGGCGGCCTCCCTGAAATATAGGGGAAGTAATATTGGAAGCCAGCGTCAATATACTTGTACTAGGATCACTGAAGCCAGCAATTGAAAAGGTGTCATCCATACCCAATGAAATAGAAGGGTAAAAGGCCGCCTTTGCTGCGCCGATATTCGCATTAGCAACAAGTAGATCGGCCTCAGCTGCTTTGAGATCAGGTCTGCGTTCTAGCAATTCCGAAGGTTGGCCAACAGCGATATCGGGCATTTTAATCGTATCAATTGATACGGTTTGCACGTCAAACCCTTGAGGTAGGCGGCCTAATAAAACAGCCAGAGCATTTTTGGCATTTTTAGTTAATTCAATAATCTGAGTGCGTGAGGCTTCGGCGCTTGCCACGAGTGACTTTTGTTGTGATAATTCCAGATCGGAATCCGCACCCTCATTGACGCGTATTTGAATGATGCGCAACACTTCACGCCGGCTTTCAAGGTTTTTATCTGCGATCTTCTTACGCTCACGTAAATTTAAAAGCGTAAAATAAGTCTGCGCGACATCTCCCATTACAACCAATTTAAGTGCATCTTGTCCATAAATGCTGGAGAGTAAATCAGCTTGTGCTGCATTTTTGTTTGCACGATTGGCACCAAACAAATCAAGTTCATAGGATGCGCTTAGCCCTGCACTGAAACGCTTTGATTCAAAGCTGCTAGCGCTTTCAGGGTTAGTATATGTATTTGACCCACCTGCACTCCCGCTTAAAGATGGCCATAAATCTGCGCCCGCTATTTTGAAGGCCGCGCGTGATTGATTAACAACCTGCACACCAGCAGTAATATCGGTATTATTTGATAATGCCTTCGCCATTAAATCATTGAGCGTTTCATCGCCAAAGCTTTCCCACCATGTGTAAGCAATATCGGCGCTGTCTTCTATATCATCTCCATCCCATGTAATAGGTGTTTCGATATTTGGACGAACATAATCTGGTGTTAGGGTACAGGCAGAAAGACTTAAAATTACCACTATATTCAATATTATTTTTCTCATAATTTATGCTTTCCTATTCCGAACTTAAAGCTACAACGGGGTCAAGATGAGCGGCTTTTCTTGCGGGTAAATAACCAAATAATACGCCTGTACTGACGGCGCAGGTAAAAGCAATAACAGGCGGCATCACAGAAAACACAATATCGACATCAAACAGGGACAAAATGTATCCTGCACCGAAACCTAAGATCACGCCTATAATGCCTCCAATAGTGCAAACTACTGCGGCTTCAATATTAAACTGCATCATGATATCACGTCTTCGCGCCCCTGTTGCCATACGCACGCCTATTTCGCGGGTACGCTCTACGACACTAACCAACATGATATTCATAACGCCAATCCCCCCTACTAACAGAGAAATAGCGGCAACCGCACCCAATAAAACCGTCAGAGTGTTTTGTGTGGCGGTCGCCATTTCCAAGAAAGAGGCAGAATTGCGGACACTAAAGTCTTCAGTCTGGTGACGGCTCAATAACAGCGCAGTAATATCGACTTCTGTTTGACTGATTTGATCAACATCATCCACCTTAATCACAATACCATTGAGGTAATTGGAGCCAAATAACCGTCCAATGGCTGTTGTATATGGAACCCATACAGTATCATCCTGATCATTCCCACGCGGGTCTGAGCCTTTGGTTTCCATGACACCTATAATTTCAAAGGGAACATTCCCAAGCAGAATAAACTGGCCAATCGGATTTTGCCCATCAGGAAAAAAGATATCGGCAACTGTTGTTCCCAGAACTGCAATGGCCGCATAAGAACTTACATCTTTCTGTGTGAAAAAAGCGCCTTTCTCTATAGCCCAATCCCGAGCATCGGGAAATCCTTCGCTAACGCCCTCTACACTGCCGGAATAGTCAATATTACCCATACGCAAGGTTTTTTTGCCGTTACGTTGTGGCACGACAACACTGATGTTATCAATCTGCTCCTCAATGGCTTTAGCATCTGCCGGTATCAGAGTGGCAATATTCGCAGACCGAATACCCGGAGCACCTGGTATAACACTCAAAATATTTGTGCCCATAGAGCTAATCTGATCCAAGACATTTTGTTTACTGCCATTTCCAACAGCCAACATGGTAATGACCGCCGCCACACCAATTACTATTCCGAGAAGGGTTAACGCTGTTCGAAATAAATTAACACGCAATGCACGTATAGCAGTTTTAACAGCCTCGCTTGTTTCGGCAATTATATTGTTAGAATTTTCACGTGTTTGTTTTGTGTCTGCTTGCCCCCTAGCCTTTGCAATACCCTTTTCATCAACACCGCTATCGGATTCAATTCTCCCATCAGTAATACGGATCATGCGGCGCGCATGTTTTGCAACCTCTTCTTCATGTGTAATTAAAATTACAGTGCGCCCCTGTTCGTTTAATTCCTCCATAAGTTTCATCACATCCGCGCTACTATGGCTATCAAGTGCACCAGTTGGCTCATCTGCTAAAATAACAGGGGGATCATTAACAAGAGCACGAGCAATAGCAACGCGTTGTTGTTGGCCTCCGGAAAGTTCAGAGGGAATGTGATGACCCCGACCCCCTATACCAAGATCACTCAATAATTTTTTAGATCGCTCTTTACGTTGTAACGCAGACAGACCCGCATAAATGGCTGGAATTTCGACATTTTCTTCAGCGGTAGCAGTATTTAGCAAATTATAGCGTTGAAAAATAAATCCAAATGTGTCACGGCGTAAAGCTGCAAGTTCGTCAGCATCCAAATTTTCTACATTGTGACCTTGCACGGCATACATACCGTTAGTAGAACGATCAAGACACCCGAGAATATTCATCAAGGTGGATTTGCCGGAACCAGATTGTCCCATAATGGCGACAAATTCTCCTGAATAAATTTCCACATCAACCTCATCAAGAGCTTTCACAACGGTTTCACCCGTTTGATAGTGTCGAGAGAGTTTGCTTACTTTTATAAGTGGTTGGGAGTTTGGAGCTGTCATTAGAGTCCTCTCCTTCCCGAAGGACCGCCAGGCCCCATATTCTTACTTTTCTCTTTTTCTGACTTTGCTCTTTTTTTATTCGCAGGTGGTGTTGTTATAATTTTCTCACCAACTTGTAGCCCCTCTGTGATCGCTGCGTGCGTACGGTCAGCAACACTTACAATAATAACGCGCGGTTTTGGGCCATCACTTTCCTCAACAACCACGCGATAGGCTTGACCTTGTGCTGTATCTTTTTCCTCTACACGGTGTTTTAGAACGCTAACTGGAATGACAGGCACGTCTTTGGCGCTCGCGAGCACGAAAAACATTTGTGTTGTCATCCCGCTCATCAATACGCCGTCTTCATTATCAACATCAACCAAGACGTTATAAAGAACGACATCATTCACAATTTCAGGTGTTGGCTCAATTTGACGAACGATCCCGTTCCATTTACGCTCCCCTGATCCTAATGTGCTGAAATATACGTCCATATCCGGCTTTAACTTCATGACATCTGCTTCGGCCACTTCGGCCACAACGGTCATTGTGTCTAAATTGGCCACTTGTACAATCGTTGGTGTTGTTTGCGATGCATTGATCGTTTGCCCTTCTTGAACCTCTTGAGAAACAACTGTGCCGTTCATAGAGCTGTATATTTTTGTGAATTTTAAATTTGTTTCAGAGGCACTTAAAGTAGATTGCGCTTTCTCAATTTGGGCATCAACCGCCATGATATTGGCTTTTGTGATATCAAGCGTGTTTTCTGAGTCTTGTAAAACTTCCTGACTGACGGCTTTAGATTTGTACAAACGCACATTGCGATCATATTTTTGCTGCGCTTGTTTCAGATAGGCTTGTTTTTCTGCTTTTTGTGCTTGCAGGTTTTTAAGTTCAGCTTGATTGGCAAGAACACTGGCTTCATAAACATCAGGGTCAATTTCTGCAATAAGATCGCCGTTTTTGACATGATCCCCTATTTCAATATGCATTTTTAATATCATACCAGAGACTTGCGCACCGATATCTACATAATTTTTAGGCTCTAAAGTCCCTTGAGAGGTGACGACGGACTCAATATCGCCTAATTCTACCGTAGTGAGGGCACTCGCTTTATTTTCAACAGCTTCATTTTGGGATGTATATAGTTTCCATCCCAACCCCGAAAATAAAGTTGCTATCACTATTATTGAAATCAGTTTTATCTTCATTTTCTGAGTCTCCTTGTATATGTGGTCGTCATCGGTAAAATCGAAGTAGAGGAAGATTATAGAGAGCGGCTCTTTGCTCAAAATCATTGTTCAGCGCCGTATTCACGGTGCCGGTGACCTGGGGCAGATAATCATTCTTTTCCTTTTCCAGGGTAAATTTTGAGTATTGAACACTGTTTTTCGCAAGTTTCAAATCCTGGTTGTATTTTAACGCCAGCTCAACCGCCTCGACCAGACTCATTTTTTGAGTTTCAGAGGCTTCTGCCATCCCCCGGGAAAAAACATGAAGGAACAGAACAATCAGTATCAAAAAAACGATTTGGTTGTTCGACATCCATGGAAGGCTCGCAGATCCTCGTATCATCCGAATTTTTTCTTTTTTTAAATCTTTTATCATTATTGTTCGCCTGCCTTCTATTCTTTGGTTAAAATTTTTGATCATGATCTCTTTTCATCTTGAACAATGATCTGAATATAACCCATTTTTTTCTCTCTTGCTGTAAAGTTACAGTTAAGCAGGGTTAAGAATTGTAAAGTTTGATCCAGATCACTTTACATTTCTTTACATGCAAAATAATCGTATTTGTGTATAATGAAAGCTGGATAGAAAAATAATCATATAGCTGTATTTATTGTATTTTTAATAGTTAAGAGAAAGCCATGAACCGTATTCTTGTGATTGATGATGATGAAGAACTCTGTGAACTGTTAAGCGATTATCTGACCCCTGAGGGATTTGATATCAAGGCGGTTCAGACCCCGGAAGAGGGTCTTTCGCTTGCCCTCAGCCAAGACCATGATCTGGTGGTTTTAGATGTAATGCTGCCGGGGATGAGCGGGTTCGACACCCTGCGCCATATTCGTGCCAAATCTCAAATTCCCGTTATTATGCTGACGGCAAGAGGGGATGATGTCGATCGGATTGTAGGCCTCGAGATGGGAGCAGACGACTATCTACCCAAGCCGTTTAATCCCAGAGAGCTTGTGGCAAGGATCCGTGCTGTACAGCGGCGGTTTGAGACAAGATCAGACGCTGAAGATATACCCCGGCAGAGTCCCGTTCTTGAGATAGGAGATGTTATCCTCAATCCTGGACCAAGGACTGTGAATATAGGTGAAAAACCCGTTTCGTTAACAGCCGTTGAATTCATACTTCTTTATGAACTCATGAAAAATGCCGGTAATGTGGTCAATCGCGATGTTCTTTCTGAAACTGTTCTGGGCAGGAAACTGGATATTTTTGACAGAAGCATTGATGTTCATGTCAGCAGTCTCAGGAAAAAACTGGGACCCAGATATCAGGGTATTGAGCGAATTCAAAGTATCCGTGGCGTAGGATATATTTACTCACTGCCGGAATAAGGGGTATAAGGAGACCTGTACAAATGATGAGCACTCAAACAAAGAAATTTTGGTTTGATCTTTTCCTGAACAACTACCTTTCCAGCATAATAAGAAAAAATCTTTTTTTAAAGATTCTCCTTTTTACCTGCAGTATCAATTTTTTATCTGTGGGAATCGCCCTGCTGGTAGCATTTACTTCCAGCACCGGACCTGCTGCAAGGATGAAGGTCCGGGAGGAAAATCGTCAACAGAATCTTGCTCAAATCCTTTATCTTTATTCAACCCCCTTGATTGAAAAGTGGATTTCAGATGGAAAATCCGCCTCAATATCCTACGCCGATAAACTGGAAAATATCCTTGATTTCGAACCGTATCTGTTCGATCCAGAGGGGAATTCATTGATCAGCAGAAAAATATCCCCGGAATTTGAGGCACTGCTGAAACGATTTAGAAAAGATGATAATCCAGTCATAAAAGTAACAACCGCCAATAGCATCGTTGTGATATGCCGAATCGTTGGATCGGATGGAAAAACTTACACAGCAGCAGGGCGCCAGGGGCGAACGAGAAAATTTTCCATTTTTCCTCGTGACTTTAGAATGAGAATCACCATCTCTATTCTTATGCTCACCCTTCTCAGCTTTCTGCTTGCACGCCACATTACAGACCCCATTACCAAACTTCGCAAAGCCACCCGGGAATTTGCCACAGGGAACCTGGGGGCAAGGGTTAGTGAAACCCTTGGGAAACGACAGGATGAGATTGCCCAATTGGGTTTGGATTTTGACCAAATGACATCTCAGATTCAGAATCTGATCAAAGACCGTCAGCAGCTTTTGAGAGACGTTTCCCATGAGCTCCGTTCCCCTCTTGCAAGACTATTCGTTGCACTTGAAATATCAAAAAACAAGGCATCGGAAGACGTCATGCCGAACCTGCAACGTATTGCCCTTGAAGCAGAAAGACTCAATACGCTTATCGGGGAAATTCTACTGTTGAACAAGCTCGAAACAGGACCCAATTTAAGGAGTTGCAAATTGGTTAATTTGTCCGAGTTGATCCATCGCATAGGAGAAGATGCAAACTTCGAAGCACACAGTAGAAACGTTTCTGTGATCATTGCCCCTTTCCCTGTTATTCATGTTAACGGTTATCCAGAGATGATCCATCGGGCCATTGAAAATGTCGTTCGAAATGCAATTCGATATACGGATAAAGGTACAACCGTGAACATCAGTATTGAAGCCAAACGCTCAGAAAAAGATCCTGTTCTCCTGACCATTGAAGACAACGGCCCAGGAGTTCCTTCGATAAATTTGCCCCATCTTTTCAAGCCATTTTACAGGGTAGAAGGAGACAGGGGAAGAAAAACAGGTGGAACTGGTGTGGGCCTTACCATTGCTTACAGAGCCATTAAACTTCATGATGGAGAAATTTGGGCTGAAAACTCAAAAGATGGCGGCCTGAAAATCATCATCACTATTCCCAAAAAAATGATTGCAACCTAAATTCCAGGGTATAGATATTCTGATTTTTTATTAAATAATCGCTCATGGATTCAAGGAGTATCTCTTTTTTCACTTTGTTCGTAGTCAAATAGAAAGTCAAATGACAGTGGTGACTGCAATTAAAACCAGACAGGTGAGCACTTGTATCCAAAGTATCTGTCCGATATTTCTTATTTTAATGAATTTTTGAATTAGGAATTGAGCGACACATGTGTCTATTATCAACCGCTATGAGCGATTATTAAAAGAGCGTTGACTTCATCTCCCAGTAGTGGCGACAACTATCCTGCCACAGGGGGATTCGTAGAGTTGTTTTTTTCCAAATAAAACCTGACACATTATGTAGTGGTTGGAGAAAAACCTATTATGAGAAATATTTAGCGTACAGTGTCGATTTTCTAATGAGACCAACAGTTATGACAACTTGCATTATGTTGCGAGTTGCTTCTGAGCCTTGATAGACGAGCTTTAGCCTGTTTTATCGTGGAAGTCAAAGAAGCTATAAGAAAACAGCAACTTACTGGGAATATAGCAAATTTGTATAAAAAGA
>Ga0265295_1009432_pt1 | contig 10441 bp, 8 predicted proteins | sample Munlansysbiofilm_FD_192503 | JGI IMG/M metagenome (GOLD analysis project Ga0265295, IMG submission 192503) | Leachate microbial communities from a municipal landfill in Southern Ontario, Canada - Methane capture system biofilm | ecosystem: Engineered > Solid waste > Landfill > Unclassified ... | reverse complement strand
GCCCCCACAAATACACGAAAAACCTTGTCATTCTGAGTCCCGAAATTTCGGGAAAGAATCTATAATTTTTAGTCGGTCAGTATTGATTTTTTTCTTCCGCCAGCAGCGTTTCCAGATAATGATATTCGATGCCAAAGGTTTTTTTGAGCAAGGCGATTTGTTTTTCTATTCGGGCAACCGCTACTTTTTTACCGGAACGCACGGCGACGATCATTACATTTTTGGGGGTGTGTTCGCTCGAAATAAATTCGAGGGTTTTTACCTGGTAGCCGTGCCTTGTGAGCAGCAGTGCCCGCAGCGCATCGGTGAGCATCTCGGCCTGTCGTTCGGCAAAGATGCCGTGGTCGAGCATGGGGCGGAGCGCCGGAGGAGGCGTCATGGCACGGCGCACCTGTTTGTGGCAGCAGGGCGCCACGATGATGGTGGCGGCGCCGGCGCGGATGCCCGTAGCAATGGCGTCGTCGGTGGCGGTATCGCAGGCATGCAAAGCGATGAGCATTTCTATCTTTCCCGGCTGAAATTCCTGAATGGTGCCGCTGACAAATTGCAAGCCCTCAAAACCGCTTTGTTTGGCTATGGTATTGCATTTCTCCACAAGCTCTGGCCGCATTTCCACGCCTGTGATAACAGCTTTAAAATTTCGGTTATTGGTAAGATGGTCATAAAGCGCAAAGGTGAGGTAGCCTTTGCCGGAGCCCATATCGGCAACTTTAAAAAGTCCGGTGGGAGGGGAGGCGGGCAGGATGCTTTCGATGATCTCGATAAATTTATTGATCTGGCGGAACTTATCGTTCATGGCGGGCACCACTTCCGAGCGGCTGTTGGTGACGCCGAGCGCTTGCAGGTAAATGTTATTTTCGGGCGTGATGAGGCGCTGCTTGGGGCGGTTGTGGCTGAGCGGCTGCAGTAGCGGTGCTGTGTTGCCGGCGGCGGAGCGGATAAGCCGCGAGCTTCCTTTTTTATTAATAACCCACTGTATTTCTTCCTGCGTCGTAAAAAGGTTGCCTTGGTAAAAGTCGTTGGTGAGCAACTCTTCTATTTTTGGTAACGCCAGGTCAATGGACAGGTTTTCGGTGATGTCGCGGGTTTGGTAGCGATACACGAAGCTAAGCTGCAGCAACTCTTTGATGATCACCGGACGCACAAAAGTATTGCGCAGGTCAGCCGATTTGCTGCGCACTTTGCTAAGGGTAAGTTTGATGAGGGTGTTGGTTTCAAAACTTTCAGATATGGCTTTCAGGAAATCTTGCAGATCGTCGTTCATGTGCTATTGCTTTGGTGTGGCGGCAAAATTAGTTTTTTGTTTTAGCAATGAGGTAAGGAGCCACAGAGAAAGCGTTCCGCTCCCTGCTCCCCGCTCCCCGCGCCCAGCATTTCTTTTCACCGCAGCGGCAAAAGCGAAGAGCGAAAGGATAAGCAATTTCGCCTGTCCTTTCGCTCTACTTTACTGGTTTGTTCTTTTGCCTTCACCACAGGCACCCTTTACCCGAGCAGCCCGCCGCGTTTGAAGATGTCGGCTTGTACTTCGGAGAAGGGTGTGATGGTGGCAGTTTTACCGTTTTGTGTGTTGGTGATTTTCCCGGTAGTAAAATCCAGTTTTATCACTGAGCCTGACTGCAATTCCAGCTCGCTGATAACGGCCGGATCGTAGGTAAGGATAGGGAAGGCAGCGTTGATGGCGTTGCGCTCGTAGATGGCGCCAAACGATTCGGCCAATATCGCCGAGACGCCCAGCGACTTAAAACAATCTACTGCCTGCTGACGCGAGCTTCCGGCGCCAAAGTTTTTACCGGTAACGATTATGTCGCCGGGTTTGGCTTTGCGTGCAAAATCTTCGTATCCCTGCAGGTTGTCAAAAGTGTACTGTCCCATCTCTTTCAGGTCGGTGATGGTGAGATAGCGGTTGTGGAAGATCATGTCGGTGTCGATGTCGTCTTTTTGGATGATCCAAATGCGGCCTTCGACTGTTGTGGGCTGTTTTTTGTCGGATTTTTCTTTAACAGTGCCCTGGATGGTCTTGCCGGTTTTTTCGAAAGTTGCCGGCTCTTCGGGAATGTCATTTGCGGTGGTAATATATCCTGCAACAGCCGAAGCCGCCACCACTTCGGGGGAGGTAAGATACACGAATCCTTTGCCTTGCTTGCCGGCAAAGTTGCGGTTGCCGGTGCTCACGGTTATTTCATTGGGGCCGTTTTGCCCTACCTGTCCGGCGGCACAGCCTGCGCATCCTGCGTTGGAGACCAGCGCTCCGGCATCTTTAAAAGTCTTGATGTAACCCAGCTCCAGCGATTGCTGCCACACCTGGTCGGTGGAAGGGACGATTTTGAGCACCACGCCGGGAGCCACGCGGCGCCCTTTGAGAATGTTTGCGGCTGCGGCCATATCTTCAATACGCCCGTTGGTACACGAGCCGATAAATGCCGAATCGATCTTTACTTTTTTCACCTCTTCGATGTCGATGTTGTCGTGTGGATGTCCTGGCTTGGCCACCATCGTTTTGAATTTGCTGATGTTGATGCTGATCACCTTATCGTACACAGCATCATCATCGGCGTAAATGGAGGTGACTTTTTTACCATGCAACTGCTCCAGGTCGCCAATAATTTTATCGGTAGGCGGGAAAAGCAGAATGATGGCGCCCATTTCGGTTCCCATGGAGGAGATGGTGATGCGCTCGGCAAGTGTGAGTTTTTTGATGGCGTCACCATAAAACTCAACCGAATATCCCAGCAGTTTGTTGGCGCCGAAAAGGTTGAGCATGTTCAGCGCAATATCTTTGGCAGAGAGATTTTCAGGACGTTCGCCCTTGAAAACCAACTTAACGGATTTAGGCACTTTAAACCAGGCCGACCCACTGGCCCATACTGCTGCGATATCCTGGTCGCCCATGCCCTGGCCAAAAGCTCCTATGGCGCCCATGATGTTGGCGTGCGAATCAGTAGAAACAAAAGTACCGCCGGGGAGAATCAATCCACGGTCGATGGCCAGGTGGGTGCCGATGCCGGCATCGACATCGTAGATTTGAATGTCGTTTTCGCGGGCATATTGCCGGCAGAAGTGCTGGTTGGCAGCGTACTTTTGATCGGAGCCGCCCGGGTTGCAGTCGAAAGTGAAAAAGGTGCGTTTAGGATCGTCAATGGTTAGCCCGTTGTCGATGAGGTTTTTCACCACGTTGGCTCCCCCAAAGTCGCGTGCCACGCGGCAGTCGATCGTTACGTCGACGATCTGGCCAGGCTCTACAGATTTTTGTCCTGAATGGCTGGCCAATATTTTCTCGATTATGTTCATTACCAAAAGTTTTTTTAGTGAGTGATAACAGCGTGCAAAGCTAAGCCACTTTTCGCCTCGGCAAACACCACTGACGGGAAATATTTATATGGTGACAGGTTTTGATTGATGGCAATAAATAAAGTAGATCGCCGGGCGCTGGGCGCAAGGCGCAAAGTGCCGGGTGTGCTGCAAAGCACCGGATGCAAGTGTTAATTTTACTGCATCATCGTGGGTGAAACTTGTTAGATAGTGTTATGTTAAAAGCTCTAAACGTCCCGGTGTTTGTCTTTTCCGGGGGTAGCGGAAAGCCCACCCGGCCACCCAAATTATAACCAAAAAGAAATTTAAGATTTAGAGAAGTGACATTTTACTGATGAGCGTCTCTTTTAATTTTTTTAGAGTCAAATCTTTTTCAAGAACCATACGTGGCCATTCAGCTTCATTAACATCATCAAAATAGGTCAGGCTTTTGATTGCATGAAAATCGTTTCTGCCATTGTATTTTAGTTTGTAAAAAGAGATTATTTCCGAAAAGCTGAATTCCTTCAAGAGGAAGTAAATATCGACGAAGTCTTTAACCCTGGTTCCATTGCCGGCAATGGCATTCACTTTCATTGCTGCAATGTCGGGTCTGGAGGCCATTGTAATTTTTTCAATGTGCTCATTAGGTTTAATCATGTGGTAGTTGTGCGTGATAAAATCCACAAACACACCATTGACGATTCCTTTTAAGGTGTTAATGTGACGGTATTGCTCCTGAAATTGATACTTCTGTTCCAAATGTTGGAGAAGTTGCTGCGCGTCAAAATCGTTGCGTGTGAAAAAGTAGATATCGATGGAGATGCGATGGCCAATTTGCAGTGATAAGGCTGTTCCGCCAACCAGCACAAAGCCTTCCAAAACCGGGTCAGCCTGCAGTTGCCTGATTAGTTCCAGTGTTGCTCCATCGACTGTTTCCGTGTGTAGCATCTGAGTTGTGTTTTTTTGATCGGGAAGAAGTTTACCACAAAATTGAGTGTTTTAGGATCGAGATAGCCAATCTGTTTTATTTCGTTTACCAAAGTTTGCTCATCATAGGTTTTTAGAAGATACCGAAATTCATCCCAATTGCCCAGCGTCAAAACCCGCTCGATAATTATTCGCCGGTGTTTTGTCAGGTCGATTTTGTCGAAATCGATATCCCAGAACAGCTCTTTTCGCAGTGGCAGCATCATGGTTATCAAACAATTAATTGGGCTTATAGTTGGCGAATTGACAAGATTTTCAGCTTGTTTTAAATTTCCTTGCGCCTCACCGGCATGGTCATACAGCGTGCGCCGCCGCCGCCGCGCGAAAGCTCGGAGCCGTCGATGGTGACGACATATTTTTTGTGGTCCTTCAGGTCGATTTTCCCAGTGATCACGTCTTCGGCTGTGATTACCTTATAATTATGTTTGTTGAGTTCTTCCACGGTAGCTTCGTTGCGGTTGTATCCGATGACTTTTCCGGGAGCCATTGCAAAAAAGTTGGCACCGCTGTGCCATTGCTCACGCTCCTGTGTCCATTGGTCGGCAGTGCCGCCGCAAGAGATAGGCCGCATGTCGATGCCCAGCCGGGAGAGGCATTCGAGAATGTTTTTCTCTTCGCGGATGGTCACCTTACGTTTGTCGATCCTGATGTAAATGGTTTTATAACGATTTGGCTGCATCACCACAGGCTCATACACCATACATTCGTTTTGGCTCAGAAACGTAAATACCATGTCGAGGTGGATAAACGACTCTCCTTCGCCGGGAAGTTCCTGAACGATGATGTGATGCACGCTCTCTTTCTCTTTCATTTTCTCAATGATCACGTCCACCCCTTCGGGTGTAGTACGCGCGCCTATTCCTATCAGGGTCACGTCTTCGCGCGCTATGAGCACGTCGCCGCCTTCGATGCTTAGCGTCTTGTGTTTGCTGCCGCCTTTGGCAGCGGAAAAGGTTTTGGTATTAAAATCGGGATAGTAATCAAAAATCGCCTCCATGATTTGCGGCTCACGTTCGCGCACAGAGCTGGCCATGCTCGAGATGAGCACCTGGTTTCCTATCGATACCGAGGCGTCGCGGGTGAAGAAGAAGTTATGCAAAGGCCTTACAACAAATCGCTGGGGGCTTAGATAGCGCGAAAGACTGTCGCGGCGCACTTCAACGCCCTCGATGAGTTGCTGCGCCAGCGCCTTGGGCGAGAGCGAGTCGAGGAACGTCAACACGCGGTGATCGCTGCAGTTGGGACAAGCTTTCGACAACAAGTCACTCTTAACCTGATCGTTGCTCAGGACGGAAGCAAGCAAATCTTCCACTTCAAAAACCTTACAGATTTTGCTAAGCACCCCGCTTAGCTGGATGTATTCCTGCCGCGCCACCGACAAGTTCAGGATGTCGCTGTACAAGGCGCGTTCGGCATTTTCGGGAGTCATGTTCTCCACCTCGCGACCCACAGTGTGGATGATGACAGCCTCCAGATCGCCTACCTCGCTGTTGATATTTACATTAAAATTCTCTTTCATAACTTTTATAAAAATATCGGCAAAAATACAAAAACAGCGCAGGGAAACGATGAATAAAATCCCCGCCTCCCAACCAAGCAATTTGATTCATCGAATGATGAAAAAAACCCCAAAAAAATCTCAAAAACTCGTGATGGTTTTAGTCATCGAATTTCTAATATTGAAATTTATTTGGGATTTTACACCGACTGCCAGAAGGTTGCTTTTAATGACTTTTAAAATTTGCCAGACAGCAAACAACTATTCGTCTGTTGTTTTTTTAAGACACCCATTATTTTTCAACCGGCACTTCCTCTTCGATGAAGCAGATGCCGTGCTCCTCGAGTTCTTTGAGGATGGGTGCGTAGATATCTTTTGTTATAGGGATATGAACGCCGCTGAGTTTAAGTTTGCCGGTAAGTATCAGTTTTACGGCAATGGCCAGCGGAAGCCCGACGGTTTTTGCCATAGCGGTATGCACATGGTCGTCGCCTTCCACTATCATCGAGGAGATCATGTGTCGTTGCTCCCCTTTCAGCTTGTAGCCAAACTGGTGTTGCATCACGATCATGTCGCGATCGTTAGGAAGAAATGCCCATTTTTCGGCAAGGAGTTTTTGCAATATCTGCGCAGGGGTGGCTTTTTTCAGGCCAATTTTCTTTTTGTTGTCAAAAATGCCGAGCCATCGCAGGCGGTACATCTCCATCGAATCGATGTTCAGGCCGGTATAAAAGGCGAGGTTTTCTTCGGGTGTGCAGCAGGGGTCGGGTTCGATGAAGGCATTCAGAAAGTCCAGGTAGGTCATGTTTTCTGAATTTTCGATGGTAACGGTGTCATCGGTCAGGCCAAGTTGCACAAAGATGTCCCAGGTTTGCGAATAGCCGGGGCGGCGCAAAGTTCCACGCACCATGGTAGGAATGTCGTCGAGGCCATACACGTTGCGGTATTTCACTGAATCGCGGTTGAGGTAGGCTTCAAACTCGCCATAGTTAAGCACTTCTACGCGGCGCGTGCGGCGGAAGAGCTGGTGGTATGGGATGTATTGATAGGTGCCGTCGACGATAGCCTGTGCCATGCCTTGTCCGGCCAGGACTACGTTGCGCGGTGCCCAGGTAAATTTGTAGTTCCACGGATTGTTGTCAAAAAGTGGCGCCACCAGTCCGCCGCAATAAGAGCGAAACTCCGTCATCTCAGCTCCCTGATCTCTTAGTTTGTCGAGCACGTGCATGGCCGACATGTGGTCGATGCCAGGATCGACACCGATTTCGTTGAGCAGCAAAACGCCCGCCTCTTTAGCTGCGGCATCGAGTGCTCTGATCTCTTCAGAGACATAGGATGCCGTGACCATGGGTTTGCCTTGCTTTACGCAATCGGTAGCCAGAAGGCTGTGCATGAAGGCCGGCAGCATCGAAACTACCAGGTCAGCACGGCTTATTTCATCCCAGCTCTGGGCGCGGTCGTTGGCATCGAAAAAGATGGCTTTGCCGCGCGGATGGTTGTTGATTTTGCGCTCGGCAGCCGCGCACTCTTTGTCGCCAAGGGTGATGTGCCAGTCGTGTTCTTCGGCATGGTCGAGCAGATACTTGATCAATGTAGACGCAGAAAGTCCGGCGCCGATCATCAAAATATTTTTCATTTCTACGGAAATTTTATGGATAAGATTTATGAATGAATTTGCCGGGATGCTGCCGGATAGCAGCCGTCCCGGCTTGTAAAATTTGCAGTGGCTAAAGGTATTCCTGAAGGTATTCGTAATCAGGAGTAAGCTTTCCGTTGTGCAGGATGAGCGCCCTTTTTATCGGAGCGGGCAGGTCGAGCTTGTCGAAGGACATGCTGTAGTCGGCGCGCACGATGGCGGGTACAAATTCGCGCAAAGCCTCACCAAAGCCGAGCGACGACTCACGCGGCAGCTCGCTGGGCAAGATGTCGACAGCCATCACCAGGATGCCGTCGCCCTCAAAGCCCATCGTTGCCTGGCGCGATAGGGGATCGTAAACGAACACCGGGTCTTCTATCTCGGTACCTTTGTGGGTAAATTCTATCGAGCCATCGGGGTCGCAGGTCACATCGCCGATCACCTTGAGTTTCATCTTGCCTTGTTTGTAAAGCGATTCGATAAAATCTTTGGTGAGCAATTGCGGGTAGCGGTCGTCCCAATACATGCAGTTCATCAGCACGGTGAGGTGCGGAGCGTATTTTTCAAACTGGTTGCGGTATTCTTCAGGATGGGCGTAATAATGCTTCAGGTCGAACTTTTTGTTTTCATCCAATGGAGCCGAGAGGTCTTCTTCTTTAAAAACAACTTTATAAACCAATCTGTCAGAATAGTCACCCGACTTTTCGAGCGTCAGCAGCTGGGCAGGAGTGATTTCCCTGATGGGCAAAAAGTTGGCGATGTGTTGCGCTCCTTTGCTCACGTTGCCATAGCCTGTGAAACCAATCACCATAGGCGCCAGTTTTTTGAGCAGTCCTTCTTTGCGTATCATCTCACCCACTTCTTTCACAGCCTTTTCGGCTTCGGCCAGCGAGTTGTAGCGGTGCGACTGCTGTATCCGCGTGAAGCGGTTGTCGGTACCCTGCACTCTGAGGCGCTCGCCCAGTGACCACAGCGAGTTGATCATCCCGGCAAGACCGGCATAATACCCGAAGAAAATCAATCGGCGGCCATTGTCATCGGTAATTTTTTCGTAATCGATCAGGTTGCACTTCTTCTCCATCATGCGCTTTAACATAGGCATGTTGTAGGCTTGCCCCTTAATGACGTGGGAGAAAAAGACGTAGGTCTTTCCTTCTTCAAAGTAATCCAGCGGCATCTCTTTTACACCAAAAATTACCGGCGCCTGCGAGAGGTTGTCGGTTACTGTGGCTCCTGCTGCTTTAAATTCCTCTTCTTTAAAAACACGCTTTGGCGAACTTTCTACAAAGACTTCCAGACCGGCCCGGGTAAGAATTTCGACCTCCGGGGGCGGGATCGCTACCCGACGTTCCATTACATATTTGTCCTCATGCCTGATGCCTACTTTTTTATTCATAGCAGCTTTTTTTATTTATGTTTTTAATATTAATAATATCTCGAAAGCTTTTAACAGCCTGCAAACTTACTACTTTTGACGGGCGAACGCTTCATCAAAACCCAAAATGTATTGTTTCAAATCTGCACCCCGGTTTTTGATGATTTTTCAAAGTAACGCCTTTTTATCTGTATTTCAATATTTGTATAGTTTACAATTTCTTAATGCTCACATCCGGCATGTTGGCATGGGGCTAAGTTTTTAGGATTAGTTATTTTTGCGGCAAATTGTAAGATGCTCATCGGTAAAGCGGATACACAAAAGCATTAGCCGGCGTTATCATGAGATGATGATAAGTTGCGGGAGGTATCTCATGGTGAGGAGGCCTGCATTTTTATTTGTAAAAAAAACTTTAGATTATTAAAATGAAAAGATGCTTGATAGTAACCGGTGGCGGCGACTGCCCTGGTTTAAATGCGGTAATCAGAGCCATTGTAAAACGCGCTTCCGTCGAAAAGCAATGGGAGATTGTAGGAAGTATCGAGGCTTTCAATGGCGTTTTGCGTGAGCCTACTGAGATAGTGATTCTCGACGAGGAGGAAGTAGCCGGTATTCATTACCGGGGAGGCACCATTCTGCAAACCACCAACAAAGGCGGCCCCTTTGCCTGGCCTATAAAAAACAACGACGGTTCGTGGACTACTGTGGATCGCTCCGAAGAGATGCTGCGAAAGCTGCAATATCTGGGTGTAGAAGCCGTGATAAATATTGGTGGCGATGGCTCGCAGCGCATTTCACAGCAACTGTTCGATATGGGTCTGAACATAATTGGAGTGCCCAAGACCATCGACAATGACCTCTCTGCCACCGATTCGACATTTGGTTTTCAAACGGCTGTGCAGGTTGCCACCGAGGCAGTGGACAAACTGGTGACTACGGCAGCCAGCCACAACCGGGTGATGATACTCGAGGTGATGGGGCGTTATGCCGGATGGATAGCGTTGAATGCTGCCGTTGCCGGCGGTGCCGAGATATGTATCCTGCCCGAGTTTCCGTACGACATCAATAAAGTGCTCAAACATGTGAACGATCGCTTTATGCGCGACCGTGGTTTTGTCAACATCGTGATCTCCGAAGGCGCCCGTGCCATAGGCAGCGACTACTCCACACTTAGTCAGGCAGAGATTGGCTACGAAAACCGTCGTCTTGGCGGCGTTGCCAACGTGCTGATGAACCAACTTAAAGAGGCCGGCTGCGAACACAGCATCCGTACCACCGTGCTCGGCCACCTGCAACGCGGGGGTATTCCTATAGCTTACGACCGTGTTCTGGCCACGCAGTTTGGCGTGAAGGCCTTTGAGATGGTTCTCGCCGGAGAGTTTGGGCGCATGGTATCTTACCGGCATCCCTACATCACCAGCGTGTCGCTGGCCGAGGCTTTGCTGCAGCCCAACCTGGTGGATAACGAAACCGCCCTGATGAAAACAGCCCGTGGTATCGGCATCAGCTTTGGCGACTAAGAAATAGTAAGATGGGTGAGGAAATTTGCTGTGCGTAATTTGCCCTTCGGGCGTTTTCAATTACAATCAATTACCACAAATTACAATCAATTACCACAAATTACAATCAATTACCACAAATTACAATCAATTAC
>Ga0265295_1009431_pt1 | contig 10441 bp, 5 predicted proteins | sample Munlansysbiofilm_FD_192503 | JGI IMG/M metagenome (GOLD analysis project Ga0265295, IMG submission 192503) | Leachate microbial communities from a municipal landfill in Southern Ontario, Canada - Methane capture system biofilm | ecosystem: Engineered > Solid waste > Landfill > Unclassified ... | reverse complement strand
GCCGGCTGCGGATCAGGAGAACGCGGAGCTGCTGGCCTGTTGCGATCTGGTTATCGAGCGCGCCGAGCAGATGGCTGAGCTTTTCGGCTGTGAAGGCGTTTATCAGGATTATGAGCAGATGATCCAGGAAGAAGCGCTGGACCTGGTGCATATCTGCTTGCCTCATTATCTGCACGCGCCGGTGGCTATCCGCGCCATGCAGCTGGGTTGCCACGTGCTTACCGAAAAACCCATGGCCATCAGCTACGAGCAGGGCGTAGATATGGTGAAGGCGGCAAAGAAGCATAAGCGCAAGCTGGGCGTTATCTTCCAAAACCGCTACAACGCCGGCTCGAAGCTGGTGAAAAACTGTTTGGACAGCGGGCAGCTCGGCGAGGTGCTCGCCGCCAAATGCTTTGTCACCTGGTGCCGCACTCCTGAGTACTACCAAAGCAGCGATTGGAAAGGCACCTGGGACAAAGAGGGCGGCGGAGCCATCATAGACCAGGCCATACATACCATAGACCTGATGTGCTGGCTTTTGGGCTACGATATCGCCCAGGTGGACTGCTCTTTGGCAAATCGTGACCACCAGGGCATAATCGAGGTGGAGGACTGCGCCGACGGACTGATCGTCTTTAATAACGGCGTGCGCGCCTCCTTCTGGTGCATGAACTACTACAGTCATGACGCCGCGGTAGAAATCGACCTGGTCTGCGAAAACGGCAGTGCCAAGATTTCTGCCGAAGAGGGCAGGGTGCTCTTTCATGACGGGCGCGAGCTGCGGGCCAAGCCCAACCCCCAGGAGAGCTTCGACTACGGCGGCGGACCCTCTTACTGGGGGGCCAGCCATCTCAAGCAGATCGATGAGTTCTACGCCGCGCTGGCCGAAGACCGCGAGCCGGAAATCAATGGCGAGCTGATTTTGGACACGGCGCACAAACTGATTATGAGCCTCTACGACGCAGGCAGAAACAACAAACGCGTGATATACTGAGCTGGGGCGAGATTCAGTCCAGGTAGTAACTTAGGGGGAGGACACGAAGGGACACAAAGGGACACCAAGGCACACTAAGGGCTTATGCGTCGCCTGCGGCGACGCATAAGCCGCTTGCCCGTTTTAGTTTGTTGGTAAAAGAGAGCCGGACAAAACAGAAAAACTCGATGAAATTGTCTAAAAACGCAATTTTTTGACTGAAATTTCAATTTTTTCTTGAGAATCTGTCCATTTGGTGCCCCGAAGGGGCAACCTAAGATAGCCCAGGGTAAGCGAGGCTCCGCAGGAGCCGAGCGCCACCCTGGGTAAAGGCCCCCCCGAATCAGGCGCCCTGTAGGGGCGCCACTAATCTGTTGCCTGGCAGGGAGCGGGAGCGGGGAGCAGCCTAAAGGCTGTACTACATACGTGGGACAAAAACCGGCTAGATGCCAGCTTGCCCCTTTTTGGACGAGGTCTAACTTAGGGAGAGGACACGAAGGGACACGAAGAGACACAAAGGCACACTAAGGGGTTTTTGTGGTTCAAGGGCTTTTTGGACGGGGTCTATATAGGTACCGGATGTTGAAATGAGGCAGTTTTTTCGCGACATCTTCTACTTGTTTCGACGCCGCGACCGCTGGCGCTTTCTAGCCCTGATTTTTCTGCAGGTGTTTGGCACCGGCGTGGAGCTGCTCTCATTGGCCAGCGTGCCGGTTTTTGTGGCTCTGCTCAGCGATTCATATGGCGAGGGAGCTTTAGATCTCCCTGTCTTTTTAATCAGATTTTCTACCAGCAGCGAATCCAGTGAACTCCTCGTAAGCTCCATCATTTTTGTCGGGCTCTTTGCCTTCCGCACGCTTTATTTTTATATCAGCTGCAGTCTGCAGCAGCGCATCCTTAACAACCGCTGCGTGGAACTAGGCTCCAGGCTTTTCAGTGCCTATATGTCGGCTCCCTACAGCTTTCTTTTGCGGCACAATTCCCAGGACCTGGTCAACAAGGTGGTGGTTGAAAGCGAGCGCGTGGTCAACCGGGTTCTGGATCCGGCCTTTAATGTGCTGCGTTCTCTGCTGGTGTTGCTGGCCATAGTCCTGGTGCTCTTGCTCTACAAGCCGCTTATTACCCTGGTGGCCTTTGCGCTGCTCCTGGTTTTTGCCGGGATTTTCCTCTACTTTAACCGGCGCAAAACACGCCAATTAGGGGAACAAGACGCGCAAAACCGTGAGAGGGCGCTTAGCCAGGTTGCCGAGGGCATAGGAGCCTACAAGGAAATAAAGGTAAGCAGCTCGCAACGCTATTTTCAGCAGCGCCTGCATGAAAGCCTGGAGCGCATCGCCGACAGCCGTCGCTGGCTGGAGGTCAATCAGCAGGTCATCTGGCCATATCTGGAGCTGGTCACCGTCAGCGTCATGGTCGTTGCTGTTTTTATGGCAATCAGCCTGTCTAAGCAGGATTTCCGCAATGTCGCCCCGGCCATGGCCTTTTTTGCGGCGGCCTTGTTCAGGCTCAAAGGATATGTCACTGACGGTATGCTGAATTTCAGTGTCTTGCGCTATAACTGGGTATCGGTGGGTCTGGTGAGCGCGGATCTGCGCAGCCTGGAGAAAAAGGCTGCCCCGTCAAACGAGCTGGCCGCGAGCCTGCCTTTCCAAGAGCAGATACAGGTGGAGGGGCTGTGCTTTAGATACGAGGGCAGCTCAGAGGACACCTTGCAGAACGTCAATCTGAGCGTCAGGCAGGGCAGTACGGTGGCCTTGGTCGGGGCCACCGGCTCGGGCAAAAGCAGCATGCTGAACCTGATACTGGGCTTTTTGCGCCCGCAGCAGGGAAGTATCCTGGTGGACGGGCGTGACATACAAGAAAACCTGCCTGCCTGGCAACAACAAATCGGGCTGGTGCCGCAGCAGATATTCCTGCTGGACGCCAGCATCAGGGAAAATGTCGCCTTTGGAGTGCCGCGCGCGCAGGTCGATGAGGCGGCTTTGCAAAGAGCGTTGCAGACCGCCCAGCTGCAGGAATTTGTCGCCAGTCTGCCAGAGGGGCTGGATACCTGTGTAGGCGAGGGCGGCATACGCCTTTCCGGCGGGCAGCGCCAGCGCATCGGCATTGCTAGGGCGCTGTATCGCAATCCGCCCCTGCTGGTCTTTGACGAGGCCACTGCCGCTCTGGACTCGCTCACCGAAGAGGCGATGAGCGCGGCCATGCAAGAGCTGCGCGGCAAGCATACCCTGATTATTGTCGCCCACCGCCTGAGCACGGTGAAAAATGCCGACTGTCTGTTTTATTTCGAGCAGGGCAGGCTGCTGGCTCAGGGCGACTTCAATGAGCTTTGTGACAAGTCGCCACGCTTCAAAGAGATGGCCGCCAAGGTGACTTAGCCCCGTCCAAAAAGCCAGTCTGAACGGAATTTGGACACTAAGGCACACTAAGGCAAGCAAGTTTTTTGCCATGGTATTAATTGCACGTTTTCCGACTTGCAAGCAACAACAGAACAAGGAGTAATAATGAAGGAAGTATTCAATTTCAATGCCGGTCCGGCGGTTCTGCCGCCGGAGGTCATGCGTCAGGCCCAGGCCGAGTTTGTTGATTACCAGGGCTGCGGCTACGGCATTATCGAGGAAAGCCACCGCGCAGCCCAGTTCGAAGAAATCATTCAGGCAGCCGAGGCCAACCTGCGCCAGCTCATGGGAATTCCCGAAGACTATGAAGTGCTTTTTCTGCAAGGCGGCGCCAGTCTGCAATTTGCCATGATCCCGATGAATATCGCGTTGCCAGGGCACAAAATCGGTTTTTGCAACACCGGCGAATGGTCTAGCAAGGCGCTGAAGGAAGCCCGCATCCTGGGTGCGGAGATAGAAATGCTGTATGACGGCTCGGCCGATGGTTTTAGCCGTATCGATGGCGTTGAGCGCTGGCCGGTGCCCCAAAACCTGGCCTATGTGCATGTTTGCGCCAACAACACTATCTATGGCACGCAGTTCAAGCAATTTCCCGAGACCGGGCAGGTGCCGCTGGTCTGCGACATGTCCAGCGACATTATGTCGCGCCAGGTCGATGTGAGCAAATTCGGCTTGATCTTTGCCGGAGCGCAGAAGAACATCGGGCCGGCCGGTCTCACCCTGGTCATTATTCGCAAGGACCTGCTGCAGCGCGTGCCCGAAAGCCTGCCCACCATGCTGCGCTACACCACCCATAGCAAGAGCAAGTCCTTGTTCAATACACCGCCCACTTTCGCTATCTATATGCTGCGCCTGATCAGCGATTGGCTGCTTAAGCTCGGCGGCATCCAAGCCATGCAGGAAATCAATGAAAACAAGGCGGTTTTGCTTTACAATTACATCGATGGCTCGGACTACTACCGGGGCACGGCTGACAAGGCCTGCCGCTCAAACATGAACGTTTGCTTCAGACTGCCAAGCGAGGAACTCGAGAAGAAATTCATCAAGAGTGCCACCGAGGCAGGCTTGATCGGTCTGAAGGGACATCGCGCCGTGGGCGGCTGCCGCGCCAGCATCTATAATGCCCTGTCGCAAAAAGGCGTGGAACGCCTGGTCGAGTTCATGCGCCGCTTTGCGAACGGAAACTAGGGAAACCCAGGCGGCAGGCTTGTTTGCACAGCTGGGATGTTGTTTTGTGCTTATAAGCCCGCCGTTCAGGTGTTATATTATTGCTGCTTGGAACCTGGAGCAGCTTTTCTTGGTCTTTAACAGCATGGCGTACTTCCCTTCTTTCTGAAGCAATCGTTTTGGAGTTACTTATGTCATTCAAGAGTTTTGAGGGCCTGAGCGCGTTGCACCGCAATACGAACCATGTCATCGTCAGCGCGCATCGCGGCCTGTCAGGAAGCTTTCCCGAAAACACCTTGCTGGCCATGCGCAAGGCAATCGAGTGCGGGGCTGACATCATCGAGTTCGACCTGCGCATGAGCAAGGACGGCGTGCCGGTGGTCCTGCATGACGCCACCTTGAATAGAACTTCCGACCTCGAGGGCAAACCCGAGGACCTGGAGCTGGCCGCACTGCGCTGCGGCAACTTCTCTTACTACCGCTTTGGCGTCGACGCCGCCTCGGGAAAGCGCCTCAAAATCCCGGCCTACGAGAAGATGAACATACCTAGTCTGGAAGAGGTTTTCCAGCAGTTCCGTGGCAAGGTGGGCATGAATATACAAGTCTATGCCAATGATGCTGGCCTGGTCGAGGTCTGCCGACTATATAAAGCGTACCAGATGTATGACCAAGGATACCTGACCATTGCCAGCCTCGAGGCATATGAGACCATACGCAAAATTGACGCCAAGATCGAGATTTGTTTCACACCGGCATGGAACCTGCGCGGCAGTCCCGAAGGACTAAGACAATGCAAGGAACTGGGCTGCCGCTTTGTGCAGCCAGTGGTGAATTACAGCGGGCCGGACTGCTACCGCCTCTGCCGCGAACTGGGGCTGAGAGCCAACGCCTTCTACGTGGATACTGACCTGGATATCAGGCTGCTGCTGGCACAGGGAGCCGACGGCATGCTCAGCAATAGGCCGGACATAGTCCGAGACAGCTTGCTGGAACTGGGCAGGTACTAAAATCCTGCCCGCCTGGCTTATTAGATGCGGCCAGCCCGGCGGCCTCAGCTAGTGCCGCAGATCGTGACGGGGGAAATGCATATGTTCAATCACAGACAGGCGCCACTGCTCCTTATCGCCCTTTTTGCCGCCACCTTGCTGCTTGGACAGGCCAAGGTCGACCATGCTCGCAGCGAATGGATGCAGGGCTATGTGAAGCTGGAGAATGCCGACAAGGCGCTGGCCGAGAATAATCACATGGCAGCCGCACAGCTGTACAAGGAAGCCCTGCTGGTCTTTGAAACTGTGAGGCGCAAATACCCGCAGTGGAACCCCTCGCTGCTCAATTTCCGTGTCAAGTATTGCCAGGATAAAGTAGACCAGGTGGAAAGCAAGCTGCGGCAGGAAGTCAGCGAAATGTCACGTGACAAGCTTTTGGAGCAGCTCGCCAGCCAGGCACAGATGCTGCATGAAAATAGCGTCAAAGCCCAACAGCTGCAAAATTCGCTAAACATACTAACGGAGTCCTTGCAGAGAGCCAGGGCCGAGGCGGCCCGTAATGCCGCCGCCGAGGCCGATTTCGACAGCCTGAGCCAGGCGCGCAAAGACCTGGAAAGCCGCTGCCAGCTCTTGCAAAACAAATTGAACAAGGCTGAAGAAGACCTGGCCGCATGGCGCAAAAAAAGTGCTGAGCAGAGTTCCCTGACGAAACTGCGCCAGGATTATCGCCAGCAGGGCGAGCAACTCAAGCAGGCTCAACGGCAAATAGAGACCCTGCAAAATGAAGGCAAAGCCCTGGCGCAGGACTCGCAGCGCGGCAAAGCTGAAAATCAGCGACTGCTGAAACTTACCCAAGACTACGAGCAACGCCTGGGAGCCGCCAATAATCGGGTGAATGAGCTGGGCGAGCAAGTCAACAAGTTTTTTGCTCAACACCGGGACTTGCAACTGAAAAGTAGGCAGCAGGATATCGAGCTGAATGCCGCCAAGCAACAGTTGCAGCGCGCCGAAAACAGCCAAAATGAGCTTAATGAGGAAATTGCCAGTCTGCGTGGGTGGCGGGAAAAATCGCTTGCCGCTCAAAGCGCAGAACAACAATTGCATCAGCAGGTTGCCGAGTTGCAGAACCGTCTGCAGGAAAACCACGAAAAGCAGCGTTTTGAGCTTGAAGAGCAACGCAGAGGCCAGCAGGAGCTGGCCAGGCAGAATGAGGAGCTCACGAAGCAGAATGAGCAGTTGCGCCGTCAGGTGCTTGCCTACAATGAGCAGATGAGCCAGATACAGAGTATGCGGCAGGAGCAGCCTGTACCCAGAGCCTCGGAGGAAATGCCGGCAGCCGGCAAACAGCCCGGGCAGGCAGAACAGGGCAACGATGCGGCCGTGACAATACATGTCCCTCTGGAAGAAGAACTTGCAAAACTGAAAACGCTGAACCTTCATCTTGAAGAGCAGAATAGACTTTTGCAAGATACACTAACAGAGCAGAAACTGGAGCTGCGACAGTCTCAAGAACATGGACAAAGTTTAGAAAAAAAGACAAAGTCCCTAGAGGATGAGTTGAATCGCTACAGAGGGGATCTGCGGCACTCACAGGAATATGCTCTAAATTTGGAGAGGCAAGCTCAAAAGCTGCAGCAGGGCCTCAGCGAACTGGCTAGCGTGAACCAGCAGCTTAAAGACAAGGACGAGCTGCTCGCACAGCGCAGCCTGCACTTGCAGGAACAAAGCCGCAAGCTGGCCGCCTCCAGCACCGAATTGCTGGTGAAAACCCAGGCGCTGGACTCCACCCAGGCAGAACTTCAAAATATCAAACGCAAGCTGGCTGAAGCTGAACAGGCCAATGCACAAATGGCTGCCGAATTTAATAGACTGCAGCGGCGCAGCGGTGATTTTGGCCAGGAACTGGAGGACTTGAAGGCAAAACTGCTGCGTGCTGAAGAAGAAAGACAGGCTGGGCTGACGACAGTCAAGAAACTGGAGTTGCAACTGGAGACCCGCGGCGACTTAATCGCCAGGCTGGAAAGCTCGCTGACCGAGGCCGAAGCTCAAAAAAAACTGCTGCAGAAGCAAGTGCAGGAACAGGAAGAGCAGATTCGCCAAACCCAGAGCCATCTGGCTGAAAACCTGAACCGCTCGCAGGCCGCCGCCGGCATGGCAAGCAACCTGCAAGACCTGCAAAAAGAGCTGCTCTTTAAAAACAATGAGCTGGCAGGGCTGCAAAAAGAGCTGACTCAAGCGCTGGGCAAAGCAGAATTGCTGCAGGAGCAACTGCAGAGAAGAGAGCAGAACGCGCAGGGATTGAAGCAACAACAAGGCTCGAAAAATGAGACTCTGTGGCTCGCACGCATGGCTGAATTAAATCGAAAGCTGGAGCTGGAAGAAAACAAGCGCAAGGCGCTGGAAATCGCACTTATCCAGAAAGAAAGCGAAAACAAAGGGCAAAATCAGGCTCCGCATCAGGCTGCCGCCGAAACCCAGGCGATGCCCGACAGCGGCAAAAATCAAGCTAGTGAAGGGCAAAAGCTATATACCGAAAAAGAAATATTGCTGAATGGTTTCTTGCGTCAGGGGCTTGATGCCGAAAAGAATCAAAAGACCGAGGCGGCGCAGTGGAACTACCAAAAGGTGCTAGAGCTAGAGCCGGCGCACTTGCTGGCTCTGAAGCGCCTGGGCCTGATCGCCGCCAATCACGGCAACGACGAGGAAACGGTTAAATATTTGCAGCTCGCCTTCCGTTATGACCCTGATGACCACGATGTCTTGCTGGCTCTGGGCTTTGCCCTGCTCAAGCAAAGACAAGTCGAGTGGGCTTTTTCATACCTGGGCAGGGCCATGGCTCTGCAGCCGGCAAATCCCGCCCTGGCGAGCCATTTCGCCGCCGCCCTGGCCGACCTGGGCTGGACGCAGGCCGCCGAGCAGCAGTTTGCGCGCTGCCTGAAACTGCAGCCCAATGACGCGGATGCCGCATTTAACCTGGCGGTGCTCTGTGCCACCGCCCAGCCGCCGCGCCTGCCCGAGGCTAAAAAATGGTACGAAATGGCATTGAGTAACGGCGCGGAAAAAGACCCGGGCCTGGAGGCGGCCTTCAATGCGACTAGGCAGTAGGACTGACCCTAATAATGGTCTTTTGCACACTAAGGCACACGAAGGCACACGAAGCAACCATGAACTACCCTATTGTTTTAGAAAAACTTTACGAGAATATGGATGAGGCCAGCATAGGCCAATGGCTGGTAAGCGAGGGCGAGCAACTGCGCCGGGGAGATGTCATGGCGCAGCTCATCAGCGACAAGATGTCGGCTGAAATCGAGGCTCCGGCAGACGGCGTCGTGGTGAAAATCTTCTTTCCGGAAAAATCGCAGCTCCCCTTTGGCGTCACCTTGGCGCTGCTCAGCGACGACGATGTCGTCTCAGCCGCCGACATAGAAGCCATCGAAGCTGATAATCAGCGCCGCATACGCAGCAGCCAAGCTCAGCTTAGTGTGGACCTCGGGCTTTTGCAGCCAAGTGCCGAGACCCCAGCCGCTGTCGCCAATGTCCCTGCCGCGAGCGACTCTCAGCCCGACTTCAAAGCGGCGCCTGCCGCCCGTATTTACGCTCGCCAGCAAGGTGTCGAGTTGGCCAAGGTAGCCGCTTTTAGCGGCAAGAGCAGTCTGCATCGCAAGGATGTCGAGCAGTATCTGGCGGCCCAGACAACTGATGACTCGGCCAAAAAAACTGCTCAGCCCAGCCAGACGGCTCAGGCTCCGGTTAGCGCCGGTTCCAGCGCTCGCAAAGTGGTTTTGCTGAGCGGCGCCAGCGGCGGCATAGGCCAGGCCTGCGCGCTGCAGCTGGCTGAGGCAGGCTTTGACCTGGCCTTGCAGTATAATCGCAATGCGGCGGCCTTGGAGCCTATAGTGGGGCAATGTGAGACAAAAGGCAGCAAAGTATATTGCCTGCAAGCCGATTTATTGCAGCCCGGCGCCGCCGCCAGCCTGGTGCAGGAATGCATCGAAAAGCTCTCGCGCATCGACGTGTTGGTCAGCTGTGCCGGTATGCTCATGGATGCGCCGGTGGCTTTTATGAGCGACCAGCAATGGCGAGATGTCATGCAACTCAACCTGAACGCGCCCTTTGAACTGACCAGAGCGGTCGCCATGCTCATGGCAAGACAAAAATGGGGCAGAATCATCTATTTCTCCTCGGACGCCGGGCGCCTAGGCTCGGCTAACCGCGCCAATTACGCCGCCGCCAAAGAGGGCTTGCTGGGACTGATGCGCTCGGTGGCCAGAGAAATGGCCGGCCTGGGCATCAGCGCAAATGCAATCTGCCCAGGATTCATAGACAGCGATATGACGGCCTCCATTCCAAACAAACGCCGGGCTGAAATTTGTAAAACCATACCGCTTAGACGCTTTGGCAAAGCCGACGAGGTCGCCAGCCTGGTGGCCTACTTGGTCTCAGAAAAAGCCGCCTATATCACTGGACAGCAATTCAGCGTGGACGGCGGCTTGTTCATGGGCTGAAAGTACAAAGACCCTTCGTGTGTCTTAGACCGCGTCCAAAAAGCCCATTAACCACAAAAAGCACAAAAGGCACAAAAAAAGAAGCTGATTAAGCAGATAAACTACAATTCCAAGATTTCAAACAATCTGTTTTTATCTCAATAAAACAGAAAAACTCGATGAAATAGCTTGAAAACGCAAGTTTTCAGTTGGAATTTCAGTTTTTTCTTGAGAATCTGTCCATTTGTTGCCCCAAAGGGGCAACCTAATACAGCCCAGGGTAAGCGAGGCTCCGCAGGAGCCGAGCGCCACCCTGGGTAAAAGCCCCCCCCGAATCCGGCGCCCTGAAGGGGCGCCACGAATCTGCTGAATGGCAGGGAACGGGATCGGGAGCGGGGAGCAGCCTAAAGGCTGGACTACATACCTGGGACGGAAACCGGCTTGATGCCT
>Ga0265295_1009429_pt1 | contig 10442 bp, 12 predicted proteins | sample Munlansysbiofilm_FD_192503 | JGI IMG/M metagenome (GOLD analysis project Ga0265295, IMG submission 192503) | Leachate microbial communities from a municipal landfill in Southern Ontario, Canada - Methane capture system biofilm | ecosystem: Engineered > Solid waste > Landfill > Unclassified ... | reverse complement strand
ACCCGCATGACGATTTCCAGATCCGCGCCCAGACGTTCGCGCTGCGGCGCCAGGCGGCGGGCGTATTCCATGGCAGCCTGGGTGTCGTGAATGGAGCACGGCCCCACGACCACCACCAGCCGGTCGTCCGCCCCATACAGCACATCGTGAATCGCGCGCCGCGCATCATGGACCGTACGGGAAATATCCGCCGTGCAGGGGAATTCACGCATCACGTGGGCGGGCGGGGTCAGCTCGCGGATTTCTCGGATGCGGGTATCGTCGGTATTGTGTGACACAGTCATGCTCCATTCATGGGCCGGATGCAAGGGCGACAACAAAAAAGCCGCCTGGCAGCGCCGGCGGCTTTTTCGGGAATGTGTGGTCTACTTTTTCGTACAGCGATTCCCTTCCTCCACCAGCGGTTTTGGAAACGTAAAAAAGTAGAAAAAGTAAGGAATCGAATGCATTCCTGCATCCTAACACAGCCCGCCCAGCCGAAGCAAGGCAGTCTTGACAGCGGGATCTCGACAACGGTCTGGCGGAAACCCAGCCCTCCTGCCCCCCCCTGAAACACCCCTGGAATCAGAACGTTCTGCATGAATTGATTTGTATTGAAATCATTCTATAATCGATCATTAGCCTAGACATCATTTCATGCGTATCCATCCAGGAGACTCTCCATGAAGCTCAAACACCCGCAATCCCCACGGATTCCCCATCTATTGACTGCGGTAACCGCCTGCGTGTTCGGCCTGGGCAGCGCCGCGCAGGCCGCCGACCTCGACACCATCCGCGATCGTGGCACCTTGCGCGTGGCCGTCGCCAATGAAATCCCCTATGGCTACATGGACCTGAACGGCGAGGCCAAAGGCGTCGGGCCGGACGTGGCCAAACAGATTGCCAAGGCCCTGGGGATCGGCAAGATCGAATGGACCACCACCGCATTCGGCTCCCTGATCCCGGGCCTGCAGGCCGACCGCTACGATATGGTCGCCGCAGAGATGGCCATCCTGCCGCAGCGCTGCGAGCAGGTGCTCTATTCCGAACCAAACAGTTCCTACGGCGAAGGCCTGCTGGTCGCCAAGGGCAATCCGAAACAACTCCACAGCTATGAAGGCTTCGCCACATCGGACCACAAGATCGCCATCATGGCCGGCGCCGACCAGCTGGAAATCCTCCAGGCCCTGAAAGTCCCTGCCGACCGGATCGTCACCATCGCCAATAACGCAGATGCGATCTCCACGGTGACCACCGGGCGCGCGGACGCTTATGCCGCCACCAGCCTGACCGTCGGGGAACTGGCCGCCAAGAGCAAGGGCAAGGCCGAAGCCGCCAGCGACTTCAAGGATCCGGTGGTGGATGGCCAGCCTGTGCGCAGCTGGGGCGGCTTTGCCTTTTCCAAGGATTCGGGCTCGCTGCGCGATGCCGTCAACCAGGAACTGGCCAAGTTCAAGCAGACCGACGAGTGGCAGAAGATCATGAGCCGCTATGGCTTCTCGGCCGAGGACGCTTCCCAGTCCTTCGAGCGCTCCACGGCGCAGCTTTGCACCGGCTGATCACCGCATGGACTGGCTGTCCTATCTGGACCCGCTGCTGCAGGGCGCCTGGGTCACGATCCGGCTCGCCCTGTATTCCACGCTGCTGGGGGCGGTGTTCTCCTTTCTGTTCGGAATCGGCCGCCTGTCGCGTTCCCTGCCCTGCCGCTGGGCTTCGGTCGCCCTGATCGAGATCTTCCGTGGCACGTCGCTGCTGGTGCAGCTGTTCTGGCTGTTCTTCGCCCTGCCAGTTCTGGGGCAGGCCCTGGGCCTGGATCTGCGCCTGCCGCCAGTCGTGGCCGGTACGCTGGCCCTGAGCCTGAACATCGGCGCCTACGGAGCCGAAGTCGTGCGCGGCGCGATCCAGGCGGTGCCACGCAACCAGTACGAAGCGGCCAAGGCACTGGACTTCACGCCGCGCCAGACTCTGTGGCGCATCGCCATCCCACAAGCCATTCCGGAAATGATGCCCAGTTTCTGCAACCTGGCCGTGCAGAACCTGAAAGACACCGCTCTGGTCTCGCTGATCGGCCTGGGCGACCTGGCCTTCCAGGCCGAGCGCGTGCGCAATTTCACCCAGGACAGCGTCGGAGTCTACACCCTGCTGCTGCTGATGTATTTCGGCATGGCGCTGGTGCTGGCCGGCCTGATGCGCCTTCTGGAAACACACGTCGGGCGCTGGCGCGCCAGGGGGATCTGAATGCTGTTCGGCATCGAATGGGACACCACCAACGACTGGGTGTTCGCCTGGTCGATCCTGCCCATCCTGCTGCGCGGCCTGGTCGTCACGATCGAGGCCACACTGCTGGGCTTCGTGGTCGGCGCCACGCTGGGGCTGGTCCTGGCGGCCCTGAAGAGCGTACGCACCCGGCTGATCTCCTGGCCCGCCCGGCTGCTCACGGAATTTCTGCGCGACACCCCGCTGCTGGTGCAGCTGTTCTTCCTGTACTACGTATTGCCGGAATATGGTCTGGTGCTGCCGGCCTTTCTGACCGGTGCGCTGGCACTGGGCGTGCAGTACAGCGCCTACATGTCCGAGGTCTACCGCGCCGGGCTGGAATCGATCGCCCGGGGCCAGACCGAGGCCGCCCGCGCGCTGGATATCTCGCCCCTGCGCACGTTCACAGTCATCATTCTGCCTCAGGCGATCCCGCGCATCATCCCGGCCCTGGGCAACTACCTGGTGTCCATCATGAAGGACGTGCCCGTACTGTCGGTCGTGTCCATCCTGGAAATGCTCAACGTCGCGCGCATCATCGGCGACCGCAGCTTCAACTACATGGTGCCGCTGACGCTGGTGGGCGCCCTGTACCTGATCCTGACCCTGGTCGCCTCCGCCGGCGTGCGCGTCCTGGACGAGCGCCTGCCCAAACGCGGCATCCCGCTGCAATGAACAACGCCATGCCCGATTCTTCGATCCCCCCCGACCCGACCGACGCCATCATCACCATGGACCAGGTCGTCAAGCGTTTCGGCGCTGCCACCGTGCTCGATCACTTGGACTTCCGAGTGTCCAAGGGCGAGAAAGTCACCATCATCGGCCCTTCGGGATCCGGCAAATCCACCGTGCTGCGCATCCTGATGACGCTGGAAACCCTGGATGAAGGCCTGATCCATGTGGCCGGCAAACCCCTGTGGCATGAATACCGCCATGGCCGCCCCGTCCCCGCCAGCGAAGCCCACCTGCGGGCCATGCGCAAGGAAATGGGCATGGTGTTCCAGCAATTCAACCTGTTTCCCCACATGACGGTACGGCGCAACGTCACCGAATCGCCCGTCCATGTGCTGGGACTGTCCAAGGCCGAAGCGGATCAACGCGCCTACGAATATCTGGATCTGGTCGGCATGACCGACCATGCCGACAAATTTCCCAGCCAGCTGTCCGGCGGCCAGCAGCAGCGCGTGGCCATCGCCCGTGCGCTGGCGATGCGCCCGAACATCCTGCTGTTCGATGAGCCGACCTCGGCCCTGGATCCGGAACTGGTCGGCGAAGTGCTGACCGTCATCCGCCGCCTGTCCGAAGAACACGACCTGACCATGCTGCTGGTCACACACGAAATGGAATTCGCCCGCCAGATATCGGATCGGGTGTGCTTCTTCGACAAAGGCACGATCGTCGAACAGGCGCCGCCCGAGGCCATATTCACCGCCCCTCAGGAAGCGCGGACTCGGGAATTCCTGAAAACCTTCATCCAGGCCCGCCAGAACGCCTGAACAGCGGACGAAGGGCCCCAACCCCAGGGGATTCTGGCTGAGAGCCCCCGCCCCCCCCCGACGCGGGCAGGGTCCCTAGGCAACTGCCCGCAGCGGTGTCAGCGCTTCGATCGAGCGCCGCGCTGCAATGTGTTCGGGCCGCGGCTGCATACCATGGAATGGCGCCTCCAGGCGGTTTTCAACACTGTTGTAGACCATGAAGACATTGCTGCGCGGCCAAGGCGACAGGTTGCCGCCTGAACTGTGCAGCGTATTGCAGTCGAAAAACACCACCGAACCCGCCGCGGCCGTCACCGCGTGCAGCCCACCTTTTTCGGCCAGCAGCCGCAGGCTGACCGGGTCCGGCACCCCCACTTCCTGGCGGCGCAGCGAGGTCCGGTAATGATTCTCGGGAGTCTCGCCAATGCAGGCCACGAACTGCCGGTGCGAACCCGGAATCAACGTCAATGGTCCATTGAAGGGGGTGTTGTCCGTCAACAGCACCGAGCAGCTCAGTGCTCGCATGGCCGGCATGCCATCCTCCACATGCCAGGTCTCGAAATCGGAATGCCAGTAGAACTCTTTGCCATCGAGCGCCGGTTTCATGTTCACCCGCGACTGATGAATATAGACCTCGGACCCCAGGATCTGGCGGGCCACGTCCAGCAACCGGGGATCACGCGGCAGGTCGGCCAGGCGCTGCCCCAATTCATGCACCCGGAAGATCGAGCGCAAGGCAGTGCCCCCCGGCTCGCGGATGATCTCTTCGCCTTCGCGCACGTCCGGATCATGTTCCAGCGCCACTGCCTCCTGACGCAAGGCCTCGATTTCATCGGCATCGAATACGTCGGGCAGGACCAGGAATCCGTCCTGCTCGTAGCGCCGCAGCCGGGCCTCATCCAGCGCATCGACATAGCGGCCTTCACCGTAGACCACCGGATCGCCGCGTGCGATCAGCGCCGCATCCCGCCCCGTCCGCGATACATAGAAATCCTTCATCGTCTCCTCACTCCACAGGGATCATGCCACCGTATCGGCCGCCGGATAGACGCCGGAAGCATCATGGACCTCGCGGCCCATCAGAGGCGGGTTGAACACGCAGATCACCCGCAACGGCTGCTGGCCGCCACGCAGCCAGTGCTCATCATGCTGATCCAGGGCATAGACCACGCCTGGGCCCAGGGCGTACTTCCGGCCATCGGCGATGGTCTCGATCTCGCCATCCCCTTCGATGCACCAGACGGCCTCCAGGTGATTGCGATAATGAATATGCGTTTCGGTCCCGGGAAAAATCACGGTCTCATGGAAAGAAAACCCCATGCCGTCCCGGGCCAGCAGCACCCGGCGGCTGGTCCAGTTTTCCGTCACGATTTCCTGGTCAGTCCCGATGACGTCCCGCACGTTGCGCACGATCATCGCCCACCTCCGGCAATCTTCAGCGCCCGAGGCCGAAGCCCTGCCCCAGCCAGGACCTCGCCCACGCTGCGTTCGATGATCTCCAGCCCTTGCAGCAACTGCTCACGCGCAATCGTCAGAGCAGGCAACACCTTGAGCACCTCGTCGCGCGCGCCCGAAGTCTCGATCACCACGCCCTGTTCGAAAGCCCGCCGCGCGATCCGGCCCGCCAGGTCGTCTCCCACCGGAGCAACCAGGCCCTGGATCAGGCCACGCCCGCGCACGCCCAGGCTCGCAGCGCGAAAACTATGCACCAGATTTTCCAGCCAGTCGCGCACCAGACGTTCCTTGGCAGCGACGTCCGCGCTCAGCGTCCCGTCGGTCCAGTATGTTTCCAGCGCCTGGGCCGCCGTGACGAACGCCAGATTATTGCCACGGAACGTGCCGCTGTGCGCGCCAGGTTCCCAGACATCGAGTTCGCGGCGCAGCAGCACCAGTGACATGGGCAGCCCGAAGCCCGACAGGGATTTCGACAGTGTGACGATGTCCGGCGAAATCCCTGCCGCCTCGAAACTGAAAAAGCCACCGGTACGTCCGCAACCGACCTGGATGTCATCGACGATCAGCAACATGTCGTGACGCCGGCACAGGCGTTCCAGTTCGCGCAACCAGCATTGCGAGGCGACATTCACGCCACCTTCACCCTGAACCGTTTCAACGATCACCGCCGCCGGGTGATCCAGACCGCTGCTGGGATCGTCCAGCATGCGTTCCAGGTAGGCCATGGTGTTCACATCCGGACCGAAATAGCCGTCGTAGGGCATGAAGCTGATATTGCCCAGCGCCACGCCGGCAGCCTTGCGGAATTTCTGGTTGGCCGTGGCGGCCAGTGAACCGCCGGACACCCCGTGAAAACCATGCGTGAATGAAATCACATTCTGGCGGCCCTTGGCCTGGCGCGCGAGTTTCAGCGCCGCCTCGACCGCATTGGTGCCCGTAGGGCCAGTAAACTGCAGCACGTAATCCAGGCCGCGCGGTTCAAGCACCAGCCGATCGAAGGTCTGCATGAAATATTTCTTGGCGCTGGTGGCCATGTCCAGGCCATGCGTCACCCCGTCGGACTCCAGATACGCCATCATGCGTTCGCGCAGGACCGGGTTGTTGTGCCCGTAGTTCAAGGTACCCGCGCCACTGAAAAAATCCAGGTAGCCACGGCCATCCTCGTCATACAGTTCCGAACCGCGCGCCTTGCTGAAAATGACCGGAAACGACCGGATGTAGCCCCTGACTTCCGACTCCATCCGGTCGAAAATGCTCAAGTCCATGGGTTCCTCCTTTTCATCATTCATGAAATCCGGCCCGCTTCAGGGACCGGCAGGGTGAACGGACCGATGCGCAACAGCGGCTCGGCCTCGTGGGCGCCCGAGCCGAACAAGGCCGCCTCGAACAAGGTGGTTTCGTCCAGCGCGGCACCCAGGCGCACGGCCAGACGGGCAAACAGCTTGCGCGAGGCCCGATTCCCGGGCCCCACCGTCGTCTCGACCCAGCGGACCGGGGACCGCCCCCGGCGCGACAACAGGCCCAACAGCATGTCCAGGCCCAATCCCCGGCCTCGCGCCCGGGGATCCACCGCTACCTGCCAGACGAACAAGGTATCGTCCCGGCCAGGTGGACGGTAGCCCGACACCATGCCGAGCAGACCATCCTGATCCTCGGCCAGGACGCACGTATCGGAAAAATGCTCGCCCAGGAGCAGATAGAGATAGACAGAGTTCAGATCCAGGGGTGGACAGCGCATCACAAGATCCCGTAGATCCGGCCCATCCGCACGGGCGGGTGGGCGCAGCCGTACCGGCCCCGCAGTCAAACCACCAGTCCGGATTCGGGGGCCACGCCACCCACCGGGACATCCAGCATGGGAGACTGGCTGTCCGCCGCCGGAGCCAGCCCGGTGCCGGATTCGATCAGGTCCACGACTCGCTCCAGCGACAGCGTGATGGTGGCCTGTTCCAGTTCTGGCAAGGCCTGCAGGGCCTCGGCCAGCTTCTGCTGCAGGGGCGAAGGCGTATCCCGCGCCAGATTGCGCCCGGCCTCGGTCGCGCTGACGAATACGATACGGCGGTCTTCACGGCCACGCTCACGCACGATCAGACCCTTGTCCTCCAGGCGATCGAGGATCCCGACGACCGTGCTGGCACTGACATGGACCTCGCGGCTGATCGCGGTGGCGGTCATCGGTCCTTTTTCGATCACGGTCCGCAGGCAGACCAGCTGGGGGCCCGTGATGTGACTACAGGCCGACAACTGCCTGGAATGCAGGGCCACAGCCCGAGTGATGCGGCGCAAGGCCCGCAGGATCCGCAGGTCATAGGCCTGCTGCGCATCCGTCTGGGTATTCATGGCGATGGAACATCCTCAAAAAATTGATTTCTGTTGAAATGATAAGACCATTAATCATATGGGTCAAGAACAAATCCGGCAGGACAAGACCCGCATGGCTTCCCCATGCGCAGCACTCCGCTTGCAGCGCGACTGATCCAGAGGCCCTTCATTTAATTTTGAAATATTTTTTTATTAAAAAAATAAAGGCCGTTGAATTCAGCTTGTTCCTCCTGTATGCCCTGGTCCAAAACCCGTAAAATTCAAGATTCCCCAGGACAAAATCGGGGGAAATAATAGTGCAGGCCACAAATATCCTGACAAAGAACTTATAATCCCTCACGAGATCAGGGGCCTTTCTCTGGAGCTCATTTTTTTTGACAGGTTCTATTTTGCTGGCTGACCCTCCTTCTTCCGGGCCAATCCGCAGGGCCAATGCGCCACGGCGCATCCCCGTGGCACCCGAATCGACGCGGTGTTCCACCTGTATGCTGAACGCCATCTGCCTGCCGCTGGGCATGACCCGGCAAGACGTGGCCAAGATGGACGAACTGATCAAGGAACGCTTCCGTCTCCCCAAAGGGGGGACACTGTATCGCCAGGGCGATGCCTCCGAGGCGGTCTACGGCCTGCGGTCCGGGTCGCTCAAGACCCAGATCGAGGATGCCAATGGCCAGGTCCAGATCACCGGATTCCTGCTGCCTGGCGAAGTTCTGGGCCTGGATGGCCTGATGTATGAACAGCAGGTCTCCCATGCAATCGCCCTGGAAGATTCCGAGGTCTGCATCATCCGACTGGACGAAATGGATCACCTGGCGCCTCAGCTGCCTTCTCTGCAGCGCCAACTGCGCCGCCTGATGAGCAAGGAAATCAGCCGATCCCACCAGTTGCTGCTGGCGCTGGGCAGCCTGCGGTCAGAACAGCGCTTGGCCGCCTTTTTGCTGAACCTGTCACAACGCCTGCAGATACTGGGCTATTCGCCCTATGAATTCATCCTGCGCATGAGCCGCGAGGAAATCGGCAATTTCCTGGGCCTGACCCTGGAAACCGTCAGCCGCCTGTTTTCCCGTTTTGCCCGCGAAGGATTGATCCGGGTCCAGCAGCGCGAAGTCCAGATCCTGGATATGACGAGCCTGCAGGCCCTGTCCGGAACCGACTGCCGCTGACTGCGCCGGCCGGACCGGCACGCAAGCGCCCGCCCTTATTCCACCGGGTCGCCGAATTCGTCCAGTTCGACCCCGCGCGGGGCGATGCGCAGCGTCAACGCACTGGACAAGGCCGCCATGGCCCAGAAGATGAAAAAGCCGACGGTATACACCGTGAATCGGCTCACCTGCAGATGCCCCAAAAACACGACATCCAGGGGATCGACCAGTGCGAACACGATTGCGCTCGTAACACCTGCCATGAGAAAGGACGGCCACAGGACCCACATCAGATTGCGTGCACGCAAAGCCTGCCTCCCATACGTGAACAGTGAACTCAGCGCTGAGTCGTCGAAGCAGCCGGGGCTGTAATGACCAATCCCTGCCGGCCCCCGCCATCGATGATAGCCTGATCTCCGTAGGCCTGGAATGCCAGCACGATGGTGATGACGCAGCCGACCACTGCCACGGCGGGCCCCAGGGCCAGTAGCCAGGGCCAGCGATGCCGCCACCAGGGTTGCCCCTCGGACAGGGTTTCGATTTCCTGGGTTTTCGATACCATGGTGTGTTCCCCTTGATGAGTGTGAACAGTCCTAGTGCGGCACATAGAAACTGGATTGCTCGGTCACCTGCGCAGCCTCGCCGGAATCTCGCGTGCCGGACGTCTCGAACTGGATATCGTACAGCCCCGGCTTGAGTCCGTCGGCCGGCGCCCGCAATACCACGGGGACCAGTCGGTTGGCCGAGCCCTCTACCCGCACCCGGGCAGCGCCTTGATCGGCGGTCTGCAGGACCAGGCCAGGCACCCCCGTAGCACGCAGTTCCAGATCGACCGGGCTTTCGTCGGAATTGATGATCTGCAACCGATAGACATTCTCGATCAGACCGCCGGGGATCTCGCGGCCCAGCGCACCCCGATCGCGGATCACGTCCACTCGCAGCGTCGTGCGCGTGGCCAGCGAAAACACGAATGCAATGGCAATGGCCCCCAGCAGGGCCGAATAGGCCAGCACGCGAGGACGCAGCATACGGCGGCGTACCTGGGACTGAGTCAAGCGTTCGGTGATGGCATTGCCCGACGTGTAACGGATCAGGCCGCGTTCATAGCCCATCTTGTCCATGACCGTATCGCAGGCATCGACACAGGCCCCGCAGCCTATGCACATGTACTGCAGGCCGTCGCGAATATCGATGCCGGTCGGGCAGACTTGCACGCACAAGCTGCAATCCACGCAATCACCCATGCCGGCTTCCTTGTGGTCGATCTTGCGCGAACGCCCGCCCCGCGGCTCGCCACGGACATGGTCGTAGGTCACGACAAAGGTGTCGTCATCCACCATCACGCTCTGGAAGCGCGCATACGGGCACATGTACTTGCAGACGGCCTCGCGCATGAAACCAGCATTACCCCAGGTAGCAAAGGCGTAGAACAGCATCCAGAACCACTGCCAGGGCCCAAGATCAAAGGCCAGCAGATGCGCGCTCAGTTCGCGGATCGGCGCAAAATAGCCGATGAAGGTATAGCCCGTCCACAGCGCCAGGATCACCCACAGGAAATGCTTGGTAGCCTTGATGCGCAATTTCCGGGCGCTCCAGGGCTGCTCGTCCAGACGGATGCGGGCCAGGCGGTCACCCTCGACCTTGGCCTCGATCCACATGAACAATTCGGTATAGACCGTCTGTGGACACGCGTAGCCACAGAACAAGCGCCCCGCCATGGCGGTGAACAGGAACAAGGCATAGGCCGACAGTACCAGCAGCACCGTCAGATAGATCACATCCTGAGGCCACAGCACCATCCCGAACAGATAGA
>Ga0265295_1009428_pt1 | contig 10444 bp, 9 predicted proteins | sample Munlansysbiofilm_FD_192503 | JGI IMG/M metagenome (GOLD analysis project Ga0265295, IMG submission 192503) | Leachate microbial communities from a municipal landfill in Southern Ontario, Canada - Methane capture system biofilm | ecosystem: Engineered > Solid waste > Landfill > Unclassified ... | reverse complement strand
TCTTGTAATCCGCCAAGAGGGCGTCGATCAGGTCGACGGGAAGTGGCTTGCGTGCGGTCATGTCGTCTCCTTGTGGGGTCGATTATCGACAACTGACCGTTTACACAAAATATTTTACACCCCCGAAAAATTTTCAGGCATCCTTACTCCAGAAATCATATCCGACTTGAATCCAGACAATCACATCTTCTCAAAATAGACGTACAAAACTGTGATACAGATTCACGAAAGAGTTGACAGATAGGCTGCGACCATCAGCCCTGCTTTATCAGTGATTAGTTGCGACCCGGCCACGCCAGCGTTGTCGCGCGGAAGAAGATTGCCACTTTCGGTGATCTTCCGTTAAGGTATCTCTGCCGTCACCACATCTCTGCATATTTACGAGTAGATGGCTGAACCTCAACCCTGGAGGCATCATGGAACTCTCGTTGAAAACAAAAATCGGCGATCTGCTCGATGCGTACCCTTTTCTTCTCGAATACCTAGTGAAGCAGTCCCCGAAATTCTCCAAACTGGAAAACCCATTTCTGCGCAAAACCCTGGCGGCCGTGGCTTCGGTCTCCAAGGCCGCCATGCTGGGAGGACTTGATCCTGACGATTTCCTCTCGGGCATAGCGGTGGAGATATTCAAGAAATCCAACGACTCCGTGACCCTGATTAACAGCGGGGGGCGAGCGGAACACGCGCAGGACATGTCGCGCGAGGAGCGGATCGAGGCCTTCAAGGGGATCGTCATGCGCCTGCATGGGGGCGAATCCCTCGACAGCCTGCGGCAGGATTTTCACGAACTTCTGAAGGATGTCTCCCCGGCTGAAGTCGGCGCCATGGAACAGCGTCTCGTGGCCGAAGGCATCCTGGAATCGGAAATCAAGAAGCTCTGTAACCTGCACGTCGAACTTTTCACCGCCGGATCCGAAAAGCCCGAACTCCCGCCCCTGCCCGACGGGCACCCCATCCGCACCTTCCAGGCGGAGAACGCCCTAGCCGAGGAAAAGGCTGCGAATCTGTCCACAATCATGAGCGGCGTCCGCGACGAACTCGGGTATTCGGGGGCACGAGGCGCCCTGAAGAACGGGGTCGCTGACCTGGCCGCCATCATCCGGCACTACGAGCGCAAGGAGAACCAGCTCTTCCCCATCATGGAGGCCCACGGCTTGACGGCCCCGCCGCAGGTCATGTGGGAAATCCATGACGACATCCGGACCATGTTCAAGAAGGCCAAGGCTTGCCTGGAATCCACAGAACACGCCCCGGCTGTGGAGGCCGTGTCTGAACTTGTTCTTGCCGTGCGCGACATGATCTTCAAGGAGGAACGCATCCTCTTCCCCATGGTCTTCGAAACTTTCTCCGAGGAGGACTGGCGCAAGGTCAGGCGGGGGGAGGCGGAGATCGGCTTTGCCTGGGTGGATCCGGGAGATGCCTGGCTTCCGGCCGGGGAGGCGACCGTCGAGGGAAGAGCCGCCGGTCTGATACCGCTGGACTGCGGGCAGCTTGAACCCGAAGCGATCAACGCCCTGCTCAAGCATTTGCCTGTCGACATGACCTTCTTCGGGCCGGACGACCGCGTGAAGTACTTCTCACAGACCGACGAACGGATATTCCCGCGCAGCGAGGGCATCATCGGCCGCGAGGTGTCCAAATGCCATCCCACAAAGAGCGTGCACATGGTCGAGGAAATTCTGGTCAAGTTCAAGAGCGGGGAGCGCGACACGGCCGAATTCTGGATCGAGCTGGGCGGACGCTTCATCCACATCCGCTATTTCGCGGTCAGACACGATGGCCGTTATATAGGCTGCCTCGAAGTCAGCCAGGACGTCACGACCATCCGCGCTCTGGAGGGACAGCAGCGTCTGCTGGACTGGAAGTGACGATACGGACGTAGGCTTTTCCTTGGACACTCGCCATCGCAGGGAAGCGTCCTCTTCATGGGCCGCTTCCCTTTTTTACGACAGCATCTCTTTACCTGTATTTATCTGCAAGTGTATCCATCAATGCATGAAATTCCTCATGTTTCCCAAGACCAATACGCTCAACTTCAAGTTTTTCAAAATTCTCGAACAATCTCTTGTCATCATCGGTACTCAAAACTTTTTCCGCCATTGGAAACAACACATTGTTTTCTTTAAAAATATGTTGATTCAGTAACGAAACATATTCTTCCACGGCTTTCTGAAATCCAGCAACTTTGATCCCGCTTGCTGTGAAATCTCCCAACGCTTTTTTCATATCCGCAATATGGTGGCGGCCACGTTCGTGCTCTTGCAGCATCACACCGATCGGCCCCCCATCCCTGGCTATTCCAGCAGCTTCAAGTGCAGGAAACAAAAAATCCTCTTCTTTTCCGTGATGACATTTGTCTACGAAGACGGTCAGAAATTCCATGATTCCTTCCATCTCTTCCCTTGGAACATTCTCTCCGGCTACAATCTTCTTCGCCACATTTTGTAAAATGGAAAGCATCAACTGAATGCCTTCATGCTCATTCATCAGTTCTTGTACGGATTTCATATCAACTCCTTTAATATGCATGAATAACTATTTATTTAAAATACAGTGCAGATATTCAAGCAACACTACAGCATGATTATACTCTTTATTTTTACTGGAATAAAGAAGAGTCACGCTTCCATCCTGAACCAAATTGACAATCCTTGCAACGCACTCCGGCCGGGAATCAAGTTCAGCAAAATATCTACTTTTAAACTCCAGCCATTTGTCCGGTTGATGATCAAACCATTTTCGCAACTCAGTGCTCGGGGCAACATCCTTGATCCACACACCTTGAAGATTGTCTTTACTCACCCCGCGTGGCCAAAGACGGTCCACCAGAATACGCGTTCCGTCGTCACCGATGGGATCGTAAACCCTTTTGATGGCAATACACATATCAAAACATCCGGATCATTCGGAGGGACGAACATGCCGCCCCTCCATGTCTTCTATGATTTTTTCAGAAAACTCAGCCAGATTGAACGCAGCAGGAAAAGCAACAACGAAAACGCGCCCACCGCAAATATGATATCCGGCAACATGCGCATCCACGTTACCGTGCGGATGAATTCACTGGACGTGATCTCAGGGCTACGCGCGAACCATAGGCCTTCCTTGACTGCGTGGTAGAACTGGAAAAAGCCCGACGGAATGAGGCTGAAGACCATCATGCCCGCCAAGCCGCCGTTGAGCCCCCAGAAACTCCATTTGAGGAGGCTGTCCGACCAGGAAGCCTTCGTGACGATATGCCTTACGGAGAAGAGCATCAGGGAGATGGCGAGCATGCCGTACACGCCGAAGAGCGCTCCGTGGGAATGGATAGGCGTGGTATTGATGCCCTGGGCATAGTAGAGGACGATGGGCGGGTTGATCAGGAAGCCGAACACGCCTGCCCCGACCAGATTCCAGAACGCCACAGCCACGAAGAAGTAGATGGGCCATTTGTAGGCGTATCCTTTGCCGCCTTCGTCCACGACCCTGAGGTTGTGTGCGGCCTCAAACCCCAAGAGCGAGAGGGGAACGACCTCCAAAGCCGAGAACACCGCTCCGAGGGCGATGACGATGGTCGGGGATCCACTCCAGTACAGGTGATGGAAGGTGCCGATAACTCCGCTGCCGAGATACAGAAAGACGATGAAGTACACACTGGTCAGGGCAAATTTCTTGCTGACCGCGCCAATATGCGAAAGCAGGAAAGCCATGACCACTGTAGCGAAGACCTCGAAAAAGCCTTCGACCCACAGATGCACGACCCACCACCGCCAGTATTCGGCGTCTGAGAGGTGGCTCCCCTTCCCGTAGAGCAGCCCCGCCATGTAAAAGAGCGGAATGGACACCGAGCTGTACAGGAGCATGTGCGTAAGCCCGCCGCCGTCCGTCTCGCTCTGCACGGCCGGGCGTATGGCCCGCCAGACGAGAACGAGCCAGATGATCATGCCGACGATGAGCAGAAGCTGCCAAACGCGGCCAAGCTCGATGAACTCGTAGCCCTGGTGGCCGAACATGAACCCGTCGCCATCAAAATAGCCGGACACGGAAAGCCAAGTCCCGCCCAAAGTGCCCAGCACGACAACCACCAGCGCCCCGAAAAGGACGACCACCCAAAAAGCCTGCCTTTTTGGTTCCTTGCCGACAAACGGTCCGATAAAGAGGCCCGCCGCCAAGAAACATGTGGCAATGAAGAAGATGGACAACTGGATGTGCCATGTTCTCACTGCCGCATACGGCAGAAAAGAGGCGATGGGGATGCCGAAGAACGAATTGCCTTCCACGGTAAAGTGGGCGGTCACCGAGCCAAGGCCCAGTTGCAGGGTAAAAAGCGCGATTGCGGTCACAAAATATATGAGTGTCGCTTTCTGGCTCGGAGTCGGCATCGGCTCCGGGAAATCGAGCCTCAGCTTATTCCCGTACTCGTCCTGACCGACATAGCGCTGATAGACGAACAAGGCCCCCGCTATGCCGAAAATGAGCAGGATGACGCTGACGATGGACCAGATGAGAAAGTCCGGCAAGGGTTCGTTGCCGACCAGCGGGTCGTAGGGCCAGTTGGTCGTGTAGGTGTGCTCGGCGTCAAGGCGCTGCGTCCCGGCGGCCCAGGACAGCCAGGAGAAAAAGACCGTCACGAGGCGGCCCTCTTCGGCCGTCCTGACGATCCCCGGTTGCAGGCCCATGCGGTCGTTTCCGTTCTGAAAAAGCTCCGTATAATAGCCGGTCAAGGCCTTGAACGCTTCGGTCTGAAACTCCGTCAGGGTCAGCACCCCGGTTGTAGGATCGTAGCGGTTCTTCTTTATTTCCTGCGTAACCAGGACCTGAAGCCGGGCCTGTTCGGCAGGGTCCAGGTTCTTGAAGTCGTCATGAGTGAACGTGCTGGCCTGGGCAGCGTCCAACCCATTGTGCCGAGCGGCAAGAAAAAGGCCCATGCGGTGCAGGAAGTCGGCCGACCAATCGGGCGCCAGATACGCACCGTGCCCCCAGATGGTTCCGATATGCTGCCCGCCCCTGCTGTAAAAATAATTCTGGCCACCGATGACATCCTCGCCTGTGAAAAGGACGCTCCCTGAATGATCCATGACCTTGGCGGGAATGGGTGGTTTTTCCTTGTTGATGGCGTATCCACCGAAAATCAGGACGCCAAATGTCAACGCGAGACAAAAAAAGAAAACAGCCTTTACCTTTGGACTTATCATGTCTGCCCTCCATTGAATCCAACACAACAAGATGATTGGAAGCCTCAACGAATCTTAAAAGCAGAGATCAGCCTTTGATGAAAAAGGGGAGCCGAAGCCCCCCTTTTATCTATTTGCCCGCCATCATGGCCGCGATGTCATCCTGCACTGTTCCGATGGGTTTGATGTTGAAATTTTCAACCAGCACCTTGGCCACGTTCGGGGACAAAAACGCCGGAAGCGTGGGCCCGAGACGGATTCCCTTCACACCTAAGAACAGGAGGGCCAGAAGCACGGCCACGGCCTTCTGCTCGTACCAGGCGATATCGTAGGACACGGGCAGATCGTTGATGTCATCGAGGCCGAAGACTTCTTTGAGCTTCAGAGCAATGACGGCCAGGGAATAGGAGTCGTTGCACTGCCCGGCGTCCAGCACGCGCGGGATGCCGCCGATGTCACCGAGGTTCAGTTTGTTATAGCGATACTTGGCGCAACCGGCCGTCAGGATCACGGTGTCCTTGGGCAGATTTTCGGCCACTTCAGTGTAATAGGAGCGAGACTTCTGGCGTCCGTCGCAGCCGGCCATGACCACGAAGCGCTTGATGGCGCCGGACTTGACCGCCTCTACCACCTTGTCGGCCAGGGCCAGTACCTGATGATGGGCGAACCCGCCAACGATGCTGCCGGTCTCGATCTCAACGGGCGGAGGACATTTCTTGGCCTGTGCGATCAGCGCCGAGAAATCCTTGGCTCCGCCCTCAGGACGGTCCGCAATGTGCTTGGCGCCCTCGTACCCGACCACGCCAGTGGTGTAGAGGCGATCCAGATAGGTGTTTTCTTTTTTGAGCGGCACCAGACAGTTTGTGGTCAGCAGGATGGGGCCGTTGAAAGACTCGAATTCAGGATTCTGCTGCCACCAGGAACCGCCGTAGTTGCCCACGAAATGCGGGTACTTCTTGAACGCTGGATAGTAGTTGGCGGGAAGCATTTCGCCGTGGGTGTAAACGTCCACGCCTGTGCCCTCGGTCTGCTTCAGCAGCTCGGCCATATCTTTGAGGTCATGGCCACTAATGAGGATGCCGGGGTTCTTGCCCACGCCGATGTTGACCTGGGTGATTTCAGGGTTGCCGTAGGTCGTGGTGTTGGCCTCGTCCAAGAGGGCCATGGTGGTCACGGCCATGCCGCCGGCCTTCATGACCAGGGCGACCATTTCATCCACGGACAGATCCTTGGTCGTCGAGGCCAGAGCCTCAAGCATGAAGTCGTCGATTTCGGCCTTGCGAAAGCCCAGCACGGCAGCGTGTTCGGCATAGGCGGCAACGCCTTTGAGGCCGATTATCAGCAGCTCGCGCAGGGAACGCACATCCTCGTTGGCGGTGGACAGGATGCCTACGCTCTTGGCCTTTTCAGCAAAAGCGGAAGAACTCCCGATCCAGGTCGCCGCTTCGGGCAGCGGGTCGGTGAAATCCTTGCCGTGCTTGGCCTTGTAGGCGGCCAGGAAGGAATTTTTCAGTTTGTCGCGACGAACCAAGCCATCCTGGATCATGGCCACAAAACGGGCGTCGTCCCAGTTGGCGTTGGTGATGGTGGCAAACAGCCCCTGGAGCACGAAATCGTCATTGGAGTGGTCCGGCTGGCCCAGCTCCTTCAGCTTTTCACCATACACGGCAATGCCGCGCAGCACGAAAATGAGCAGATCCTGCAAATTGGCGGTTTCTTCCGGCTTGCCGCACATGCCTTTGACCGTGCAGCCTGTATTCTTCGCCGTTTCCTGACACTGAAAACAAAACATCGTGGCCTCCTTTATGATTTCTGTTGCTTGTCGCGTGACAACGCACGCACCTCTAGTCAATCAATGGAAAAATCTATGCCGTAAAGCCGCTCTCCCGATGCTTGGTGGCAATGGCGTCCGCCAGAAGATCCAAGGCAACGTACGTTTCATCCTTAGGCAAACCCTTGCACAGCACAGGGTCCAGAACCTCGACCTTCAGATTGGGAATCATGCCGGCCAGGGTTTCCACCGTCTTGCCGCCCCATCCGTACGAACCGACGATGGAAAGGTATTTGGCCTTGGGCCGCAGGGCGTTGGCCAGAAATGCGGCGTAGGCGGCCATGGGATGCGGACCGGCCAGCACCGTGGGCGTGCCGAGCACGATGGTGCCCGCGTCCACCAGGGACATGGCCAGCTTGCCGATGTCGGTCACGGCGAGGTTGAAAAGCTCCACCCGCACCTCACGCTCGGACAGGGCCGCCGCCAGGTGATCGACCATGAGCCGCGTGCTGCCGTGCATGGAGACGAAGGGAAAGGTCACAAGATTGTGCGCCGTGCCCGAAACCCAGTCCTTGTAGGCATCCACGATCCAACCGGGGGTGTCGTAAATCTGACCGTGACTGGGGGCGATCATGGCGATGTCGTAAGGTGCGAGCTTTTCCAGGTTCTTGGCGATGATGCTCCGAAAAGGCATCATGATTTCCCCGAAATAGCGTTTGGCCGCTTCATGCACCCGGCCCTGGTCGCGCACGAAGAGATCGCTCGTTGCGATGTGCGAGCCGAAAAAATCGCAACTGAACAGGATCTTGTCCTCGGCCAGATAGGTGGACATGGTTTCCGGCCAGTGCACCCACGGGGTGAGAATGAAAGTCAGCGTCTTGTCGCCGAGCGAGAGGTTTTCGCCATCCCCGACCACGATGAATTTGTCATCGGGGAGGAGCAAAAGATCCATGAGCATGCCCTTGGCCTTGGCGTTGGTCACGACCTTGGCCTCCGGGTACAGGTCTAGCACCAAGGCTATTGTTCCGGAATGATCCTGCTCGGCGTGCTGGGAAACGACGTAGTCGAGCTTTTCGACGCCATCCAGATGTCCGAGCAGAACATCTACCATGTCCGGATCCACGGCATCGATGAGCACGGTCTTCTCGCTGCCTTCCACAAGGTAGGCGTTGTAGGTCGTGCCGTCTGGCAACGGGACCAGGGAGTCGAAAAGACGCCTGTCCCAATCCACCGCTCCAACCCAATACACTGCTTCTGCTATTTTTCTCATTTTTTCTCCCTTACTGAATTTTTGTATCAAAAATTACAGACTTGTTTCTTCCAGTTCTTTTAGCTTCATACAGAGCTTTATCAGCCTGATTATAATAGTCATAATGACTCACTCCATCCGTATACACGGAAATACCTATGCTAATCGTTATCTTGGACTTGTCTTTGGAAAATTCTTTCTCCACTGCGCTTCGAATTTTTTCAGCCAAATGCAACGCGCTTTCACGATCTGTCTCAGGTGACAAAACAGCAAATTCTTCCCCGCCGATCCGATAAAAAAAATCTGTCTTTCTTATACATTGCCTGACCGTCCCAGCCATTTTTTTCAGGACCCGGTCCCCTTCTGCATGTCCCAAAGAATCGTTAACTTTTTTAAAATGATCTATGTCCATTATGAACAGTGAAAATTCCCTCTTGCTTCTCTCATACCTACCGATTTCTTCTTTTATATCCAGATCAAATTGGCTCCTGTTATAAACAGATGTCAGACTGTCATGGCAGGAGCTATGCTCAACTTTTTGCACGAAAATTTTCGATATCAAATAAAAAATGAATGACGATGCAAAAAGAAAAAATACATAATAGTATAATTTTTTAATATTTGATGTTTTACGATCAGATCCAATAACTTTTCTCAACATAAGCGAATTTGACCCACTCCAAATTGATTCACTCATCAGTAAAAGCTCTTGGGAGTACTGCTGATCACCAGATCTTTTTTTGTATAAAATATTTTTGAAAGAATTCCATTCATCATAAAGGCTTTTAAAAGGCTGCTGTATTTCTGGATCAAACCTAAACTCAGACGACTCGCCCTTAACAATATAAATATCGAATATTTTATCTACTTCACTTATAGAAAAATCAGCACTATCTATATTACCATATAATTCAAATTTTAAAATTCTTTGCGTCGACCCACGAATAAAACCTATGTTACTAATCAGCTTAGCATCTTGTTCCAAGGACGAGTGAATTGAATATATACTCCACATTATAAAAATATTTATGATGAAAAGAATTAAGGAAAAAAAAGAAATCAGCTTTGATGCAAAGAGTTTTTTCACCAATTCCTCATACTTTTGTTAAAGCCAAAATTCTGGATAACGCCTGTTCTTCGCACAATTGTTTACAAGCAGCGCCACTCCTAAAAGAATAACTGCTCCAAGCCCAACAGGTATAAATGCATAGAAATAGCCTAATTTATGCACTGAGTCTCCACCAATAACGGCGATCAAGGCCGTCGCTCCACCTGGAGGATGCAATGTCTTCGTCATGTGCATCACTGCGATGGCGGTCGATACGGCCAGTGCCGAAGCCAACCAAGAAATATCTCCAACGAGTTTAAACGAGAGTACCCCAATAAATGCCGAAAGAACATGCCCGTCAAGAACATTTCTGGGCTGGGCCAAAGGACTTCGAATCGCCCCGTAAACAAGAACCGCCGTTGCGCCAAACGACCCAATGAGCAAACCTTGACCAACCTGATCAACGAACAGGGACTGAACCAATCCAACGAGCGATATACCAAGGAACGCCCCTAACCAGGACCAACCCGCCTCGGAAATTCCTACCCTTGGCGGACTTTGCGTCGTCCCTTTCATTTTCTTGAAAAAGTTCATGTGTTACCTCATCTCACACAAGGAACCGACGAGATTGCTTCGAGTTACAATCCCGATTGGACGCCCGGTAGCATCACAAATCGGAATTCGGTTGATGGAAAGCTTCGTGAAAAGCTCTGAAATTTCCGATACGGTCGTATCCAGGGTCGCGACGACAGGTGGACGGTTCATAAGTTCATGGACATGCAACTTGCGCAAATCAGCGACCAGGCATCCGGAAACAGTCAGACACTGTGCGACAACAGTCATGAATGAGGCCGTTCCGGGCAACCCCATTTTCCGGAGAAAATCTTTCTCCGAGACAACCCCACAAATTATTCCTTGCTCATCGACAACTGGCGCACCACTGATCCCAAAATCGGCCATGAATGTAGCCGCCTCGGAAGCGCTCATTTCACAATGAAGGCAATGTACTGGGGATGTCATGATTTCTTCCGCCTTCCCCAACGTCCTGATTCTCTTGAGTGCCAAATCGTATGCCAGCGAATAAATTTCACGAAAAGTTCCTGGCGTGATATCCACATACCCCTGCATGGACCGCATGGCGTCGAGGACATCCTCTTCACTCAAATCCCTAAATCCGCATTGATCGTTCATGCTCTCTCCTTTCCGGTTCAATCCACGGA
>Ga0265295_1009427_pt1 | contig 10444 bp, 11 predicted proteins | sample Munlansysbiofilm_FD_192503 | JGI IMG/M metagenome (GOLD analysis project Ga0265295, IMG submission 192503) | Leachate microbial communities from a municipal landfill in Southern Ontario, Canada - Methane capture system biofilm | ecosystem: Engineered > Solid waste > Landfill > Unclassified ... | reverse complement strand
CGAGACATCCTACTCTTATAATATTTTTGTTTTTAATGTGCTAATACTCTTTGCACAAACGGTTAAAATAGCAATAATTAGAATAAGAATTGTTAATATGGTGAAAATCCACTTTGAAAAGGTAGCAATGGCACCAATATGCACTGAAATTTCGTTTATTTGAGGAAATGTGTAAAGCAGGTGCAGAATGTTTAAATTTTCAATATAATCGAACAATACAATACCAAATGGTATAAATCTTAGAGTTTTAAGTTTAGTCTTTGGAGGGCATGTTTTTTTGAGCATAAAACCCAAGGAATAGTAAAACCAAAAGCCATAAACAAGAGGGTATAACAGATCGATAGAAACTGTAAAAAAGCGATATGCATCTCTACCATCAACCCCAAGCTGTGAAAACAAATGAAAAGCATCAATGGGTGTGTACCAAAATCGTATATCGAGTAACTTTATATCCTCTTGTAATGGATTAACACCAAACTTGGGAATTAGAAGAAAGATAAATAATAATAGAGTCAGCGTTAAAACTATGAATGCCAATGAATTTAGTCTCCCAATAACTAACCTCATATTATTATTGTTTTTAAATCGTAGTCAACAAGTTATACCTCCTTTTGCATACCTGCATACTTTTCCATAAGTGCAATAACACCAAAACCAAGTACTGCAAGCACTATAGCTATAATAACCTCTGTGGTAAAGGCATCGGGCAAAATCAATTTGTAACCCTGCACAATGGGATTTCCCTCCTTTAAAATTAGCTCACCAACAGTGTTTGTACTAAATATCTCGTGTTTCCATGGCCATAGTATGCTTAACGATCCAAGGATAAACCCTGTAAGTAGAGCAATAGTTTGATCCTTAAACTTATTGTAAACCCATGACAATACATGTGAAAGAGCTATAATTCCAACAATACCACCAAGTGCAACGGGTAGCAATACCATAAAATTGCCTTGGGTAACAGCATCAATCATTACCAACTCATAGTTACCCATTAGCATAAGAACGAATGAACCTGAAAGCCCGGGGAGAATCATGCTACAGATAGCAACTATACCGCATACGAAAAGGTATAGAAAGGAGTCGTTTTGAGTAGCTGGATTCATAAACGAAATCCAAACAGCGATTGCTGCGCCTATTAAAAAAATCAGAATAACACTAAAACTCCACTTTCCAATTGTTCTGCCCACATAAAAAATGGAGGCTACAATTAGGCCAAAAAAGAATGCCCATATAAAAACGGGATAAGTCGCAAAAAGAAATTTTAAAACTCTGGCAAAACTAATAATGCTTACAATCATTCCAATACCAACAGAAAGGAGGAAATAGAAATCAACGTAAGCAAGCAACTCCTTTATTTTCCACTTAAATAGCAGGGATAGTGCAGTAAAATTGAACGATTTAATTGCGTTTATAATTCGTTCGAAAATTCCAGTTATTAGAGCCACAGTTCCACCAGATACTCCGGGTATAACATTTGCGGCACCCATTCCCATACCCTTTAGGAAAAAAACCAAATACTGCACTAAACGTACTTTCATCTTTACTTACTATTTTTATGTGAAATTTTTTATTGATAATAGAAAAGGGCATAAACTTTTAATGCCCTTAATTAATTATACACCTAATATATAGCGATTTACTTGTTAAGGAACTGAAAGAAGGTGTCCCCACGCAAACCAACACGAAGGGTTTCAAGAGCAATTACCTCGGTTGGAGCAATATTACCTAAATTGACATTTGCTCCAAATAGCGAGATAAACCAAGCCTGCTGGTTTTTTAAAGGGGCTTCCCACAGAACGTCTTCAAGGTTTATATGTTTAACAATACTGTCAATTAGCTCAGTATTTGCGGAGTGATCCTGGTTATAGATTCCAATGTTTCCTCCTTCACGTGCTTCGGCAATAACTTTAATAGAACCCGCAGCAAGTTCGTTTTTCATCATCTTAACCCACTCATCGTTAGGTATTATTACACCAGCCATTTTTGAGCCAACCTCAGAGATTACGGTTACCTGCTTTGAGAGCTTTGCAATGTAATTACACTTATCGTCCTGACTCATTTCAAGAGTACCATCAGATATTTCGGCAAGATCGAATCCATAGAAATCTAATAGTTTTTGGTATTCAGAAAACATGTTGCGAGCAACAAAAGCCTCAAAAAGAGTTCCTCCAAGATATGGCCTTATGCCTGCACTCTTAAGTGCTTTTATTTTCTCCTTTATATTTGGTGATACCAAAGCTGTACCAAAGCCAAACTTAACATAATCGATATATTCGCCAGCAACACTAACCATATCTTCAGTTTCGCGAATGCTTAATCCTTTGTCCATAACCATGGTTAAACCTTTGCTGCGGGGTTTGGAATCCCTTTTAGGAACATTGGGTAGTTCAGATGCTTTCATGATAAAAAAATTAGGGTGGTGTTGAATAAATTATTTTAGCTGTTTCAGTTTTAAAGAAAAGTCATCATCACTAACAACCGATACAATGGCCAAAAAATCCTCAACTGTGAAGGGATTGTGCACTTTAGCTTGCTTAAGCATATTTATTGAGAGTTTTGGTTTACCCTGAAGGTAAAGGGCGGCTGCATAGATAATTTTTAGGGCAGGCACATCGGTAAATTTTTCGCCTACCTCGTGGTAAATCTCTTCAACCTCCTCAAAACGTTCCTGAAAAAGCCTTATTTCGGCTAGGCCAATAAAAGCATCTGGCTCATCGGCATTAAGTTGAGTTGCCTCTTTGTATGCATCAATAGCCTCATCATCTTTACCCATTTCAAACTTAATCTTGCCCAAACCCAACCAAAAGTCATAATTCTCTGGCTCAAGGGCTAATGCCATCTTAATATTTTCATGAGCAAGATTTACTCTTTCGGTTTTGAGGTAAACCAACGCTTTTCCGTAATACGCATCGGATAGTGAAGATAGGATACCCAAAGCCCTATCAAAGTAATCTATGGCCTTATCGTGTTCTTCTAATTTTTCGTAGCACTCCCCTATTGATGAGTAAACCCTTGGGTTATCTGGTTCAAGATTAATTAGGCTAATAAAAAGTTCTACAGCTTCGGCATACTTCTCAATGGTGGCATAGGTATTAGCCATATTGTGAATTGCCGAAACATTTTTAGGATCAACAACCAGTGCAAAATCGTATGCATTCAATGCTTTTGCAAAACTTCCACTCCGGGTATGGATAATTCCTAAATTATACCAAACGCTTGACGAGAAAGGGTTAATATCGAGATAAAGGTTGTAGTACTTATCGCTTTTCTCCAAATCGCCAATTCTCTCATAGCAGTAACCTAAATCGAATAGAATATTTAATGAATTACCTTCGATGCTATTGGCTAAGAGTAAAAACCGGATGGCATAGTTTGCCTCCTCGGCCTCTTGGTACAGGGAGGCTATTCGGTAGAGCATATCCACCTTATCCTCAGTGAAACAATTTGTTACTTGCCAAAATGCTTCGTTTGCCTTTTTTAACTCTTTCTGCTCAAGGTAAGCCTGGCCCTTTAGGATAAATATCTCACCATTGTCGGGCTCAATTCGCTCAAGTACTGCTAGTATTGAAATAGCCTCATCATACTTCTTATCGATTACAAGCAATTCTGCTTTACGGAGCTGTATTTCAGTAGAATATGGGTGCATGCTATAGGCAATATCAACTGCCTCCGATGCTAGTTTTGAATTATCTGAACTTAGGTAAAAATCAATAATATTTTCGAAATCAACTACATCAAAAAAATAGTTCTTGTTGTGCTTCAGCATGGTTTCAAACCGCTGCACAACCTCCATTGTTTCGTCTTCGTTGTAAAAAAAATCGCTCTCTTCTCTCATATACAATCTAAATCATATTCACGGGGCGAAGTTACTAAAATTAAAGCCTTATATAGTTGCACATTCCCATTTAATATTAACAAGGATAGAAATATATCAACAATACTAAATGCTATAGTTTACAAAGCAATTAATTGGCCCTTGAATTAAGCACAATACCGAATTGGGTTAACCCAATTCGGTAATGTAAGGAGTGTTACTTTGAACTACTTTTGACCTCTGTCCCTAAAGAATTTCATAAACTGAACGCGCTCAAATGCAGCAGGATTGTGTGATTTTGATTGGCTCATCTTTCCCTTAAAATCATCAATGCTCTTGTACCCTTTCTCACTCATCCATTCATCAATTTGCTTAAGCATTACGCCAATATGGCCAAAACCGTTTCGGTATAGAGTTGAAGCAACCTGAACAACATCGGCACCGGCTAGAAGGGCTTTTACAACACCGTACCCATCGTGGATACCTGTAGATGCAGCCAAATTACAATTAACCCTGTTTGCCATTATAGCCACCCAGCGGAGGGGCAACGAGAGTTCAGCAGGCGTGCTAAAAACCGTTGTTGAGTTAAAATCAAAGTTGTGAATATCAAAATCGGGGCTGTAAAACCGATTGAAAAGCACTATTGATTTTATGGGTGTATCGGACAATCGCTTGATGAAACTACCGAGTGCAGTATTGTATTGACTTATTTTTATAGACACCGGAATAGATACCAGACCAGTTACCTTAGAAACAATATCGAAATACACCTTTTCATTCTCTTCGGCAGTTCTTTCCAAGTCAGTAGGCAGTGCAAACACATTTAGCTCAAGGGCATCGGCTCCGGCAGACTCAATCCTTTTGGCAAATTCGGGCCATTTGTTTGAGGTTACGCAGTTAATACTAGCGATGATAGGAATTTTAACTGCTTTCTTTGCGTCGCTAATTAGCTTAAGATAGTTGGCAATGGGATCTTCCATCTCATCAAAATCAAAATAATCCATGGTCTCTGGGTAGATAAACCCTGATGCCTGCATCTTATTGATGTTATCATGAGCCTCATTTATTATTTCCTCCTCAAAGAGCGATTTTAATACAATGGCGCCTGCGCCCTGAGCCTCAAGCTCAACAATGTCGCTTAGCTTGTTTGTCAGTCCAGAACTGCCTGCAATTATTGGGTTTTTAAGCGTTAAACCCATGTACTTTGTTGTTAGGTTAACCATAACTTTTAGTTTTTTAAGTATAAATTTTATGCTTTAGGATAAACTTAATCAAAATTTGTATTGAACCAAACAGTGAACAATAAAAACTGAGTAAAGCTCAATTTTGTATAATTGTTATTAGTGCAAGTTGTCAATAATAAAGATTAAAAATTAGGTGATGTTAGAAAATTAGCTCATCAATAAGTAGTTTCCCTTCATCAAGTTCTTTTTTCAATATCTGCTTATTGGTAATGGTTATGCCAAGTTGAATTTGTTTATGAAAAAAGATGGTTGCCTCATCATCGTGAAAATTGTTATCAAAATCGAGGATGTGAACCTCAACAAAGGGCTGCTCTTGATTTGAGTTTTGCCAAACAATTCCCATAGCCTTATACTGTGTATCATTCCATTGTACAGCCACCGCATAAATACCATTTGGAGGAATAAGTTTGCCCACCTCTTCAACTTGAACAGTGAGTGTCGGAAAATCAATATCTGTAAAGAGATGCGTTCCTCTGCCAAGACCGCCAATAATGATGTATTGATGGTCGAGATAGGCATTTGCGCGCTGTATGCGACCTTCCTTAATGGCCTTTCGGATGGTTGTTGAGCTAACCGTTTCGTGCTGAATATCCTGCTCAGGAATCTCTTCAACCCCAAAGCCTAACTCTTGGCTAAGGTTGTAAAGGTATTGATAATCGCCTTGCCGGTTATGGCCAAAATGGTGGTTAAACCCAACAACAATAAACTTTGCATCAATTTTACCGATTAGCATTTCACGAATAAACTGCTCCGATGAGGTTTTAGAGAACTCAATACTAAAGTTTACGATGATAAGATGATTTAAACCTGCTTTACGAAGCAGCTCTATTTTCTCTTTCTGGGAGCTAATAAACATCAAATCTTTACCATCAGTTTCGGGGTAAAGAACCTTTCGTGGGTGTGGATAAAAAGTTATGAGGACAGACTCGCCATTTACGCTTTGAGCAATCTGATTGATCCTATTGATAATGGCCTTATGGCCAATATGAACGCCATCGAATGAGCCTGTTGTTACAACGGCGTTCCTAATCCCTTTTGCATTCTCGAAACCATGATGAACCTGCATAAATATGCCAATTTATTTGCTTTAGGCAGCTGAATAAATACTACTTATTTTCAATCCCTTTTACAAAGTAAGCAACCTTTTCAATGGATGTAATCATATCGTACCCTTCAAGATAAACATTTTGGGGAACGGTTAAGGGAGTTGTTGTAAGATTCAAAATCCCTTTTATACCTGCCATTACAACCATTTCGGCAATTGAAACTGCGGTATTTGGTGGAGAAGCAATGATGGCTATCGATATTTTATCCTGATCGATCACCTTTTTTAAGTCGCGAATATGGTAACACTTAACGCCTGATATCACACGGTTCACCTTAGTATCGTCAATATCGAAAGTAGCCACAACGTTAAGCTTGGCCCTTTTCCCTGTAAAGTATGTTGTTACCGCCCTACCAAGGTTTCCCATACCTATAACACCAACGTTAAGCCCCTGGGGATGATCGATAAGTTTACCGATAACATCAATGAGTTCTTGCGCATCGTAGCCTCTTTTCTTTAGGCTTGAGTATCCAATAAGCATTAAATCGCGCCTTACCTGAACGGCAGTGATATTGTGTAAACCTGCCAGCTCATGAGAAAATATGTGGGTTTTACCCTTTGTCAAGCACTCCAACAATGTTCTTCGGTACTCGCTAAGGCGTTCAACAGTTCTTTCGGGAAGTTTCATTCGCACTAAATGTTTAAGTTACTAATTGTAAGTAAGTTACATTTAATAATTAAGATTTTTAAAAGATTTAGAGTGTTTGGCAATGTAATTAGTTACTGTTAGAATTCAAATATACAGTAAAATGTTTCTCTCCAGCTAATAATTCACCATCTGTATCATAAATTAAACTATATTTTCCAGCGGGAAGGTCTTCGAAAGTATATGAATTACATATCCTTGCTACATCAACATATTTAGTAGTTGCAGTTGCAATAGCTGATGCCGCCAAATCAGCAACAAGGCCCCAAACACCACCAGCACCTGATGAAACAGCTGTACTATAAGTTATATCCCCTCGTCTAGAATATAAAATTTCATTTGTGTTTATTGACTTGAAAATATATTCAATTTCAACATATACTTGTGCTGCTATAGCTGATTTATCCCATTTGTGAATTATTGTAAAAACGGCAATATCAGCACCAAACACTTCCCCGAACTTCGATAAAGAGCCATCTAAAAACAATTCTGAATCATAAGCACTTTCTTTTTTCAGAATCTCCATTGATAAGAAAGGTGGAATAACATAATAACCTGAATTTGCAATTGGAACATGAAGGGTAGAGTGAAAGTATTCTTTAGCTTCAACATTAGTGCTTCGATTAATTGGGGGCATCAACAGTACTGTTAATGGCTTTTCATCATACATCCCTTTATATGCAATTGATTTTGTTATTGGCGTTGTAACTGTACAACTAGCTAATATTGCGCCTATTGCAGCAATGTATACTATTGCTTTTTTCATGGTTCAATAATACTTAGGATTCTGTCAATGAATATTTGAGATTCAGGATAGAGTTCTATTTCTTTTAATAGCATAGCCTTCCCCTCTTCTGTTCTATCTGCTTGAAGCAAAATAAAACCATAGTCTGCATATATGCCAGGTGGAACAGTTTCCCTACTACCTTTTTGTTCTGCAATTATTTTTTGATATGCTTCAATTAATTCTTTAGTAGCTTCCTCGTTGCTGTTTTTTAGGTAATTATAACTTGAATTACTATATTTCCCCCAAGTGTACAACGTTTTCTGAGTGGTGCAAGAAAGCATTGGCATTAATAGAGCAAAGAACAAAATCATTTTTTTCATGGTAACATAACTTTTTTTGTTTCCTGAGCTGATACAAAAATTTGTTTCTTAAAAATTATATTATCATTATATTTTACTACTAAAATATGCTTGCCTGTTGAAATAGCATAAACATTCCCTTTTGGGCGGTCTGCATGATCTTTGTTCACTTCTGCCCTAAAGGTTATATTATCGTCAACTAGAACTTCTACACCACCTTTATAATTGTCTGGATTTGCAATAAACTCAAGAAAAGCTTCATTTTCTAGCCCACTAGTAACAGTTTTTACTCCAGTACAACTAGCAAGAACTAACATGCTAATTGATAAAATAAATATCAACTTTTTCATTATTTAATCTCCTTTATAAAGTAATTATTTAAATTTTGAGGATCAATGCTTCCTTCAGTAAAGACAACCATTGAGAATTCATTCTGTGGATTATCTCCTCCAACAAATTCAACTCTTATTTTACCTACTTTTTTGCCTGGCAATTCCATAAGCATGCCTGTTTGTGGGTTTTTAACACTTTCTCCCTTTTGTACAACATCAAAATAGTCTCCAACTTTAAGCCCTTGTGATTTCCCGCCTCCTATGATTATTCCATTCTCATCATGCAATAGAAAATAAGATTTCCAAGGTCTATCCATGCAATTATTTATAACGTTTTCAACTAGTTTTGATATGGCAGCTGAAATTGCTTTATCGCTAAGGGTAGCATCATAATCGGTACGCTCACCTAATCCCATAACTGTCTTATTTGTGGTCTCAGCTTCACCTTTAGCTTCTTCAGAATATATAATTTGACCAGTTGACACATCTACAAGCCTAATACTAACTCCAGCTTGAACAGTTTGCGTCTTACTCCTTGAAAATGCGTTTACATCACCAACATTTTTTCGCCCAAACTCTGTAACAGAACCAATTATAAGATAATCTGCGCCTACTTTCTGATAGCCCTCATTCCCTGCAATTTCTATCTCTTGCATTATTTTGTCCATATCTTGGCGTTCTAATAAGATAAACTTATCACTTGCCGCTAATTTTGTAGACAGAATATCTGCTGCTTGTTTTCCAATAGGATCATTTTCTTTACTATAAAAAACACCTTTAGCATATTGAGTTTCATTAGAAAAACGAGCAATTGCTACTTTCCTTTTCAAAACTACTTCCTGCTTAATTTCTTGAATTTGCGGTTCAACTCTGACAACGTTTTGTTGTGTTGAACAACTAAGTACAAGGATTGCTACTGGAAAAAAAACAAAAAATTTCTTCATCTCTTAATCGTTTAGTTAATATTAGTGTGTGTGTTTTATGACTTTTATAGTGTTTACTATCAATCTGATGAACTGAAAAGAACTTGCCGTGGCAAACTCATATTTTGTTTATTTGTGTTTGCACTTAGCCTAACCACGGGCTCTTGATGCAATGATTATAATTCATTTTCAAACAAAGTTTAAACTTAATAAAAACTAAAAAGCAATACAACGTCAAAATTATAATAAAAACAAAAATCTTCTGCCACAATCTTAATATAGGCATAGGGGAGTTAATAAAAACACATTACCCCTAGATTCCTGTTATTTCATTAATAGAGGGTATAATGGGTAGGTTTACCCTAAACGTTGTTCCTTTGCCAAATTCACTCTCAACGTCTACGCTTCCCTTATATAAATCAACTATTCGCTTAATAATGCTAAGTCCCAGGCCACTACCTGATATCTCTTTGGTTTTTGAAGTTTTAATTCGCGAAAACTCCCTAAAGAGTTTCGGTAAATCTTCCTCTGCTATGCCAACTCCGGTATCGATAATTTCAATTACAACCTCTGACTCATTTGCTTTGATTGAACAGTTGACCTGACCACCCTCAATATTGTATTTAACAGCATTGGATAGTAGATTATTAAAAACTATTTCAAGTTCCTTAGAATCGCCAACGAATGAAACCGAGGTTGAACTATCGTAGATAATTTTAACATCGCGCTGAATGGCTAAGGGGATCATGGTGTCGATTGCCGATTTGGCCACTAGGCCAAGATCGAGTTCGCGAAGGTCTCGTTTTTTTCCTTCCGATTCTATCCGTGTTAAATCAAGCAAGTCCATTATCATCGTTCGCATAGCTTTTACACGGGATAGAGAGCGGTCTATCATTTTTTCGTATGCCTCCAGATTATCTCCGGCTTGACGTTCCTGCATAATCTTTAGGTAGCCCTCAATGGCATTAAGCGGAGCCTTTAGTTCATGTGATAGTACTGTAAGGAACTGAAATCGAACCTGCTTGCCCTCTTTGTGCAACTTGCGAGTCATTCGTCGCAAAAAGAAATGCTTAGTTACATTCTCTATTGAAGATTTAAGCTCCAGTGGAGTGAATGGTTTCGGAACAAAATCGTATGCTCCAATATTGGTTGCTTTAACAGCTAAATCGAGTGAAGCATAGGATGTGATCATAATAACCAGTATATCAAGCTGATTACTGTTGATATACTCTAAAACCTCAACACCCTGTATTCCTGGCAACTTATTATCGAGCAGTACAATCGCAGGAGG
>Ga0265295_1009425_pt1 | contig 10445 bp, 5 predicted proteins | sample Munlansysbiofilm_FD_192503 | JGI IMG/M metagenome (GOLD analysis project Ga0265295, IMG submission 192503) | Leachate microbial communities from a municipal landfill in Southern Ontario, Canada - Methane capture system biofilm | ecosystem: Engineered > Solid waste > Landfill > Unclassified ... | reverse complement strand
AAATTGAGGCGAAGATTTTTTTTCGCAAACATCCCGGTGAAATTATGGCAAAGAAACCCGGCTAAAGCCGGTAAAATTGAGACAATGAATTTTATCGCAAACATTTGGCTGAGGGCCGGAATAGAAGCAGCTTACCCCTGACAGGGTGCTGTCTAACTCTTCTAAATTGTCACCCAAACCATAAACTATCCCTTAAATTAAACTTTTGTCGGGAACCCTGTCAGGGGAGAAGCCTAATATTTCGATTGTATTCCGAATAATAGGCCTAATTTTCCGATTACAATCCGAATATTCGGCCTAAAATTAGGAATTAATCTTCTCTTCCCTTATCTTTGTTCAAAATTAAGGCATCATGATTCAACGTGTTTTATTGGAAAAGATAGCAAACCAATGCTTCAGGAATAAGGCAATTTTATTATTGGGTGCGCGGCAAGTGGGGAAAACCACCTTGTTGAAAAGCCTTGTGGATACGCTCAAAGTAGAAACCAAATGGCTGAATGCCGACGAAGCAGATATTAATAATGAATTAACCGCGGCCAATACCAGCACTAGATTGCTACAGCTTATTGGCCCCGAAACTAAATTAGCCATTATAGATGAGGCTCAACAAATTACTGACATCGGATTAAAGTTAAAGTTGCTATACGACAATAAGCCAGAATTGCAAATTATTGCCACCGGTTCTTCTTCCTTTGATTTGCTCAATCGCACCAACGAGCCATTAACGGGCAGAAAACGTACTTTTTACCTATATCCCATCAGTTACGCTGAGTTGGTTGCCAACACCGATAGGCTGGAAGCCAGGCGCACGCTGGATGCCCGGCTTATATTCGGTTCATATCCTGAAGTGATTAACAATCCGGGCAAGGAGAAGAGTGTATTGATTGAAATTGCACAGAGTTATCTGTATAAAGATATCCTTCAATTGGACGGAATTAGAAAATCAAGTCATCTTGAAAAGCTACTTCAGGCATTGGCTTTTCAGGTTGGCAATGAAGTAAATTATCATGAACTTTCAAAGACCATTGGAAATATTGATAGCAGTACCATCGAAAAATACCTTGATCTGCTTGAAAAAACCTACGTAATTTACAAACTACCGGCACTGAGCAGGAATATGCGCAGCGAAATAAAAAAAGGGAAAAAGTATTATTTTTATGACAATGGGATTCGGAATGTATTAATCAGCAACTATTCGCCGGTTGAAATGCGTTTTGATAAAGGGGCGCTGTGGGAAAATTTCCTGCTATCCGAACGCGTAAAACTAAATCACTATGAGGAAAATACCCCTAATACCTACTTTTGGCGTACCCACGATCAGGCTGAAATTGATTACATTGAAGAACAGGATGGTATGCTGAATGCCTATGAGTTCAAATGGAAAGATGACAATGCCCGTTTCCCGGATTCATTTCTTAAGGCTTATCCCAATAACCAAACACAACTGATAAACCGGGAGAATTTTGAATCGTTTGTGGGGGGCGGCAGAAGTATATAGAAGTCAGAAGTATTTCTGCAAATAACATATCAACCCAGGGAGGGTGCAACCTCACGCTTCGGAGACAAGGAAAATTCGTGAATTTTCCAGGCTAAATTGTCACCCAAACCGTAAACTATCCCTTAAATTAAACTTTTGCCGGGAACCCTATCAGGGAGTGAAGCCTAAATTTTCGATTATATTCCGAATAATAGGCCTAAAATTAGCACATTTTCCCAATTTCCACCATTAGGGGTTAAAACAGCAATTGGTGAGCGATAAGCAGTTTATCCTGACAGGGTGCTGCCGCACTCTTTTAAAACTTCACTTAATCCTTGAACTATCACTAAAAATTGGGGTTTACAGGAAAGTCATTCTTTTTCGGGAACACTGTCAGGGTTAGTTATCCCTGAAATCTTTCTTGCGGGTTAGTTTTAGGTCTTGAAGTACAGAAGCTTTTACCTTTATGTAGAAATTCCAGCTTTTGTAATATCCGATAGGAATCCAATTTAAACGCATTTCCCAGCAATGCAGGTCGCGGTATATATTTACGGAAGCATAGGAGAGTTTGTTTAGCTTAAGGTCATAATCTGAACTCATGGAAACTTTCCATTTGGGCGTAACATTGATGTCGCCCGTAAAGCCCAGGGTCTGTATTACCTTCCCCTTAATGTTTCCATTGGCGGGCATGTATTGGCCGGTATAGTTAAGGTTGTAGCGCATGCTAAAGCTCCAGGGGTTGTTCCAGTCGATAAAACCCTGTGGATTGAAGGCAGCTTCATTGAGTACCTCTTCGGTTTCGCTGTCCTGGGCGGCCTGAGCGGCGGCAGTTGGCGTTTTCTTTTTCCCGGAAGCAAAATCATAATTAAAAGAAAAATTCCAGGAAGTGCTTTGTTTACGCAATATTCTTCGATTAACATCCCACTCAAACTGGTTCAAACGTTTACCGGTTTCGGTAACCACATAAGGGTCCCATATGGCAGTATATCGTACGACCAACTTCTTGAAAAGTGTGGTTCGGGCATCCAGGTTAACTGTAGCCCATTGCAGGGTGTCGCGGGCAAGATCGTAAGATGAAGTCAGAGAAACACTCTCCAGCAGTACTACTTTTTTCATACCTGTAATCGTGTCGCTTCGCGAGCGAACCTTCATTTCAAGATTGTTGCTCAATCCAAAACCGATGCGACCGGAGCGGCCATCGGGTGGAGTACCATAAAGCGAACGAAAGCCGAGTCCATCAAAAACAGAGTACCGGCTCATGTTGCCCAGGGTATCGCTTTGAACTGTTTTATAATATCCATACCAAGGATTACCAAAATCAGGCCGCAGTGTAAGTGCTACCGACGGCTTTAAAACATGCCTGATAGCCCTCACCGGGCCCCGTTTAAATTGCACCAATCCATAAAGCGTGGTATTGAGTGAAGAGGTAAAGCTAAAATCACGGGCTGACCTGAAGCCATCAATGGTATCCTGGGAAATATAACCTACCTTGTAATTTTCACCATTCCACAGGGTATCATTTACCCATTCGCGACGAACGGTTTTTGAGTACCAGCGTTCGGTATATTCGAGGGAATTGCCCAAAGTAAAATAGCGCAACAGCTTAAAGCTCAGGTTAAGCGGTATTTTATGTTGCATACCATTCCGGAAGGAATTATACATTGCAGGGGTAAACAGCAAACTGTCAGCCACATTTACCTCGTTTTGGGCAGTCATGCTGTAATTCACACTCACATTATCGTACCATTTAAAACTTGAAGTTTTACCGGGTTCCCGAAAAGGATAAAACCGATTGGCCGAAAGGGAAATGTAAGGTGCGGTGAGGTTCACCATACGGGTGGTGGTATTCTGACTGTGGCTTACCGTAGCAGAAAACGCCAGTTTATCACGCATCAACGAAGTCTGGTAACTGATACTCGACGAAAAGGTGTTGGTGAGCATGTCCTGAGTGGTCTGCGGATTGTATTTATTCATGGTGTTGGAGACAAAGTTCACGCTGGCGCTAAACCTGGATTTGGGCCGGGCCCGCGGATCCTGTACATGTGACCAGAATACCCTGAAATCTCTTCTTTTGGTAAAATTGGGTGTTTCGCGGATACCTTCGGTGTTGATGGCATAAGTGAAATTGAAGGATCCGTTATATTTATAGCGCTTCTTATAATTAAAGGTTGGTTTCAGGGCCCAGCTTCCCCGTGAATAAATGTCACCAATCAGCTTTAGTTCCATGTACTCGTTGATGCCGAAATAATAACCTCCATTTTCCAGATAAAACCCACGCTCTCTGGATTCCCCATAGGTGGGGATGAGGATGCCCGAAGTTTGACCCCGCTTGTTGGGGAAAAGTCCAAAAGGAAGCACCAGGGGAAGCGGCACATCTTCGATGGTGAGAAAGGCAGGGCCGGTTACAATTTTGTTGTTTGGAATTACCTTGGCCCTGGTAAATTTTATGCTAAAATGTGGATGTGGAAGGTTACAGGTAGTGTATCCGCCATGATTCAGGTTACTGACATTGTCCTTTAGTTTCTTCACCACTTCACCATGCAAATAACCTTGTCCTTCCTGGGTAATTACATTTTTAATGATGCCTTTGGTGGTTTTAAAATTGTAATCTATCTGCTCTGAAGTGAATTCCTGATCGCTTTCGCTGAAAACCGGTTTACCGATTTGCTTACCGGTAGAATCTATAAGCGGCCTCGCTTTTAAGATATTGGTTTTAAAATTCAGCTCAATAAAGCCGGCTGCCTGATGAATTTTCTCATATTTTATGTCGGCATCCCTATACATATACACTTTCGAAGATTCCAAATCAAGTACAATAGAATCGGTTGCAGAATAAACCACCTTGCTATCTATGGCTCCTTTCCGTTTTTTAAGCGTAGTTTGCATGGTGGCGCCGGTATCGGGCAATGCCGATGGAAAGCTCAGGGTATCCATGCTTATCACCAATGAATCTCCGGGACTTTGCTGGGCAAATACATCCGAAAAAAATGCCGGCAGCAGCAAGACAAAACACACCGCAACAGCTATAAGCATCAGCCAGCTTTTTATTTTATATGCGATGTATTTCAATTAATGCTAAATTTGTAAATGAATCCGGCCCTCCATTTCTGCTAATAAGCAGGATATGAGGGGTTAATTTTATGAAACGGAAAACCATCAGAAACGTGAGAACACTTGATTATAAACAACTTATGCAAACCTCAACCTACTCAACACGTGAAATTTTCCATGGTTCAAAACTAACTAAAATAAAGATGGTGTTAAAACGCATTTTTCTTTTATTTATTCTGTTAACCTTCTTCAATAGTTTACATACCACTGTTACAGGTCAACAGGTGCGCAAAGTAGTGATTGATGCCGGGCATGGCGGGCATGATCCCGGGGCAAGAGGGAAAAACTCCAGCGAAAAGGACATTGCATTAGCCATTGCCTTAAAAGCGGGTAAACTTATTGAGCAAAACCTTAAGGATGTTGAGGTGATTTATACCCGAAAAACCGACGTATTTGTAGAATTATTTCGCCGGGCACGCATTGCCAATGAAGCACGTGCGGATTTATTCATCTCTATTCATTGTAATGCCAATCCCTCAACTTCACCTTATGGTGCAGAGACTTATGTAATGGGCCTACACCGGAGCAATGCCAACCTGGCTGTAGCCCAGACTGAAAACGCTGCCATCTTGTTAGAGGATGATTATCATGTTCAGTATGAAGGATTTGACCCCACATCCCCTGAAGGATACATCTTTTTCAGCATGTTACAGAATGCCTTTATGGATCAGAGCCTTAACCTTGCTTCCGGCATTCAGCAGCACATGCGTACCGGTATTAATATTAATGACCGGGGAGTGAAACAGGCAGGCTTTTTGGTATTATACAAAACAACCATGCCTTCGGTGCTGGTTGAAACAGGATTTATCAGCAATCTGAAGGAGGAGAAAATACTGAATTCGGCGGAGGGACAGCAGCGCTATGCTGAGGCCATTTACAGGGCAGTAAAGGATTATAAACAATCGGTCGAAAGGTATCTTGTTGCCGGCAAATCACCGCAGCTTCAGTCACCCCTTCCTGAACCTGAGGTAAATAATCCGATAACTGAAAATGATCAGGCAACCGTCACCGATGATGCGGTAAGCTTTAAGGTTCAGTTTATGATATCAGGAAATGAAATTAACACTGCTTCAAAACAGTACAAAAACATTGACAACATTGGGTACTACAAGCATCAGGGAATGTTCAAATATACAGCCGGGGAACTGGCTACCGAATCGGAAGCATTAAAATTGCGCAAAGCTATGGTTAAACGAGGCTATAGTGATGCCTTTGTCGTGGCATTTCGCAATGGAAACCGAATACCACTCGAAGAAGCCCGATTATTGTCCAAACCCTGATAAAGCGAAATCAAAGTATTGAGTAATGAAAAAAATTAAGATTAAATTATCACGTGAAATTAAGGCAGGATTATTCACGATAATCACCCTTGCTGCCTTTATCTGGGGCTTCAACTTTTTAAAGGGTCGGGATATCTTTGGTACCCAACGTACTTTTTATGCCGTATATGATAATGTGGCAGGGCTGATGACCGCTAATAGCATCACAATCAACGGACTGCAGGTTGGACAGGTAAAAGCCATTTATTTCAACCCCAACAACTCTGAAGAAGTTATCGTAGAATTGCTTCTTTCCAACGATGTAGCCATACCCTCAAATTCTGTTGCAAGGCTCTTCAGTTCCGACCTGTTGGGCACCCGGGGCATTCAGATTATTGCAGGTAATGCCTCCACCCTGGCGCAATCGGGAGACACGTTAACCTCAGTTATTCAGCAGAATCTGAAGGATGAGCTGAATGATATGGTAGAGCCTATTATGCAAAAAACAGAAAGCCTGATTACCACTTTCGACACCGTACTCTTTGCGGTTAATGATATTTTTAATCGGGAAACGCGCGAAAATCTTATTTCCAGTATAGAAAGTCTGCGCAATATCATTGTGAATCTGGAAGGCATAACCCATTCAGTGGACACTATGGTTGAAGGACAGAAAAACCGGCTGGCTGCCATTATTGCCAATGCTGAATCCATCACGACCAACCTAAAGAATAATAATGCAAACCTTACCAGGATAATAACCAACACTGCCCTTATTAGTGACACCCTCGCTCAGGCAGATGTGGGACAGGTGATGCGTCAGCTTCAACAATCGATGGCACGTCTTGACGATATAACCCAGCGCGTTGATCGCGGCGAAGGAACCCTTGGTCAGTTATTGAACAATGACACCGTATACAACGAACTGGAAAATTCATCCAGAGAACTGAAAGAGTTACTCCAGGATATCAAGCTTAATCCCGGACGTTATGTTCACTTCTCCGTTTTTGGTAGAAATCCAAACAAAAAACCTTACCAGGATCCGAAAGAAGAAGATAAAGAGGAATAAGCTGTTTTCTAAGTTTCTAAATTAAACGGAAGTTGAAAAAGTTTACTTAATTTTCAATTTCCGTTTTCTGATCTTTGTATCGCCGCTATCTGTTTTGCATCAATTTCTTTATGTTCTCAATCCTGCTACGGTTAAAAAAACCCATGGCATTACTTTATCCATAAAATATTTCCTCTAATTTTGTAGCTCAAAAAACACAGAATTATGGGAAGAGCATTTGAATTTCGCAAGGCACGTAAAATGAAACGCTGGGGCAATATGGCCCGGGTTTTCACCCGTCTGGGTAAGGACATTGAAATCGCTGTAAAGTCAGGCGGGCCTGATCCGGATTTGAACGCACGCCTCAGGTTGCTGATTCAAAATGCACGTCATGAAAACATGCCCAAGGAAAATGTGGAGCGGGCCATTAAGCGCGCTATTTCTAAAGATGCTTCCGATTATAAGGAGGTGGTTTACGAAGGCTATGGTCCTCATGGTGTTGCCGTGGTGGTGGAGACCGCTACCGACAATCCCACCCGAACCGTTGGCAATGTGCGCAGCTATTTTGTCCGCAATGGTGGAAGCCTCGGCACCAGCGGCATGCTTGATTTTCTGTTTGAACACAAATGCTCTTTCAGGGTTACCCCCAGGAATGAACTTGACATTGAATCCATAGAGCTCGAACTGATTGATTTTGGCGCAGAAGAGGTATTTGCAGAAGATGATCAGATTATGATTTATGCTGAATTTTCCAACTTCGGACCTATACAGAAGTTTCTTGAGGAAAACAATTTCGAGATCATCTCCTTTGCTTTCGAACGCATCCCCAACGATATGAAGTCATTAAGCCCTGAAGAACAGGCAGATGTGGATAAAATGCTTGAACGTATGGAAGACGATGAAGATGTGATCAATGTGTTCCATAATATGGCGTGATCTGTGATCGGTGATCGGTAATCGGTGAGTTCTTTGTTTTTAGTTCTGGGTTCTGGGTTTCTCTCCAAGTTCTCCCCTTGTCTCCCCATTGGTCACTGAGCTTGTCGAAGTGCCCCCCATCCCCTTGTCTCTTTTCACGTAATCAGTAATCAGTGATCTGTAATCTGTAATCTGTAATCAGTGATCTGTAATCTGTAATCAGTGATCAGTAATCCGTGGTTAAAAATTCAATCCGCAATCTGCGATCCGCAATCCGCATACTGTGCCTGCCCGACTCGAGAGGGGATTTATTGATTCGTTGAGTTGTTGAGTTGTTGAGGAGTCTCCTTATCCCTCCCCCCGTCTCCTTGTCTCTAAATTCAAGGCAGGATTTTCAAACAATACGATCGTCCCCTCCGCTCCACCTTAGGCGGACGGACTGGCTGGCCTCGTCCTCCGACCCTCACGTCCCTCGTCCCTTCCACAACTACCTCAACAAAGTAACCGATCCACTCACCGGGCTGTCCACTTCGGCTTCAATATAACCGGGCACGGCGAAGCTGATGATATAGGTATATACTCCGGTGGGAGCAGGCATACCATTTACTGTACCATCCCATCCTGCATCATAGTCATTGGTTTCATAAACCTTTTGACCCCATTTGTTGTATATCTGCATAAAGAAGATAGAAGGCACTACATCACCGGTAAGCACGGGTTTAAACACATCGTTTAAGCCTGGTGTGCCCATGGGTGTAAAGGCATTCGGAATGCTCAGCGAAAGGGTACATGGTATGAGTGTAACTTTTGCTTCACCCGGACAGCCATAGGCGTTGAACACCCTTACGCTGTAATCTCCCGCTTCACGGGCAATAAAGGTCTGCAGCGGGCTGCCATCCTGCCACAGATAAGATTCATAACCGCTTCCGGCATCCAGCAAATGCTGTGTACCGGCACAAAGGATATTGTCATCATGACTGATTACAACTTTAGGTGCCGGGTTTACCTGCACAGACAACTGCTTGGTATCGGTACAGTTTTCAGGGTTGGTGGCTGCAACGGTATACAAACCAGCCTGAGCAAGGGTAAGTGAATCAAATGCATAGCCGGGCAAAGAGGTATTGAATCCATCAGGTCCGGTCCAATGGATGGCAATCGACTGACCATCGGTTGAAATAATGTTAATCAGGGTGGAATCGCCTTCACAGAATTCACCCCCACCTTCGATGGTGGTAAGTGGTGCCGGCAATACTTCTACATTCTTACCCTGAACAAAGAGCGCAGGCAAGTTATAACCTTCCCCGGAATAAATAACATATTCCACGGTATTCCATATCAGGCTGCTGATTCCGGCGGAATTACCAATGAAATTAAGAGTAAACAGCGTATCACCAGAAGGAATGGTAATTGTCCCAGTGGAGATTGAACCACGCAGTGTCAATACGTTACCTGCGGCATTAAGCTGTGGGGACCACAACATGCCGGGGGTATTACTGACCACCTGATCAAAAATCAGTATGGAATTATCAAACGTCAGTTCAATACGTACGGAAACTACATCAATAAAGTTACGGGCTTCAATGGGGATCTCTATCGGGATGTTCAGACAGAACATTTGGTCTTCTACACCAAACTCAATATCGTTCAGCACTTTATTTCCAACTTCAAACACAACACTGTATTCACAACCATTTACATCACGCACATAAGCGGTATGCGTATCAATGGTAAGGTCAGTAAATACATCGCCACTCTGCCATCCTAATCCATCTACCTGATATTCAAAAGGAGCTGTGCCACCAACAACCACCAAAAGAACACTTCCGTTTGGCTGACCATTGGTCGCATTGGTTACTTCTGCATACAGATCATCAATACCAGGTGTATTGGTTAGAGTCAGCGGATTATTTGGCCATGAAATGGTGCAATTTTCATCGCGAACCATGACAGTGTAGTCGCCGCCACTCAGAGCGGTAAATTCATTCGTATTGATCCAGCTTTCTCCGCCATCAATGCTGTATTCAACCAAGCCGATACCCGTTGCAGTAATGGTTATGCTTCCATTACCCGTACTGCAGGTTTCATCGGTTGAAATTACATCAGCAATGGCGGGCCCACCGGTATTGATGATAACCACTGGATTGTTGCCCCAGGTAGTGGCACAGGCAGCGGCATCACGTACCATTATAAAGTAGTTGCCGGCAGACAAACCGGTAAATACATTATTTATTGACCAGGTCGTTCCATTGTCGATGCTGTATTCAAGCGGATCGGTGCCCGTGGCGGTGATGGTGATGCTGCCGTCGGCATTGCCGCAGGTTTCATCGGTTGAAATTACATCAGCAATGGCCGGCCCACCGGTATTGATGATAACCACTGGATTGTTGCCCCAGGTAGTGGCACAGGCAGCGGCGTCGCGAACCATAATAAAGTAGTTGCCAGCAGCCAAACCGGTAAATACATTATTTATTGACCAGGTCGTTCCATTGTCGATGCTGTATTCCAGTGCTCCGGTGCCCGTGGCGGTGATGGTGATGCTGCCGTCGGCATTGCCGCAGGTTTCATCGGTTGAAATTACATCAGCAATGGCCGGCCCACCGGTATTGATGATAACCACTGGATTGTTGCCCCAGGTAGT